>Ga0307508_10000452_pt1 | contig 49168 bp, 36 predicted proteins | sample 9_EM_MG_FD_203089 | JGI IMG/M metagenome (GOLD analysis project Ga0307508, IMG submission 203089) | Populus trichocarpa ectomycorrhiza microbial communities from riparian zone in the Pacific Northwest, United States - 9_EM | ecosystem: Host-associated > Plants > Roots > Unclassified | place... | reverse complement strand
CGGAGGCGTGGGCTCGCTCGGTGCGGGCGCTGCCGGAGGCTCGGCGGGCGCCGGCACGGGCGCGCCGTCCGTCTGTGCGCGCGCCACGACCGGAGAGGCAATGACCGAGAGCGAAACCAAACACCAAGCAAGAGTCGGCCACTTGGGCATCTCACCCAAGCTAACACGATCCAGCGCGCGAAGCTGCGGGGCTTCTTTGGAGCCGAGCGGAGCCTGCGATGCGATACTGATGTGATGCGATACTGAGACTAGAGAGGCGCGGCTTCGACGTCGGCGAGATTCACGCCCAGAACCTTGTGCGCGATGGCCGTAAGGGCCTCGCGCGAGCCGGTAAAATGGTACGTTTCGTGGCTATGCACGAGCTTTGCACCCGGCGCCAGCGCCGCCGCGGGCGAGCTGGTCTCGAGCTCGTAGAAGCCGCCGAGTGAAGGCTTGCCGGGCTCGACGGGTCCGTCGTTGTAGGCGTTGCTCACGTCGCCGCCGTACGGCTCTTTCGACACTTCCCACAAGTTGTTGACGTAGCGCTTGGCCCCGGCAGGCTTGTTGAAGCGCACGATGGTGAGCATTTGCGCGGCTGAGCTGTAGCTGCCGACGACGGATTTCGCGCGCGTGGGCGATAGTCCAATCTTGCCGCGCGACCGGCCGTCGGCCTTGAACGACACGAAGCCTTTGTCTTGGTTGATCTGCAGCCGATCGGCGGCTACCTTGCCGAAGTAGCGATCGTTCACGACCTCGCCCGTGCCCTGCTTTTCGAAGGGCGCGATGACGCGCGTGCCCGGAAGCGGGCTGAACATGCCCAGGATCCAGATGCTGGGTAGTCCCTTGTCCTCGGTCCAGGCCAGGCTGCCGCGGTTGGTGATGGCGTTTTCAGTGGCGAAAGCCACCCACTTTACGCCCGCTGGCACGCTCATGCCGAGCGTCGCCTTGGCTTGCTCGTCGCTCAGCAGTGAAACCTTGCGCTCGACGTCGAGCTTGAATTCCGTCTTGGCGTCGTTGCTGAGCGTGAGCGAGCGTGTGTAGCTGAGGCTGCTCGCGCTAGCCGCCTTTTCTTGCCATTCGCCCTCTTGAAAGGCGTGCGGCGTCTGCCAGTTGCCGAACTCGAACGGCGCGCCCGCAGGGAAGTACAGCGCGTACTGGCCGCCTTCGGGGCCGAGCCAAAAGCGATCTTCGCCGCCGTAGTTGTCGAACGCCGTTCCCGTCTTGCCGGCTTCGATGAAGCTGCGGTTGACGAAGCCGAGGCTCGAGCCTTCCGGATCGACGGAGCTTGTCATGACGCGCGCTTGGTATTTGCCGGAGACGGCAATGCGGCCGCCGGTCGCACTCTCGAGCACTTTGATCGCGGCGCCGTGCTGATTCAGAAATGCGACATCTTCACTGAACTTGCGCATGTTGGGGCTCGGATAGTCTGAGGTAGACGCTGGGGCGGCTGTCGGTGGCGCGTCGGAGCTGGCGACGGCTGGAGCCGGCGGCGCGGATACCGCTGGCGCCACGTACGAGGCGGGCGCGGGAGCCACGGCAGGCGTGGGTGCGACCTGACAGGCGAAAAATAGCGGGCCGATGCAGCCGATCACGGCGTGACGATTGGGTCGCATGTCATCCTTTCGTCGAAGCTCAGCGTGAGCTTCGAAGCACGCAGTACCAGGCGAAGCCGGCTGTTCTTAACGTGATTCCTCAGCGCCCGCAAGATTCGCTAAGCTGCGCGGTCATGGAACAGGGATGCGGATTTCGGCGAAACTGCGCGGCTCTGTTGGTGATGCTGGCGGCGCTCTTCGCGTGCAAACGCCAGGCGCCGTCGAGCCCCACGACGCCAACCGCGGAAGCGCCGCAGACGAGCGCGGCCGCGAAGCCCGAGCAGGGCGGGGTTACGGGCGAGCTGGCCTACGGCAGTGAGAAGAAAAGCTGGCTCACGGACGCCATCACGCGCTTCAACGACCAGCAAAACCATCTGCCAAGCGGCGAGCTCGTGCGCATCGAAGGTCAGGCCGTGGGCAGCGGGGCTGCCGTCGAAGATCTGGCGGACGGCACGGTGAAGGCGCACGCCTGGGCGCCCGCGAGCACCATGTACAAGGACGTGCTGGGCCGCGCCTGGCTCAAACATCAAGGCGCGCTGGGCGCCAAAAAAGAGCTGCTCGACGAAGGCAAATCTCTGGTTTTGAGCCCCGTCGTGCTCGCGCTGTGGAAGCCGATGGCAGAAGCGCTCGGCTGGCCCGACAAGTCCATCGGCTGGTCCGACGTGCTTTCGCTCTCGAAGGATCCGAAAGGCTGGGCCAGCAAGGGCCACGCCGAATGGGGCAGCTTCAAGTTCGGGCATACCCACCCAGACTTCAGCAACTCCGGCACGCTCTCGGTGTTGGCCGAGGCTTACGCGGCGCTCGGCCAGACGCGCGACTTGACCAAAGAGGCGCTCGCCAAGCCGAAGGTCGCGCCGTTCATGGAGAGCATCGAGCAATCGATCGTCCACTACGGCAAATCTACCGGCTTCTTCGCAGAAAAGATGCTGACGCGCGGGCCGTCGTTCTTGAGCGCCGCCGTGCTCTACGAAAACTTGGTGGTCGAGTCCTACATTCGCCCCGAGTACCAGACGCGCGGCCTGGATCTGGTCTGCATCTATCCCAAAGAGGGCACGTTCTGGATCGACAATCCGTTCTACGTGCTCGACGTGCAACCTGCGCGTGTTCTATCCGTCGCAGACCATGTGGTCGAGTCATCCGATCGCCGTCTTGCAGGGCGACTGGGTTAGCGCCGAGCAACGCGCCGCTGCGCAGAAGCTGATCGCCTACTTGCGGGACAAGCCGGAGCAGCAGCGCGCGCTCGCGCTCGGGTTCCGACCGGCGAACCCCGAGGTGCCGGTGCTTTCGACGGACGGCACGGGACCGTTCAAGAACGCAGAGGCGTTTGGCGTGCGCGTCGACTTGGGCAGCGTCGTCGAGCCGCCGCCGGGCCCCGTGATTCGCAATCTGATGGAGCTATGGAGTCGGCAAGTCGGGCGCTGACTCAGGGTTTTGCCCGAGAAACACCGTAAATGCGCCCCGCCAGAATCGCCAGCTCAAGCGCGGCTTCGCGCAGCGCGGGGCCCTCGAGCTCCGTCAAGTCATCGAGCTTGTGCTCGGCCATCGACAGCAGCCGTTCGAGATCGCGCGGCGGCTCGGCCGCGGCTTCGTCGTTCCGTCGTTGCATCGTCTGCGTGAAGCCGGCCAGATCGAAGTCGTCGTCGTCTTTGCCGCCTCGCCGCGGCGACTCGTCCAGATCTTCTGAATCGAGGGGCGGTCGCGGCACCGGCGACGCGAAGCTCACCTGCGTTGGCTCCGGCGTCTTGGCAGCTTGCAGCTCCAGCTGCAGTCGCTCGATGCGCGCCAAAAGCTGCGCCACGATTTGATCGTGACCGCGCGCGTCCGGCGCATACTTTTGCTTCGCTTCGTCGAGCAGGTCGAGCAGCTGCGGCACGCGCTCCACACCTGCAGCCAATGCCTGCAAGCGGGTTTCGGCTTTCAACAGGCGCTCGCGCAAGGCCTCCACCGAATCCCACGCCGCGCGCTCGGTGTGCTCGATCCAAAGCTTGTTGGTCGGCATCTGCTCTCGCTATACCATGCGCGGCATGGGCCAGGAAAAGCCGGTCGTGTGGGGCGTGCTCGGCGCCAGTCATTTCGCGCTCATGGCGGCCATTCCGGCCATGCAGCAGGCACCGCTCGTCGAGCTGTTGGCGATTGGATCGCGCTCGCTCGACAAGGCGAAACGAGCGGCCAGCTCCGCCAACGTAGCGCGCGCCTACGGCAGCTACCAAGAGCTGCTCGACGATCCGGAAATTGAAGCCATCTACAACCCGCTGCCGAACGACCTGCACGTGCCTTGGTCGATTCAGGCCGCGCGCGCCGGCAAGCACGTGCTGTGCGAAAAGCCAATCGCCATGAGCGCGGCACAGGCCGAACAGCTCGCGCAAGTGCAGCGCGAAACCGGCAAGCTCATCGCTGAAGCGTTCATGGTTCGCTACCACCCACAATGGGAGCTGGTGACGACGTTGATCAGCGGCGGCCGCATCGGCCAGGTGCGCGCGCTGCAGACGGCGTTTTCCTACGACAACCGCGGGCTCGACAACATTCGCAACCAAAAAGACCTGGGCGGCGGCGCCCTGTACGATATCGGCGGCTACGCTATCAATACCGCGCGGCTCGTCTTCGCTGCGGAACCGAAGCGCGTCGTCGGCGTCTGCGCTCTCGATCCGAACAGCGGCTGCGATTACCTCACGTCGGCCATCCTCGACTTCGGCGTCGGCCAGGCCAACTTCGTAGTCGGCACGCAGCACGTGCCCTATCAGCGCGTGCAAATCTTCGGCACTTCGGGCCACATCGAGGTCGAGATCCCCTTCAACGCACCGCACACTCGTGGCTGCAAAATCTACGTCGACGACGGCTGTGTCGGCTCCCCCGACTTCACCATCGCACGAACCTCGGCCGAGCGCGCCGAGCTCTTCACGACGCCGGCGGCCAATCAATACACCCTGCAGTGGCAAGCCTTCTCGCAAGCCATTCGCAGCGGCAAGCCGATCAAGAATGACATGCAAAGCGCCGTCGCGAACATGCGCGTGATCGACGCCGTCTTCCGCTCGGCAGAGACGCAGCGTTGGGAGGCGGTTGAGAGCTAGGGGGCACGCCTGGCCGCGCGCTGCTGACGGGACAGGGGCAGCAAGGAGTGAAATCTTTGGTGGCGACCGCCCGCAGCCTACTCTTTGCGCGGTTGCCGCTCTTCGAACGTCACCTGCAGATCGATGAGCTTGCCATCGCGCTTTACGCGCGCTGTCACGGTTTGGCCGGGTTTGGAGCCGTTCAGCACGAACATGAAGTCGTGCAAGCTCTTGAGCTCGGTTTTGCCGAGCGCGACGAGCGTGTCGCCGCGCTTCAGGCTACCTTTGTCGGCGGCGCTGCCGGGGCGTACCCCCGCGAGCAAGATGCCGCTGCCGTCGTTCGGCCCGGCATAGTCGGGGATGGTACCGAGCGAGGCATTGAACGAACGCACGTCGCCTTTCGGCGCTTCGGGCGCGACTTGTTGATACGACAGCGCGGCGGGCAGATCGGTCACGGCTTGGGCCACGTCCGTCACTAGCTTGGCAATTTGCGCGGCGCCGCCGGCGTTGATCTTGTCGGCCGAGTCCGAAGGCTTGTGATAGTCGGTGTGCGAGCCGCTGAAGAAGTGTAGGACCGGGATGCCGGCGGCGTAGAACGACGTTTGGTCGCTCGGGCCGTAGCCGTCGCTGCCGAGCGCGCATTCGAGGCGCGCGCGGTCGCAAGCGGCCGTGACCAGACCTTGCCATTCCGTGGCGGTCTTGGCGCCGAGCACCGTGAGCTGGTTGTCACGCAATCGGCCCACCATGTCGAGGTTCAGCATGGCGCGGAACTTTCTCACGTCGAGCCCGGCCGGCGGCTCGTGCACCAGATGCGAAGAGCCGAGCACGCCGCTCTCTTCCGCGGAAAACGCCATGATCAGCACGTCTTGCTTGAGCTTGGGCCCGCTCTTCAAGGCGCGCGCGATTTCGAGGATGCCGGCGGTGCCGGAGGCGTTGTCGTCGGCGCCCAGGTGCGGCGCGCTACTCTCCGGTGTGAGCGAGTGTATGCCGCCGTAGCCGAGGTGATCGTAGTGGGCGCCGATCACCAGCTCGCCCGGCACTTTCTCGCTCGCCAGCACGTTGGCGGCGATGCGGCCAATCACATTGAAGGCGCCTTGCTTTTCGTAGCTCAAGGCGACGTTCATGCTCGCCTGGACGCGCTTGTGCGCCGCCAGGTCTTTGAGCGTGCTGTCGAAGGTTGCACGCTTGACGACCACTACCGGAATGCCGGCGTCGCCGTAGTTTTCGCGGATAAGCTCGGGAAACTTGGCTTCGTCCGGCGCCTTCCACTGCTTGTCGTTTGCCGGTGGCAGGGGCGCGTCGACCACGATCAGGCCCGCCGCGCCCGCCATGCGCGCCGTGACGGCCTTGTACCAAAGGTCACCGTAGCGGCGCTGCTCGAGCGGCGCCGCGAACGGCTTGGTCTCCGCCACGAAGCGCCGCACGACCACGATTTTGCCTTTCACGGACAGGCCGCGGTAGTCGTCGACCTTCAGCTCCTTGGCCACCACGCCGTAGCTCGCGAGCGTAAGCTCGCCCGAGACCTTGCCCTGCGCCGAAAACGCCAGCGGCTGAAACGCCGCGGCGTCGACGGCCTGGCCGGCGAGCTCGAGGCTCGAATCTTTGCCGACCACGACGTGCTTGGCGACCTCGAAATTGTCGCGATAGCTGCCCTTTTCTCCGGCCGGCAAAAGGCCCAGCGCGGCGAAGCGCTGCTCGATGAACTCGCCCGAAGCCGTGAGCCCCTTGGTGCCGAGGCCGCGCCCCTCGCGCGCCGGATCGGCGAGCCAGGCAATGTCTCGCTCGATGCGATCGGCGCCCGTCTCCTCGGTCACGCTGGTCGCTTCGTTCGACCAGTCAGCGAGAAAGACGTTGGTGTCGTGCTGGCCGGCAGGCGTGGCGCGATTCGACGAAAACGCCAGCTTCGTGCCGTCGGGCGAAAAGATCGGAAAGCCGTCGAAGCCGGCGGCGGTGGTGATGCGCTCGAGCCCGGTGCCGTTGGTGCTCACGGCCCACAGATCGAACTCGCGGCCTTGCGGGTCGCCATAGTTGCTCGAAAAGATGAGGCGCTTGCCGTCCGGGTAGAAGAAGGGCGCGAACGAAGCCGCGTTCAGGTAGGTGACCTGGGTCGCGTCGGAGCCGTCGGCGTTGCCGACGTAAAGCTCGAGCTTGGTAGGCCGCACCAGCTGCTTGGCCAAGAGCGCGCGGAACTCGTCGAGCGCCGCGCCCTTCGGCCGCGAAGCGCGCCACACGAGCTTCGTGCAATCGTCGTTGAAGAAGGCGCCGCCGTCGTAGCCCGGCGTGTGCGTGAGGCGCCGCACGTCGCTGCCATCGGAATTCATGCGGTAAAGCTCGATGTCGCCGTCGCGCACGGACGTGAACACGATCGAGCCGTCCTTCTTGCAGACGGTGCCCTCGGCATCGTAACCCGGCGAATTGGTGAGCTGGCGGATGTTCGAGCCGTCGGCGTTGGCGCGGAAGATCTCGTAGCTGTCGTGCAGCGCCCACACGTAGCCCTGGCTACGATCGGGCTTCGGCGGACAGGCGTCGCCGCCCAGGTGCGTCGAGGCGTAGATGACCTGTTTGTCGCCGGGTAGAAAATAGGAGCAAGTGGTGGAGCCTTTGCCGTTCGAGACGCGCACCGGTGGGCTACCCGGCTCGAAGCGATAGATTTGGTCGCAGCCTTCGCCTTGATGCGCCTGCATGATCAGCTGCTTGCCGTCCATCGACCAATAGGCTTCGGCGTTCTCGCCGCCGAAGGTAAGCTGCTTGATGTTCCTCAAATGCGGTTCGCTCGAAGGCGGGCCAGCGGCAGCACTGGCGAGCGGCGCCACCGCGGATGCTGGAGGCGCAGCCGTCTGCGTGGAGGGCGGTTGCCCGCACGCGCTCGTCAAAATTCCCAAAGCGGTCAGCAGGCAGGCGGAGCGATCGAGCGCAGAAATTCGCGAGGGCATGGCCTTCCCCCTATTCCACCCCCCGACTCGCCACAAAAAGAATCCCCCAAGCTTCCCGTCTCTCGGTTCAATTTCAAGATCTCGCGCGTCGCGCTCGGCGTCGAGGGACGAAATTTTGCGCCCTGCGGGCAACGCTAGGCCGCAAGCCACCGCCGCTGGCTGCCTCATCACCGGCGCGCTACTGGACATTAATGGAGGCCTGCACTTGGATTGATGCATGAACGCTGCCCCCAGCTCCAGCCGCTCGACTCGAGCTCTGCTCGGTAAAGTCGCGTACGTACCCGGCGGCAGCGGCGTGCTCGGGCGAGCCATGGCCCAAGGCCTGGCGCGCCGGCGCGCGTGTGGTGGTGGGGGGAACGAACAGCGGCAAGCTACAGGCACTGGCGGATGAGCTGCGGCAAGACGGCGCCGAAGCGCGCGCCGTGGCATTCGACGCCCGCTCCGTTAAAGACATCGCTCGCTCCGTCGACGCGGTCTGCGACTACTTCGGTGGCTGCGACATCTTGGTCAATGCCGTCGGCATTCATCGCGAAGACGCGCTGCTCGACGCGGCAGAAGCGAGCTACGATAGCGTCATCTGACATGAGCAAGAAGTTGCAGAACTACGTGAACGGCAAGTCGGTACAGAGCGCGACGTCGCGCTACGCGAGCGTGTTCAATCCGGCGCTCGGCGCCGAGGCGAGCCAGGTGCCGATGTCGACATCCGCTGACGTCGACGCGGCTGTCGCCGCCGCCAAGCAGGCGTTCGAAGGCTGGTCCGCGACGCCGCCCGTGCGCCGCGCGCGCGTGATGTTCGAGCTCAAGCAGCTGATCGACAAGCACATGAACGAGCTCGCCGGTTTGGTCACCGCCGAGCACGGCAAGCTGCTCGACGACGCCCGCGGCTCGGTGACGCGCGGTATGGAAGTCGTAGAGTTTGCGGCTGGAATTCCGCAGCTCTTGAAGGGCGAATATTCGGAAGGCGTCGCGCGCGGCGTCGACAGCTGGTCGTTTCGGCAACCGCTCGGCGTATGCGCCGGCATCGGGCCATTCAACTTTCCGGCCATGATTCCGATGTGGATGGCGCCGGTCGCCATCGCCTGTGGCAACACTTTCATCATGAAGCCATCAGAGCGCGTGCCTTCGTTGTCACTGCGGCTGGCAGAATTGTGGATCGAAGCGGGCTTGCCGCCCGGCGTTTTCAACGTCGTAAACGGCGACAAGGAAGTGGTCGACGCCTTCATCGAGCATCCGGACATCGCGGCCATCAGCCTGGTCGGCTCCACGCCGGTCGCCGAAAACGTCTATCGACGCGCTACTGCTGCAGGCAAGCGCGCGCAATGCCTGGGCGGCGCGAAGAATCACTTGGTCGTGATGCCGGACGCCGACCTGACTCACACCGTCGACGCCCTGATCGGCGCCGCCTACGGCTCCGCGGGTGAGCGCTGCATGGCCATTTCGGTGGCCATCGCGGTCGGCGTGGACACCGGCGATCGCCTGGTGGAGGCGCTGGTCCCCAAGGTCAAGGGCCTGAAAGTGGGTCCGGGCAGCGCCGCGGGCATGGACATGGGTCCGCTCGTGACCAAGCAGCATCTCGACAAGGTGTCGGGTTACGTCGAGCTGGGCGTCAAAGAAGGCGCCAGCCTGCTCGTCGACGGCCGCGGGCTACGCGTGGGCGGAGCCGAAAATGGCTTCTTCATCGGAGGCTGCCTGTTCGACCACGTCACGGCCGAGATGAAAATCTATCAAGAAGAGATCTTCGGCCCGGTTTTGGCCGTCGTGCGCGTGCCGACGCTCGACGCCGCGATTCAATTGGTCAACGCCCATCGCTACGGCAACGGCGGCGCGATTTTCACCACCAGCGGCGAAGCCGCCGACGAGTTCACCAAGCGCAGTCACATCGGCATGGTGGGCGTGAACGTGCCGATCCCGGTGCCGATGGCCTTCCACAGCTTCGGCGGCTGGAAGGGCTCGCTGTTCGGTGATCACTACATGCACGGCCCCGAGGGCGTGCGTTTCTTCACGCGCCTGAAGACCGTCACGTCGCGCTGGCCGCGCGGCAAAAGCTCCGGGGCGAGCTTCGCCATGCCCACGGTGAAATGACCGAGCAGAAGCGCCCAACGTTGACCGCGACTTACGAGCACATGGAAAGACGCTCGCCGTCACGTTGATGGTCCGCTCGGGTCGCGCCGTGCGCCGCGCGCCGAACGGCTCCGGCGCTTGCCCCGGATTCTCGGGGCAAGATCGTGTGATCGCATAGAATCAAGTGATGCTATCCGCTCACGGAATTTCGCCGGAGTTTTCGGGAGCCGCTTGGCGGCCCACGCCGTTGTGAGTCGCCGGGCTCACTTGTCCGGATTCGGAATCCGCAAATCGCGGATGAAGCTGAGCAGGCCGTAGTACGAATCCAAGAACGCGCGCAGCGTGCGCCGGGTGGCGCCGAAGCCGTCGAACTCGGCCGGCTTCATGCCGTTTTGGTCGAAGGCGCGGCGGAAGTCTTCGAATTGTTCAGATAGCTCCGTGAGGGCCTGCGCCGGCACCGGGTTGTCGATGCGCGACGCCACCGAAATGGTGGAGGCGTTGAACTTGCGCTGCCATTCGGGCGGAATCGTGAGGATGACGTCACCGCCCATCAGCTCGGACCAGTGCAGCTGATTGCGATAGGCGGCCGCCAACAGACGGGTGCGATACCCGCGCTGCTTGAAGGTCTTGAACGCGTTCTTGAACACCGCGATGCCAGCCCAATCGAGCGTGCCGGGCGTGGGCAATTTGCCCTCTTTGTCGCTCACGACCTTGAGCCAGTCGTCGAGCCTGCCGATCATCAGCGTACACACGGGCACCATGTTCGACGTCGAATGACCAGCGGCCTCGCGACGCGCCAGCCCGCGCTCTACGGCGTCGGCAACTGCGACGGCTTGCGGCACCGTAAACGACACCGTGGCGTTGACGTTGACGCCTTGCGCTGTAACTTCTTCGATAGCGATGATACCGGCGGCGGTCGCGGGAATCTTCACCATCAAGTTCGGTGCGAGGGTTGCAAAGTGCAGCGCTTGCTTCACTAGCGCAGCCGGCGTCTTGTGAAATTCCGCGTTCGTTTGAATCGACAACCAACCCTTTTTGCCAGCCGTCTGCTCGAACACGGGCTGCAGAAGGCCCGCGGCCTTCACGGCCATTTCCTCGATCAACCGCCAAGCGATTTGCGCTTCGGTCGAGCTCGGCTCGCTCTGGAACAGTGCCTCGATTCGTGCCTGCCAGTCGCTAAACTCCGTTTTCAGAACGCTGGCCACGATCGTAGGGTTGCTGGTCGCCCCCACCGCGCCGTGCTCGATCGCGTACTTCAGCTCGCCCACGGCGCAGGAGTCGTTCCAAAAGTCCGTGGGCGTCGTGCAGACCATTTGGTGCAGCGGGCTTCGGAACATGCTGGACATGCTACTAGGAGAATATGGTCGGGGCAGCCCGCGCTTGCATGAGTGCCCGGGATTCTGGCGGAGATTTGCGGGATTTTTGCGCGGGCCTCAGGGCCTGGAAAGTTCCAGGGGATCGGCTTTCGGATTTGTGGTGTAGCTTGAGCTGCATGCCGATTCGTCAGCGGATCTGGGCCGGTATGTTGGTTTCGTGGGCGCTCTTTGGAGCTACCGCCTGCGACGATGACAAGGAGCAAGCAGCGAAGCTGGCCGAAGTGCAGCGCGTCGCCGAGGAGAAGCTTAAAAAAGCGCAAGCGGACGCTAACGACAAAGTTGCTGCCATGCAAAAGCAGCTCGACCAAATGAAGGCGGACGCCGAGGCGCAAGCCGCCAAGGTCAAGAGCGAGGCCGATCAGGCGATCGCCAAAGCGCAAGGCGACGCCGAAGAGGCCGGCAAAGCCGCCGAAGACGCGCTCAAGAAGGCGCGCGCTGCTTACAAGCTGGAAGGCTTGAACGAGCTTGCGACGCTCAACAAGCAAGTCCAAGACCTCTCGGCAAAGTCTGCGAAAGCGTCCGCCAAGGTCAAGCCGCTCGTCCAAAAGTCGATGAAGGACATCGTCAAAGAGCAGCAAGCCATCGCCAAAGACCTAGCCGCCTTCGACAAGGCCGAGCTCGACAAGCTCGGCGCCGCCAAAGTCAAAGTCGTCCAAGACCTAGCCAAGATGAAGGCGACGATCGCCGGCATCAAAGCCAAGCTCGGCGCGTAGGCGGCCCGTGCACCCAATCGCGCCTCGCACAGGGTGAGCAGGTCCTGTCGCGGCGCGGCGGCGGCGTGCCGCCGCGCGGAGTGCGCAGGGTGACCCGACCGCGAGCGGGTCATCCGGTTCTGCGCGGTAGTGGCCAATATTGGCCACTTGCCGCCGCGAGCGGGTCATTCGCTTCTGCGCGGTAGCGGCCAAATGCCGGTGCGGGGCGCGCGTCGTATTCGACGGTTCCGCCGGGGCGGGTGCGGGGCGCGGGTCGCGTTTGACCGGTTCGCCGGGGGCGGGGTGCGGGGCGCGTCGCGTTTGACGGCGCGTCGTGTTTGACGGTTCGCTGCTGGTGGGGTGCGGGCGCGCATCGCGTTTGACGGATTCGTCGCGGCAGAGCGTTCGTTGAGCTTGGTGGTTTTGGTTTTGAGGCTGCGGGTTCGCGTTTAGCGGCGTGGTTTCTCGGCTCGGAGGCCCGGTTACGGGCTGCCCAATGCGCGAGCCCGGAGGGGCTGGGCACAGCCCCAACAGGAACGCGGCCTTCCCAACCTAGTCTTCGCGGGGCCAAGCTTTTCGTGGCGCTCACGTCTAACCTTGGATGAGCTTTCGAGCGACGGCGTTTGCCTTGGTGGGCGTGATGAGCTTTCGAGCGACGACGTTTGCCTTGGTGGGCGTGATGTGTGCGCTCGAGGCTCGCGCGGGGGTGAGGCCGGACGCGTTGCCTGTGTCGGCGCCGGCGCCGGTGTCGGAACCGCAGGCGGGCGCTGACGTTTTGGCGGATATGGATCCGACGAATGACTTCGTGGTGGCGCCTCCGGATCCGATTGCGAACTGTGAAGAGAAGCTGCGCGCGGCGGGTGTGACGTTCGCGGCAGCGGAGTTGCCGGTGAAAGAGGGCCGGGGCAAGCGGCCGACGTGCGGCGTCGAGCAGGCGGTCGTGTATCAACGCGGGCCGGCGAAGCTGCGCTACAATTCGGCGCCGCTTTTGAGCTGTGGCATGGCGCTCGGCTTGGCGCGCTTCGAGCAAGTGCTAACGCAAGAAGCCGAGCGCTATTTTGGGCAAGGCGTGGCGCGCGTCGAACAGGGGGGCACCTACAATTGCCGCAAGATGGCGCGCTTCAACCTGGTGAGCGAGCACGCCTACGCGAACGCCATCGACATTCGCAGCGTAACGCTCAAAAACGGGCGCAAGCTCAAGGTGCTCGGCGGCTTCGGCCGCATCGACGCCGAGCCGAAAGGGCCGGAGGCACGCTTTTGGCGCAGCCTGGCCAATCGCCTGTTCGATGAGGGCGCGTTCTCGGTCGTGATCACGCCGTTTTACGACGGCTTACACAAGGACCACATCCACCTGGATGAAGCTCGCTATCGAGCCGATGGCTCGCGGCCGAGCGGGTAGGCTTGCCCACGCGCGGCTACTTTCCGAGCTTGGCTTCGAGATCGGCAACGCGTAGCTCGAGCTCGACGCGCGCTCGGTGCTCGCGTTCTTTTTCAGCGCGCTCGCCTTCGCGCTCGTTTTCGGCGCGCTCGCGCGCGCTACGCTGGTGGTCGGCTTCGCCGCGTTGCCGCTCGGCTTCGGTTTGCCAGGGTCGCGAGCCAGCGCGGTCTTCGGCGATCAGCAGCTGCCGATCGCGCACGATGAACCAGCCGTCGAGCTCGTTACTGTAAACGGGATCGGCGCCGAAGTGGACGCGCTCGAGCGTGCCCGCCCCGTCGCGTCGCCACAACTGCAGGGGCACGGGGCCGCCGAGCTTGCGCGGCCCTTGCAGCAGCGGATCGAGCACCAAAAGCTCCGAGACGCCCAACGAGGCGTAACGCTCCGGCACGTCGACGTAGTCTTTGTTGGGATGGGTCGTGCTGACGACCTCGATGCAGAAGCGCGGCACGTGGTGACCTGGCTTCCACAGACACAGCGAGGGCAAATCGTCGTCCAGCTCTGCGGGCGCGGGATCGAGCACGCACAGGTCCGGGTCGATGCCCGAACGCGGGTGTTCTTGGAACCAGCGCACGGCCAAATTGCGCGCCACTCGGACGCGGCCAGGCTGCCGCGCCGCCCATTCGGTCAGAAGCAAATACATGCGCAGCACGGCTGCGTCGTGAGCGGTCGACTCGGGCACGGTCCCCTCCGGAATGACCCATGCCTCGGGCTTCGGCCGTACCGGATAGCGGAGCGACACGCTGGTGCGAGCGAGCATCGTGACGGGCAGTATAGCCTGCATGGTCGCAGGTCACCCTAGCCATCGCCGTGCCAGCTGCTCGCCCAGCGTAGCCCCGCGAAATGCTGCGAGTTTGGCTGGCCTGGTTGCGGCCGCCACCCGACGCGCTGACTGGCGGCCAGCTCCGCTCGTTAGACGGCGTCGCCGAGGCGTCGACCAGGGCTGCGCGGCGCGCTCTTTTTCGGAGCCTTGGTCGTCGCCGTTCGCGAGCGACGCGGCACGTACGAACGCGCGCCGTGTTGTTCTCTGTAAAGCTCGCGCAAGCCTTCGAACGTCGTCACGCCCGAGTTGTGCGCGATGCCGGCGTGAGCGCGGCACAAGAGCACGCGCCGTTTACCGAAGCTTACTTGTTCGAGCACGCGGTTCGGCTTGAGGTCGCCTGCAGGCCGGAAATTTTCGCAGACTTCGCAGCGCTGTTGCATGGCCGGGAGCGTGCGCCCAAAGTGCCGGGTGGGGCCAAATTTCGGGAACGTCCGAGTCTCAGGCTGCGCCGGAATTGCCTGAGATTTTGAAGCCATAGACCAGGTACGTGCGGGCCAGCGGGCCCGTCCAGAGCCACGGCGAAAGCGGCGCCAGCTCGCGCTCGGATGCGGCTTCTTCGAGCAAGCCCTGCACCAGGTCGGGACGCGCGAGATGATAGAAGGCACGCTTGTCGACCACGTCGACGAGCACTTCGTCGAGCTTGGCGCCTGGCGGCAGTGCGTCGAGCGGGTAGTGGCTGGAGGAGGCGAGATCGGAGACGAACAGCGCGCTGCCGTGCGGCGCCGTCAGCTCGATCAGCGTTTGCAAATGCGTGCGCGCCGTGGCGACGCGCAGCGGGCTGAGCAGCGGATGTGACTCGCGAAAGCTTTGCATCAGCGCGAAGCCGAGCTGGGTGAGCACGCACGCCGACACGACGACGTCGAATGGTCCCGGTAGCCGCGCGAGCAAGCCTTGCAAGGTCGTGCTCGCGGCCGCCTCGAGCTCGGCGGCGTTCGGCGCGCGCCGCTGCCATTTGGCGGCGCGCTTGGTGGATAGCACCGCCAAGTCGACGGGGGCGTGCGGGATGAGCCGGCTGCGCACCGCCGCGTGCTCGCGCGACACGGCACTGGCGACCAGCGCCGGTTCGAGATCCACCAAGTGTAGCTCGCCGTAGCTTGCGGCGAGCCGAGCCAAGTCCAGGTCGTTGCACCTGCCCGCGCCCAACACGCACAGCCGCGCGCCTCGGTCCCCGCTCGGGGCCGCGTCGAGCACGGCTTGAGTGAAGCGTTCTCGATGCGCCGCGTAGAGCTCCCAATCGGGACCTCGGCTCTGGCTCTCGGCCGACATGTTCGCAAGAATTGCTCGCGCTCGGCCACTCGAGCCAGCGCAAACGCGCGCAGCTCCACGCGAAGCGCCGCAGGCTAAGAAAGGGACATTGGGAAGATAAATTTGGGACAGGCAGGGTGGGGCTTCCGGGTGTTATCTCAAGCGGATGCTGCGCTTCGCCTTGCGGACTTTGGTTGTGGCCGGTCTGGCCTGCACGGTGCTCGGCTGTGGCGGTGGCGACGGCGGGCCTCGCGGGGGACTCGCCAGCGCCGGCGCGAGCGGCGGCGGGAGCGGGAGCGGGCCGGAGCTCGATCCGACGTCGCGGCCGAGCCTGCGCACCGTCGCCTACTTGCCGACGTACCACGGGTCGCTCTCGACGTGGACGCGCCAACTGCGCTTCGCCAACGTCAGCTACGTCAACATCAGTTTCGCGGACATCGACCAAGCCGGCAACGTGAGCGTGTCGGACGCCGGGCTCGCGGGCTTCGTGGCGTCGGCGCACGCCGCTGGCGCCAAGGTTTGCGTCGCGATGGGCGGCGCCACCACCATCGACACCGGCGGCGTGTTCGCCACGCTATTGCAAGATGCGAATCGTCCGGCCTTCATCGACAACCTCGTTCTATTCGCCAAGAACAACTCGCTCGACTGCCTCGACGTCGATCTCGAGGGCCACGGCGTCAACGCATTTTACGAGGCGTTCGTAACCGAGCTGTCAGCCCGGCTGAAGGCCGATGGTCGCGAGCTCACGGCGGCCGTCGCGGGTTGGTTCGCCGACGGCATCAGCGACAAGGCGATGCTGAGCTTCGACTTCATCAACGTCATGGCCTACGACTTGTACTCGTCGATCACGACGCCGGCCCAACCTGCGTCGATCGAAGAGGCGACGAAGCAAGTCGAGTTGTGGGTCGCGCGCGGCATGCCAAAAGAGCGAGTGCTGTACGGTGTGCCCTTCTACGGCCTGCAATGGCCGACCGCCGGCGGGCAACCGAAGCAGATTACGTACGCCGATCTGATCCGCTCGGACCCCACCGCGGCCACCCAAGACGAGCTGCAGGCCAACGGTACCGTGACCTATTTGAACAGCCGCAGCACCATTCAAGCCAAGGCCCAGCTCGCCAAAACCTACGGCGGCATCATGGTCTGGGAGGCGGGGCAAGACGCCACCGGTGACGCCTCGCTCTTGCAAGCGATTCGCGACGCGGTGCCCTGACCCAAAGCAAAGCGAGCGATGCCCTGAGTGTCTCGGGTCGACATCGACCTAACACTCAGGGGGGCATGTGAAGCTTTGCCCCATGACAAGCCTTGCGACCGCTTGGCACAGTGACACACGCGTTCGCCAACCGCGTTGGGCTTGTGCGCGTGGATCCCGCTAGTGCGTGACTGGTATGCGAATTGCTGCTGTGCGCGGCGCCGTTACCAGGTTGGGCACGGGTTTAGGAGGACAAATGAAAATATCCATTCGGTGGTGGTCGAGGTTCGCCTTCATTGCGGGCGTTGGCGTGACAGCGCTGGCCGCGTGTTCGTCAGATCATTCTGACGGACACGGTCAGAAGGAAAGCACTGGGACCCTCGCGCTCGCGCTGCAAGCGACGAGCAATACCGGCAGCGTCTACCGCCTGCACAACGCGATTTTTCAGATCACGAACGCTCGCTCGGGTGAGAACGTCGCCTTCCTGTTCAGCGATGATATGCCGGACGCGACCGAGCTCGTGACGACGCTCGATCGCAGCGACTACACGGTGACCTTGCAGCCGGGTTGGTTCCTGGAGCGCGTTTCGGGCTCGGGCGGCTCGGGCGGCGGGACCGCAGGCTCGGCTACTGGCGGTAAGTCGGGCGGTTTTGGGGGGACTTTCGCCGGCGGCGATGCTGGCTTTCCGGCGCCAGCGAGCGGGGCCACGCCGGTGCCCTCACCCAGCGCTGGCGAGGTCGGTGGTGACGCGAGCGCAGGAGGCGCGCCCACCACGGGAGGCAGTTTTCCGACCGCCGGCAGCTTCTCGATCGGTGGTGACGCGGGCGCAGGCGGCCAGCCCCCGACCGAGGGCGGCGTAGGTCCGAGCGCGGGCAGCGGTGGGACGATCAACGGGGGCGGCAGCGGCCCGGGTGGCGGCGTCGTGGTCGATGCGCAGCTGATCAGCAACGCTGTCCAGTTCTTCAGCATCTTTGGTGGCGACGACGAGTTCGTGAACTACCAGTTCAAGGTCGGCGGCGAGGTCATCGACTTCAACCGCGGCAAGCTGCACATCGGCATCAGCGTCGACGACACGGAAGCGTGCCAGGTGCCAAGTGACGTCACCAATGCGCGTCGCATCTTGCTCGAAAGCAACGTGGACGCCGTGTCCCAGGTCAGCTTGTCGATGGCGTTTCAGGCGCTGGCGAGTAACGGCGGACACACAGGCGATCCACTGGCGCTCTACCAGCAAGTGTACGATAGCTACGCATCGGCGGATCGGGCGCTCTTGCCCGGAGCTATTCATTGCGGGGACGAAATGACCAACGGCGTGCCGACGCTCAACGGCTTTCCGATCGATTGCAACCGCGCGGAGGCTGCTCACGTGAACGACATCGGCAATTTTTTCGCGACCGCCTTCGTCAATCGCATCGATCTGGCACCAACCAATGGCGCTCACTGCGGTCAGCAACGCATGATCTTCGCGAATCGTTCGCGAGGTCGCGCGTTCATGATCTTGGAGGCGCAGATTCCGAATCCTTCGCCCGAGCTCGGCATCGACGGCTGCCTTCCGCTGGCGCAGTTTTGGATGAATCAAAACGACAACCCGGACGCCGCCGCGCGCGGCGCGCTCTTGTCGCAAGCATTCTTGCAAGGTGGCGTGAAGGGCTTGGCCGAATTTGGTTTCGGTGCGTTCTTAACGGCCGAAAATCTGACCGTCGGCAGCGGGCAGATTCGCACCAATCAATTCGATTCGTTTCCGTGGACCTTGCGCGAGTTCAAGCTCGCGCTGGCGGGCGACGCGCTCACGGCGGTGCCGTTTCCGGTCGCCGAAGCGCCGAACGGTGCGCTCTGGAACGAAAATAGCGGGCTGTCGCAGGGTGACGCATGCCGACAGAGCTTCTTGTCGGCGCTCGACGGCGTGTTGAGCGACAACCTCGCGACCATGTCGTTCGTGGTCGATGCGGCTTGCAAGGACGCGGAGAGCCGTAACGATTTTTCCGAGGACTACGCCGGTCAGCTCTCTCAGGGCTTTCGCTCTCAGCTCCAGGACAAGTTGAAGTCGCTGGGTAGCCAGCTGACACCCGACGACGTAGCCAACCGCGCGCGCTTTGCAGGCTCGTGCATCGGCTGCCACAACGAGGCGTCGAGCAGCGCTCTCGGCGCTGGCTTGTTCGCGCCGTTCTCGCTCGACTTCCCGCAGGTGCTCGAGTCCGAAAGTCAGTGCAAAGATGGCGAGACCGGCCAATGTTTCATCACGTCCAACGCGCTCGATACCGTGTTCTTGCCAGGGCGCCTGCAGGTAATGAGCAACCTACTGGGCGTGCCAATCATCCCGAACCCCTGCAACGGCGGCGGGGGAGGCGGCGGCTTCGGCGGCAGCAGCGGCTTTGGTGGCGGCGCGACCGGCGGCACGTTCGGCAGGGCTGGCAGCGGTTCGCGGGCTGGCGCGGCTAGCGGGGGTTTTGCGACCGGTGGCGACGCTATCGGCGGTGGCATGGCTCCCCCGCCGCGCGCGGCACCGCAGGCCGCTCCGGTCGTCATCATCGATCTGCCCTCGGCAGACGAGCCGGTGGATCAACTGCAAGAAGAAGATCAGGAGATCCGTCGAGACTACGGTGACGTGACCATCAGCGGCAAGTCCGCCAAGTCCACGCACTGAGCTGGCTGTTTGCCCCGCGCGTAGGCCACAGCGGCTTGCGCGCGGGGACGCTCACGCTTCGGCGGGGCGCCGGGCTTCGGCGAAGGCCGCCGCGGCGATCAGCGCGCCGCCCAGCCATTCGATCGGTCGCAGTCGAGCGCCGTTGATCAGCGCCGCCGAAGCCACGGCCGCAACGAGCTCCATGATGATCAGCACCGACGATCTGCCGGCTTCCATGTGAGCGACGCCCCACTGGGTGCCGGCCGTGGCGATCAGCAGCCAGATCAATCCGAAAGCAACCAGCTCGAGCCAAACGGCGGGCGCCACGCCGGCGGGTGGAGGCTGCTGCACGCCGAGCAACGCCAGCGGCACCGCCCACGCTAGGCAACCGGCGAACATGGCCAGCACCTTGTCCGGCACCGGTACGCGGGTCAGCTTGCGGAAGAGCACATTGTTCAGCGCCAGCGCCATGCCCGACACCACCGCCAGCGCGTCCGCCAGGCTGGGGCGCTGTGCCAGCATGCGCACGCCGCCAAGAATCAAAAACGCGCCGCCGAGCGCGCCGGCGACCGAAAGCTTGCGCACGCCGTCGACGCGCTCACCGAGCAGCAGCCAGCCGCCGAGCACCCCCCACGCCGGTAGCAGGTAGAAAAGCACCATCACCCGCACCACGTCGCCGTCCACCATCGCGGTGGCGAAGGCCAGGTTCGCCAGGCCCCCGAACACGCCCAACAGCACGACGCCGCGCCAGTCTGCGCGCCACGCCCCGAAGCGGCGGGCGAGCCACGGCAGCGAAAGCGCTCCGACCGAGCCGTGGGCGACGAGCGTGACGTTCACGCCTTGCAAGCCGAAGCCCGCAAAATACTTGAGCGGCAACCACGACAGCCCCCAAAGCACCGAGGCCGCCAGCAGCGCCAGCACCGGGTAGAGCGGCTTGACGCTGGGGTACGGCGCTGGCTCGGACATCGGGGGCGCGGCGGAGCCTAGCTGGTACGCTCCGCCCAAGCCGAGTTCCGTGACAGGTGAGTCAAGACATGTCTGGGGCAGGCCGGGGCCCCTGCCCCAGCCCGCCTTTCAGAACGCCGCGCCGGCATCGAAAAACCTTGTGCGGGCGCCCGGTGAGGGTTACCGGACGGTCTTGCTCGCCGCGCCCCTTTCCGACAGGTTCAGTTTGCTCACGGCGGGCCTGGGTCTACGAGAGTGGCGCTGGCTGGGCGCCCTGGCGCTCGAGCACGGCCTTTCGCGGGGCGTGCTGCTGGCCCTGGCAGGCGAGGCGGACGGCAAGTCGCTCGACGCTTGGCTCAAACAAGGCGTCCAGGCTGGCCTGTTGGCTGCGGTGGGGCCGACTCGCGCGCTCAGCCTGACCAGCGCGCCGAGCCGCGAGTCAGGCTACGCCGTCGGGCCGGGCCTTGCGCAGCTAGTGCTGCGCGAGCTGAGCCGGCGCGACGCGCTGCGAGACATCGCTTTGGCGACGCACGGGCTGCTCGGCGCGCGCTCGGTGAGCGACTTGGGACTCGCGCTGCAGCTCGGTGACTACCGCACCTTCGTGCGGCGGTTTTCGCCGGAGCGTTTGCCGCGACAGACCCCGCTGCGCAGCACTGCCGAGTGGCTGCGTGTCAGCATCTGCGACCCGTTCGACGCCGTCTGGCTGGCCGCGACATGGGGCGACGACGCCGATGCGGTTGCGGTCCGCGTGCTGCGCGAAGCCCTGCAAACTGCCAGCCCGTGCCCCGCGCTACACGCCTGGCTCACGATGCGCTTCGCCGCGTTGCCCGAGGGCGAGGCCCAGCAGGAGCTGGCCAGCTTGCTGTGCGAGCACGCGCTGCTCTCGGGCAGGCTCGAAGCCATTCCGACCTTCACGCTGCACTTAGCGCGCGGCACGGCTCTCGGCTACGCGGCAGTGTGGGCGTTTTTGGAGGGCGATTTGCCGCTCGCGCAGGCGCGTTTGGACGAGCTGTTCGGCGTCGCCTTGCGCGCCGACGGCGCGGCGCGACGCGGACCTTTGCCGCAATGCGGCGCCGTCGCGCCGATTCTGGGGCTGCTGCTGTGCGCTCGCGACAGCGAGGCGGCGACTGCCATCGCCAAGCGGGTGCTGGCAGTCGGTACGAGCGAGGCGGAGCGCGCCGGCGGCCGAGCCTTCCGCACGCTGCTCCGCTACCTGGAAGCGCCGGCAGCCGAGCACGAACGTATCGACGTGCACGCCCTCGGTCCCGACGCGGCGCTTTGGGAGACGCTGCTTTTGGCTCACAACGTCGAGCTTCATCAAGAGCAGGCCGAGACGCGCGCGCGTTGGGCCCAGCACCTGGTTCGGCGCGCTCTGGATTGGCAAACCGCCGGCTATGCCTGGATCGCGCAACAGGCGCTCGGGCTGGCCAGCACGCTCAGCCCCGACTACGCGCGTCAAGAGCTGGAACGCTTCGGTGCCGTAGCGGGCGCTCCGGCTGCGCTTTCGCTGTGGGAGCTGGTGGCGCCCAAGCCGGAGTGGCACAAGACCTTGCAAGCGCTCTCGGCGCTTTCCGACAGCGCGTCGGCCGACACCGCAGCCAGCGTGCGCGTGGTTTGGTACGTCGACATGGCCGACGGCAGCGTGAGTCGCCCGGGCCTGTCCGAGCATCGCCTCGACGGCGGCGGCTGGAGCCAAGGTCGGCGCCTGTCGCTCAATGAGCTCTACCAATACCGCGAGCAGCTGCCGCCCGAAGACCAGCGCGTGCTCGACGCCACGCGCGAAGTGAGCGAGGGTCGCCGCGAATTCTCGCCAGACGTGCACGAGCGACTGATCGGCCACCCGCGCGTACACAACGGCGCGCGCGGCAATCTGCGGGTCGAGGTCGTGCAGAGCAGTTGTCGAGTCGAAGCCGAAGAGGAGGCCGGTTACATTCGCATGCTGGTCGAGCCGGCGGGCGCGCAACTCGGTGTGAACGTGGTGCCACAAGGCGAGGACCGCTTGCTGGTGTACCGCGTGAGCGAGGCCATGCAGCGCGTGATCGCCGTCTTGCCGCATGGCGTGCGCGTGCCGATCGCGCAAAAGGCCGAAGTTTTGCGGGTGCTGGGCAAGCTTTCGCAGAGCGTAGACGTGCAGAGCCCGGAGCTCGGCGCCGAACGCCTGGTCGAAGCCGATGCCACGCCGTGCTTGCGCTTCGCGCAGCACGCTGGCGCCTGGCAGGTGCAAGCCGGCGTGCGACCGTTTGGTGGGCAGGGTCGCTTCTTCGTGGCCGGGGTCGGGCGCACCAGCATCAGCTTCGTCGGTGGTGGCCACCGCTTGCGCTGCGAGCGCGATTTCGAGCGCGAACGCGCGAGCGTCGACGTGCTGATCGCGGCTTGTCCGACCTTGGCCAAAGCGCCCGAAGAAGAAGAAGGCCGGCCGCCCCACGAGGCCGACAACTGGGTGCTGGGCGAAGAAGGCGTGCTCATTCTGCTGTCGGAGCTGCGCGCTTCGGGCGTTCAGCACGAGCTCGAGTGGCCGGAAAGTAGTCGTATGCGGCTGCGCGGCGACGGTCGCCGCTCGGCCCTGCGCGGGCGCCTGCGCGTGAACAAAGGCTGGTACCTGGCGACCGGCGGCCTGCGTCTCGACGACGTGAACGAGGTCACGCTAAACGAGCTGGTGCACGCTCCGGCGCTGGCTGGCGGCCGCTTCGTGCGCCTCGAAAACGGCGACTACGTCGAGCTCGAGGAGCGCATTCGGCGCGTGATTGCCGCGCTGTCGGCCGGCGCCGGACGCGCCAAGCCACGCGCCGAGCTCAAGTTGCACGCGGGCGCCGTCGCGCTTTTGGGTGAGCTGGCCGAGGAAGGCCTGGAGCTCGACGAGGAAGGCACGAGCTGGCTCAGCCGCGTGCAGCGCATCGCGACCGAGACGTTCGACTTGCCGGCGGGCCTACGTGCCGAGCTCAGGCCCTACCAGCTCGACGGTTTTCGTTGGCTGTGTCGGCTGAGTGAGCTCGGGCTCGGCGCTTGCTTGGCCGACGACATGGGTCTCGGCAAGACCGTGCAGATCTTGGCGCTGCTCTTGGCGCGCCGCGAGTCGGGGCCGGCGCTGGTCGTCGCGCCGACCTCGGTCTGCAGCAATTGGGCCCGCGAGGCGGGGCGCTTCGCACCCGAGCTCGATGTGCTCGAGTACACTGGAGATGGTCGGCCCGCGCTGCTCGAGCGGCTGCGCGAGTCGGGGCGCGGCAAGCTCTTGATCGTCAGCTACGCGCTCTTGCAGCAAGATCAAGCCAAGCTCACCGAGCTTGCCTTTGGCACGGCGGTGCTCGACGAAGCGCAGTTCATCAAAAATTCGCAGTCGCTGCGCGCACAGGCGGCGTTTCGCATCCAAGCCGAGCAACGCATCGCCGCTACCGGCACGCCGGTCGAAAATCATTCCGCCGACCTGTGGAGCATCTTTCATTTCATCAATCCGGGGCTGCTGGGCGACTTCAGCGACTTCAATCGTCGCTTCGTCAAACCGATCGAGCGCGAGGGCGGGCAGGCGCCGGAAGAGCTCTTGCGTCGGGTGATCCAGCCATACGTGCTCAGGCGCTTGAAGCGCGACGTGCTGCAAGAGCTGCCGCCATTGACCGAGCTGTCACACGAAATCGAGCTGTCGCCCGACGAGACCGCGCGCTACGCGATTTTGCGCAAGCAGATCCACGACAAGCTTTTTACATCCTGGGGCAAGCGCGAAAACAAAATCGAGGTCTTGGCGGAGATCACGCGGCTGCGTCGCTTCTGCTGCCACCCGCGCCTGGTGTTTCCCGACGCGGAGCTGGAATCCTCGAAAATTCAGGCGTTTTTGCTGCTCGTGGAGGAGCTGTCCGAAAACGGGCACCGCGCGCTGGTGTTCAGCCAGTTCGTCGATTTTCTAGACATCGTGCGCACCCAGCTCGAGGAGCGTCGCGTCAGCTACGAGTACCTCGACGGCTCCACGCCGCAAGCCGAGCGCCAGAAGCGCGTCGACGCCTTTCAGAACGGCAGCGCCAGCTTGTTCTTGATCAGCCTCAAGGCGGGCGGCTTCGGGCTCAACCTCACCGCGGCCGACTACGTTATCCACCTGGATCCGTGGTGGAACCCGGCGGTCGAGTCGCAAGCCACCGATCGCGCGCACCGCATCGGCCAGCAGCGGCGCGTCACCGTCTATCGCTTGATCACCAAGCACACGATCGAAGAGAAGATCGTCGAGCTGCACGCCAAAAAGCGGGGACTTGCGCGTACGCTGCTCGACGGCGGCGTGAAAGCCGAAAAGCTGAGCGCCTCCGAGCTGGTCCGCTTGATCGAAGACACGCCGGACGAGGCCTGACATCGCCGGCGGCGGCGCGCGCGCCGGATTCGTACGGCAGAGCATTCCCGTCGGCAACGCGTCGCATTAGCGTGCCCTTTCGATGCGCCAGGTAACGACGAAGCTCGGGCTCGCGAGGCTCGCTTTCTCGCTGCTGGCCTGCGATAAATTCTCGAGCAAGCCTGCCGCGCCCGCTGCCAGCGCGGCGAGTGTCCCGCTGGGCGCGCCGCACGTCATTGCCAGCGAGGCGCTGAGCTCGCCGTCGGCGTTCGAGCTGGTGGCGCATGCCGATGGCCTTGCGCTCTTGTGGGCCACGTCGAAGCAGGGGTCGGGCTGGCTCGAGCAAGCCGACTTGGCGCAGGACGGCGCGGTGCGCGGCACGGCGCGCAGTCTGCCGGTGCCCGCGCGGACGCTGGGCAAGGTGCTGGATTTGTCGGCGACCTTCGTCGGCGAAGAGCTAGGGCTTGCGTGGGTCGAGCAAGGCAAAGACGAGGCGCGCGCCGTGGCCACGTTGCTCGCCGGCGCGGCGCCGCCCGTGCTGCTCGATCTGGGGCCAGCGGCGCTCTCTGCCGCATCGGCGCGCGGCAATATCGCGATTGTCGCCGAACAGGAGCGTCGGCGCACGCTGGTGATGTGGCGCGGGCTCGAGGCGCCGTGTGTGGAGCCGCAAGCCGCGCCGTGTGTCGGCTTCACGTTTCGGCGCGTGCGCGCGGGCGTGGCGGAGACGAGCGGCCTGCCGCTATCGGTGCCGGTGCCGTGCGCGTCACACTCGGTCGAGCTGGCCGTGTCGGCTGGGCGCTTTCACTACGGGGTTTGCACGCGCGAGGGAGCGGACCCGGTCACGACCATGTTCAGCATTCAGTACGAGCCGGAGTACGCGCGCGCCGAGCCGCTGCTGAAGGGCTGTCTGCCGCTCGGTACCGTCGACGTCGCGGGCCAGCCTTGGTTGGTGGCCGACTGTCACGGCAAGCGCCGCGCCGTGCCCGTCCCGCTTTCTGACGAAAAAGTGCAGCCGGAATACGTGGATGCGCTCGCCATCACTTGCACGGCGGAGCACGCAGAGCTGCGTCAGGGCCGTTTCGTGGTCACGCTCCGCGAGCCGCGCGCCGATTTGCAGGCCATTTTGCCGGCCAAATTCGTACCGACGGGGGCTCGCGCCGGCTGGAGCGGCAAGAGCCTCCTGGTCGCGTATTGGGCCAGCTCGCGGCTCGAAACGCGCGCCTACGCGTGTCGTGGCGGTACGCTGCAGCCGCTGTGATCCGCGCTTCAGCTGGCCGAGCGTGAACGCACCAGCTCACGCTCGACGCGGATGCGCTCCATGACCTCGGTCGGATCTTTGCCGGTTTCGGACAAGTCCGCGTCGACCGAGGCCAAGATGCGCTCGACCAGCGCCAAGTGCTCGGGCGCGCGCAACGTCGCCAGGCCGGAGGCGGCGCCTACCGGCTTGGCGAAGCGTGCGCGCACGCTGCCGAAGCGGCGCGTCGCCGTATCGAGAACCTGTTGGCTGAGCTTGCCGCTCTCGACCGCGCGCACGATGGCGTCGATCGCGCGGTGCGCCAGCTCGGCGGTGTGGCAGCACAAGAAGTGGTCGACGCCAGCGTTCAGCCCGAGCACGACCGCTTCTTCGACTCCGTAGTGGTCGGCGATGGCTTTCATCTCGACGTCGTCGGTCACGACCATGCCGTCGTAGCCGAGCTTTTTGCGCAAAATGCCGGTCAAAACCGCGCGGCTCATGGTCGCCGGATACTTCGAGTCCACGGCTTCGAAGATCACGTGTGCGGTCATGAACGAGGCGATGCCGGCTTTGGCGGCGGCCTCGAACGGCGCCAGCTCCACGCGTTCTAGGCGCGCCATGGCGTGCGGCAACCTGGGCAGCTCCAGGTGCGAATCTTGGCTGGTGTCGCCATGGCCGGGAAAGTGTTTGCCACAGGCTGCGACGCCGCCCGCTTGCAATCCGGCAACCAACGCCAGCCCCAGCTCGGTTACCAGCTCCGGCGTGCGCCCGAATGAGCGCGCGCCGATGATCGGGTTGTCGGGGTTGGTGTCGATGTCCAGCACCGGCGCGTAGTTCATGTCGAAGCCGACAGCGCGCAGTTCCCGCGCAATAACGCCGCCGAGCTCGCGCGCGAGCGCCGCGCTGCCCGTGGCGCCCACGGCGCGCATCGCTGGGAGCGCGGTGAAGCCGTCGCGCAAGCGGGCAACCTGGCCACCTTCTTGGTCGATGGCGAGCAGGAGTGGGCGATCGGCCGTCGCTTTGATGTCGCGATTCAGCTCCAAAAGCTCGCTCGGGGCGGCGACGTTGCGCGCGAAGAAGATCACGCCGCCGACGCCGCGGCTTAAAAGACCTTTCAGATCGTCGGTGACGCCCTTGCCGTAAAACCCAACCGTAAACAGGCCAGCGGCTTGCCGTTCGAGGTCGCTCGTCATTGGTTTCAGCTCCAAACTAGCACGGCGCCGTTTCTCGCTTCTGGTCAGTTCTTATCCCACCATGGCGCGAAAACATCAGTTTGGGACGAAAACGAACGCATCGTGACGAGACGCGAGCACGAGATTTTTTTCACAAAGAGATCGGGAGGTCGGGAGGTTTTGTTGTTCGAGCCGAGCGTCGTTGCTCGTCGACTGCGCAGTCCCCTGGCGGCGCCGCACGACTCGACCCGCAAATTCTCGCTCCGGATCGGTCTCCCGACCTCCTGATCTCTTTGTGAAAAAATTTGGGGTCGTGCGTTTCTGCCTGCTGACGGCACGGAAGCTTCTGCGAGTTAGGCCGCGGCTCGGCAGCCTCTCACCAGGGCTTGAAGACGAACAGCGCGCCGACGGCGACGAAACCAAAGCCTACGTAGTGGTTCCAGCGCAGACTTTCGCCCAGGTACACGCTCGCAAACGCGACGAAGACCAGCAGGGTTATCACCTCTTGAATGGTCTTGAGCTGCGCTGTCGCGAGCCCAGCGCGCGCGCCCAACCGGTTGGCTGGCACTTGAAAGCAGTACTCGAAGAACGCGATGCCCCAGCTCCCCAGCACCACGATCCACGCGGGTGATCCTTGGTTGTGCTTCAAATGACCGTACCAGGCGAAGGTCATGAACACGTTGGAGATGGCGAGCAGCAGGATGGTGAGCCAGGTCATGGGAGAGATTTCGTTGTCAGTTATCAGCGGGTTTGTCTCGGCTGATGGCTGACGGCTGACGACTGATAGCCCCAGCTAGACCCTCCCGATAGGTCGGATAGAGAAGCGATACGCCGAGTCGCCGCAGGGCGCGAGCCCCGTCGACTTGCCGGTTACGCTGTAGGGTTTCGTGGACGGTTTCGAGCGGAGCCGAGGGCGGTAGCGGCAACGCCAACCTCTCGCACAGCCACGTCACGATGTCGATTTGGCGGCACGGCTCCAGATCGCCGACCGCGAAGGTCTCGCGCGGCGTGGCGGCGCTTGCCAAGAGCAGCTCGGCCAAATCGGCGACGTGGATGCGCGAGCCGTAACGGCTGCCGTCGCCGGACAGCCTGAAGTCGCCGCGCTGGAGGCGCACGTGAATGCCGCGCGCTTGGCCGTAGATACCCGGCGCGCGCAGCACGGCCGCGCCGACGGCACGGAAGGCGCGCTCGGCGGCCAAGACAGCCGCGTACTTCGGCGAAGTTTGGGCCGGCAACGGCGTGCTGTCGTCGACGACGCCTTCTAAGTCTTCGTAAACGCCGGTCGTCGACAAATAGGAAACGGCGCGCGCCTGCGTCAGCAACGGCGCCAGTGCGAGCTCCGTCGGCGCGGTTGCGGGAAACGTGACCAGGGCATGCGTCGATGGCCCGACCTCCGCTTGGGCCACCTCGCTAGCGTCTTCCGTCGTTGCGTCCACACCGCGCGCACGCAAGCGCGCTGCGCTCTCGGCGCTGCGAACGACGCCCAGCACCGAGAGCCCGCGCGCGCGCGCAGCCATGCACACCGCGGACCCCGCAAATCCTGCTCCAAAAACCACGACCTCGGCTGACACGAGCGTAGCTTAACGAGCTTGTGAGCCTTATTCCAGTCGCGCTAGAAGTCCTGGCGGCTTCATAGTCCGGTCGCCGCTCGAACGCCGCTATTTCACGGCGTATTGCGGCAGGGTGTAGCCGCGCCACAGCCAGCGCAGGCCGGCCGGAAAATCGTTGAAGTGCCACTTGGTGGGGCCGTGCTCGGTCGTGCTTTTTTCGTAGCGGTAGTGGTAGCCGGCCGTCATCAAGCTCATCGACATGTTGTTGTTGGCGTTGAACCAAGTCGGCGCGTTCAGGTCATTCGTGCCGCTGAGCAGCGTGACGCGAATGGGCAAGAGCGGCATCGTGGTCTTGACCAGGTTGATGTAGTCGGCATCGCCCGGATTTTGCAGGTTCACGAAGCTGCCGCTGTGGGTCATCACCTTGTGGAACTTGTCCGGAAACTGCCAAGCGACGTTGAACGCGCAGCTCCCGCCCGAGCTGTGTCCGCCGATGGCCCAGCCGTTCGGATCGTCGACGAGGTCGAAGCTCTTGGCGAGCTCGGGCAAAAGCTCGGTAATGAGCATGGTGCCGTACTTGTTGTCGCGCGTGTCGTATTCCTTGCTGCGCTGGCCGGTCGGATCGATGTAGACGGTGATGGTGACGGGCACCGTGCCGTCCTTGATCACGTTGTCGAAGACGCGCGGGGCCTTGAAGTTGCCGGTGTAGTTGCCGCCGTCTTGAAAGATCATCAGCGCAGCGGGCTTGCCGGCTTGGTAGGCCGTGGGCTTGTAAGTGCGGTAGTTGAAGCTGTAGCCGAAGACCTTGCTCTGCAGCTGCTTGCCCGCGGACAGCTCGCCCTCGGGGGTGCCCATGGCCTCGGGCGGCAGGTTGTTCAGCGGCATGACTTGATCGTGCGTGCCGTCGTCGACCGTGCCCGGGTCGCATTGCTGGCCGGTTTTTCCCGGCGTGCCTGCCGCGACGCAACCTGCCGGCGCTCCGCCACCCGAACCACCGCTCCCGCCCGCACCGCTGGCGCCGCCCGCGCCGGCGCCGCTCGCGCTGCCTCCGACGTCGCTACCGCTGCTGCCTGCACTGCCGCCGGCGCCGCTCCCGCTCGCTCCCGCGGTCGTGCCTCCGACGTTCATGCCGGCGCTGCTGCCGGCTTGGCCGCCGCCGCCCGTGCCGGCGCCGGTCGCCATGCCGCCGCCGCCCGCGCTAGCCGGCGGCACCCCGTTCGATGGCTCGGGGGCTCCGCTGCAAGCAGCGAGCAGTAGCAAAAGTGGCGGGCAAAGGCTGGCTCGCCGCTTCATGCCTTGAGCCCCGGCAGCGGAGCCATACCTTTCTCGCCGAAGGTCGTGACGTTGGAGCCGAAGGCGTTGGCGATTGAGATGAACAGATCGCTGAAGTACGGCTTGTTCGGGTAGTTGACGAAACGATTCATGGTGAAGTCGGCGCCGCCGCCCGCGAGCAGCACCGGCATGTCGTCGTGGTTGTGCGCGTTGCCGTCCGAGATGTCGCTCGAGTAGAAGATCAGCGTGTTGTCGAGCACGGTTCGGCCGTCGCTGTCAGGCAAGCCCTTGAGCGTCGTCAGCAGATGGGCCAGCCGGTCCATCTCCCACTTGCCGATCTTCTTCAGCTTGGCGATTTGGTCGACGTTGCCGCCGTGGTGCGAAATGTCGTGGTGGCCGCCCGCCGCGCCGATCGCGGCGTAGTTGCGGTTGGACGTGACGTTGCCCCACATGATCGAGGCGACGCGCGTGATGTCGCACTGGAAGGCCAGCGAAACCATCTGGTTTAGTAGCTCGTGGCGCTGCTGGTCGGAGAGCGTGCCGGCCATTTTCGTGGGCGGCATGCAGCTGCCGTTCGATGCAACGTCGATACGGCTCTCCACGTCGCGTACGGCGCTCAAGTACTGATCGAGCTTGGCCGCGTCGCCGGCGTTGAGCTTTGCCTTCAGATCGGTGGCCTCGGTCAGCACCGAGTCGAGCACGCTCTTGCGATCTTGATTGCGGCGCGCGATGTCGGCCTTGCTGGCGCCCGGGTCGAAGCCCTTGAACAGTTGATCGAAGATCGTGCCCGCGTCGTAGAGCTTCGGCAGCGGCACGCCGCTCGTATCGAACGAAATGTGGTTGCCGACAGAGCAGCGGTAGCCGCTGTCACACGAGCCGTCGGTTGCGCCCGGTTCACCCGCCAGCGACAGCGAAGCAATCTTGGTGGTGCCGCCGATCTGCTTGGCCACCAGCTGGTCGATCGATGGGCCACCCATCTTCTCGGTGTCGTAGACGACCGTGCGGTTCGTCAGCATGGAGCCGATGCCGCCCGAATGATCGCCAAGCGGGCGATCTTGATGGGTGTTTTGCAGGGCGCCGAGCACCAGCAGGTGATCTTTGAAGGGCTCGAGGCTCGCCATCATCGGTCCCAGCACCAAAGGTTGCCCGGTCGCGCTGGTCGGCCGGAAGTCGGCCATGTCGAAGCCGTTGGGCGCAAAGAAGCCCAGAAACCGCTTGGGAACTGGGGCGGCTTGGCCGCGCGCCTCACGCGGCACTAGCGACTCGAAGAACGGCAGCGCGATCGCGACTGCCGCGCCGCCCAAGAACAGACGTCGACCGAACGAAAGCTTACGCATGCTCATTCTCCCACCGCTCGGCGGCTTCTGAAAGACTCACTCAGCGCGACGCTGCCGATCAAGCCCCGCACGCCCTGCCCGGACTTGTCCATCGCTGCCAGCGCATTTTGCAGCGCGATGGCGTCGTCGCTCGTGAAGCCACGACCCACCGCGTACGTCAGCACCTTCGAGGCCGCGCACGGCGCCATGCGCGGATCGTTCGAGACGATCGGTATCAGCTCGTCGGCACCGTTGAAGTTCACGGGGCCGTTCGCCGTGTTGAGGGTGCCGGTGGCGTCGATCGCTCCGTACTGATCCGAGGTGCGGTACGCGCCAACGCCGTCGAAGTTCTCGAAGGCAAGGCCGATCGGATCCATCAGCGCGTGGCAGGTGTGACACGGCTCCTTGGCGCGGTGCTGCTCGAGCTTGGCGCGCATCGATAGCGGCGGCCCAGTGTCGAGCGCGGCGATGTTGGTGCCGGCCGGCGGAGGTGGTGGTGGCGAGCACAGAAGCTGCTCGAGCACCCACTTTCCGCGCTTGACGGGCGAGGTGCGGGTCGGGTTGCTCGTCATCGTCAAGAAGCTGCCGCCCGTCAAGAAACCCGTGCGGTGGCTGCCGGCGAGCGGCACTTTGCTGAACCCGCTGCCCGCCGGCGGCGTCAGGCCGTAAAAGGTCGCTAGCGTCGAATTGACGAAGCTGTAGTTGGCCGTCAAAAGCTCGGACAGAGGCCGCCCCTGACCAAGCAGCTCGCTGAAGAGCATCGACGTTTCGGTCTGCATCGCCGTCGCCAGGTCCGCATTGAAGGTCGGATACGTCGTGGCGTCCGGCTTGACGGCGGCGACGTGGCGAATGTTCAACCATTGCGCGGCGAACTCCGTGACCAACGCCTGCGCCTGCGGATCCGCCAGCATGCGCGTGATCTGGCTGGTGAGCCCGGCGTCCGTCAGCAGCTCGCCGCTCTTGGCACTGGCGAACAGCGCGGCGTCGGGCATGTTGCTCCACAAGTAGTAGCTGAGGCGTGTGGCAAGCTCGTAGGCGCTCAACTTGTGCACGTCTTTCGCCGTGGGCGATGCGTCCAGCTCGACCTTGAACAAGAAGTGCGGCGACATGAGCACGCCCTTCAGCGCCAACTTCATGCCATCGGCGGCTGTCCCGCCCGCGGTCGCGTGCCCCTCGGCCAGGCTGACGAACGGCGAGATTTCCGCTTCCGTAACCGGACGACGGAAGGCCTTTTCGGCAAAAGCTGAGACCGTCGAGACAATGCAGGCATGCCCGCCGGTAGCCGCGTCGCAGCCCAGCACCTTCACGCGGTTGGGGTCGGTCGCCGGCAGCGCGAACAGCTCCGACAGGACGGCGTCGGCCGAGCTCTCGAACAGCTCGATGTGGAGCGGCTGCAGCGACAGCGCTTCGCCGATGTTGTCGAAACCGAACGACAGATCGTCCGGTGGGAACATCGAGCCCGGGTCTTGCTTGGTGCCGAGCAGGCTGCGCAGGGTGTTGGTGTACTGCGTGCGATTCAGGCGCCGAATCGTGATCACGTCGACCTCGGGCTTCGACCCTTGCGGCGGCGGCGTCGTCGTCGTCGAGCTGCCGCCCGCACTAGCTCCGGCGACGCCGCTCGTCCCGCCAACGCCCGCGGACCCAGACGTGAGCCCGGTCGCCGGAACTGACCCACGGCTATTCGGATCACCGGACATCACACCGGTGCAACCCATGAGCAGCGGCAACACCACACAACTTGCCGCACCCAGCGACGACAGGGTCGTAAGATTTCGTTTCGGCATGTAGATTACAGCTCCGCACGCGCGCACCTCGCGCGTGTCGACTTTGGCGAGTCAGTACCGTTCAGGAGCGCCGCCACTCGCCGCCCAGCCAGAAGCTCACCAGGTTCACGTGGTCATGGATTACGCCCGCGAAAAGCTTCAGCTTCTCCGCGTATTTCGCCGCTCTTGGAAGACAACGGTTTACGTAGAATCCAAACAGCGACCAACCAGCTGACTGCCTTGGCAGCCTACTTACTGGTCTTGCATGACGCTGCTGAGCGCGCGCGACAGCTGTGTGCGAATGGCGCGCTCGAGCGACTTGGCTCTCAGCTCGCTGCCGTCCCAACGGGCTTCGCACAGGAACGACCAATCCCAGGAGCCTGCGGGCCGTGTCGACACGCAGATGGCCGTGCCCTGTTTGCCGGCGTCGATGCGGTATTCCGTGCCGTCGATTGCGGTTTCTGCCACCGGGCTGCTGTCGTAGTTCACGCCGCCTTCGTCGCTGCTCATGCGTTCAGTATACGCCCAAATCCGGCCAGATCAACCCCACAAAATCCCGCTCAAAGCCCCGAAAATCCGGCTCAAAGCGTGGCCTGGTAGCCCGCCCAGAGCGTGCCGAGATCGCTGCCGAGCAGGCTCATGAACACGTCGTTGTTCCAGACCGGCGCGCTCGGTGAAAGTCGCTGGTTCAGCGCATAGACCAAGTTTTGGTTCATGGTCGAAAGGTAGTCGAGAAAGAACGCGGTCGCTTGCGAGCTACTGTCGTACGAGCCGCCCTTCACGCGTCCTCCACGATCGAGGTAGCCCGACTCGAGCCGCACGTAGTCGGCTATGCCGACGATCAACCAAACGGGCGGCGCCGGATCGCCGTCGGCGCCGCCGTTTTCGTACACGAGCGACACCGCGAAATGAAAGATGCCCGTGATCTCGAGTCGCAGATCCGCGCCGCGATCGGCCAGCGTCTTCAAGTAGCGCGTGCTGAGGTGCACGGTGTTGCCCGCGGTGTAGGCGACGCCGCTCGAGTCTTCGACCACGAGCGAGATGCTTGGCACCGACTTCACTTCGCTCGCGTTGTGGTAGAGCGTGCGACACGTGGCGTGCGCGGCTGCCGTTACCAGCTCGGACGGATCAGGCACGGCGTTGGTGAACAGCTTGCCTTGCGCCGTCGTGTCCTTGTTTTGAAAATCGAGCGCAGGCGTGCACGCCGTGGCGATCCATGGCGGCTCATTCGGGCCCGTCGGCATGCCCGCCGCGCCAGCGCTCGGGCCCGCGTCGGGTGCGCCAGCGCTGTCAGGTGCGCCGCCGGCACCGACGGCGGCCGTGCCGCCGATCGCGGGGCCGCCAGCCACGAAGCCGCCGGCGAGCCCGCTGCTGCCGGCCTCGAGCTGCGGCAGCGGTTTGCCCAGCACCAGGCCGCTTTCGCCACCGCTGCAGCTCGCCGCCAAGCTCGCGCTCGTGCCGGCCAACGTAACGAGAAGCTCCCGTAAGATCAGGTAGTTGCGTCGGAGCGGCGGGGTGAATTGGGCCATTTGCTGAGCCGTTTGGCCGGACCGCGCCATTATAGGCTTCGGATGTCGCATCGTCTGCCCTCCTCCGCCGCGCTGCGCGTGGTGCCGGCTCCTGGGCAGGGGCAGCTGGTCGACATCCGCAAAGCCGACGCGCCAGTGCCGTTGCGGGCCAAGCCCACCCCGCCCGCAAGCGGCGAGGGCATTCCGATCGAAGATTTGTACAAGCGCTTTGCGCCGTACGTCGCCGCTATCGCCAGCCGCATTTTGGGCCGCGAGAACGAGGTCGAAGACGTGGTGCAGGACGTGTTCATTGCGGCGCTCGGTGGTTTGAAGAAGCGCGACCAACTGCTGCAAGCCAAGAGCTGGTTTGCGACTGTGACCGTGCGTAGCTCAATGCGCAAGCTGCGCGTGCGCGCGCTGTGGAACGTGTTCGACTTGGCGGAGCCTCCTCAATACGAGCGGCTGGCGGATGCCGCGGCGGGTCCCGAAGAGCGCCGCATGATTGCCGAGGTGTACCGCGCGCTCGACGACGTGTCTGCCAAAGAGCGCGTGGCTTGGGTGCTGCGCCACGTTCAAGGCGAGAGCCTCGAAGAGACCGCGCTGCTCTGCGCTTGCTCGCTGGCGACGGCCAAGCGTCGCATCTCTGCGGCGCACGCGGTCGTGAAGCAGAGATTGGAGGGCGGCCATGGATTTTGAACGTCGCCTGAGCGAGGGCCCGCTGCGCGTCGGCTCGCTGTGGGGCCAAGAGCAGAGCGAGCGCTTGCCGCAGCGCTTGCTGGTCGCGCGTCGTCGTCGCGTCGTCGTGCGCGGCGCCGTGGCAGTGTCGGCCGTAGCGGCTGGACTGTGGCTTTGGAGCCAGAAATCAGCTGATTTGACGCACGCGGCGCCGGCGCTGGCCAGCGTCGCGCCGGCTCCGAACGAGCGTGACTTCGCCCTGGCCGACGGCTCGCGCGTGAGCCTGCTCAGCGCGGGCAGCCGCGTAGAAGTCGTGCAGCAAACCGCCGCGTTGGTGCGCGCTCAGCTCGGGGCGGGCTCGGCGCGTTTCGATGTGCGCCACGACGAGTCGCGCGTGTTCGAGGTCGAAAGCGGCGAGGTCAAAGTGCGAGTGCTCGGCACGGCTTTCAGCTTGGTGCGCGAAGGCTCGTTTACGCGCGTTGCCGTGGAGCGCGGCGCCGTGCGCGTGCAGTGGACGGGGGGCGAGGACTTCCTGTCAGCGGGTCAAGCCGGTCTCTATCCGCCACAACCGCCCGCCAGCGCAGACGCCGCCAAGAGCGCAGCGCCCGCGGAGCCGCTGGCAGAGTTGGCCGGCTCCGTCGGCGAAGAAGCGTCGGCGTGGCGCAAGCTGGCCAAGCGCCACGCCTACGAAGAGGCGTACAAGGCGCTCGCCCCGGTCGCCAAGAGCGTGCACGACGAGCCCAGCGACTTGATGCTCGCCGCCGACGTAGCGCGCCTGAGTCGTCATCCGGGTGAGGCGACGCGCTATTTGGCGCGCGTGTCCGACGCTTTCCCGCGCGACAAGCGAGCGCCGGCGGCTGCGTTCACGCTCGGTCGCGTGCTGCTCGAAGACCTGGGCCAGCCGGGGCGCGCGGCCGACGCGTTCCGCCGCGCGCAGCAGCTCGCGCCCCAAGGCCCGCTGGCCTCCGATGCGCTGGCGCGAGAAGCCGACGCCGCCCAGCGAGCCGGCCAGAGTGAGCGAGCCAGACAGCTGGCTGCACGCTACGTCGATCTTTATCCGGACGGACCACAAGCCCAGCGATTGCGTAAGCTGTAGGGGTGCGGCACGCCGTTCCGATCTGCGCCCTGGCCTTGGGCCTGGTTGGCGCACGCGCGGCCGCTGCGGCGACCGGCGACGACAGCGGCGTACGCGTAGCCGTAGCGGACACGTGCACGCGCGTCGATCGCGCCCAGCTCAGCCGACTCTTGAACATCGAACAGCGCCGAGACGCGGACTCGGGCGTCGAGCAAGCGCGCGTCAGCGTCGCGTGCGAGAGCGACGCTGTAATCTTGCGCGTCGAAGAACGCGGCGACGGCTCGCCGCCGCGCACACGCACGCTCAGAGCCGCCGACGTCACTGGCGAGGTCGGCGCACGCGTGCTCGCCCTCGCCGCCATCGAGTTGCTCAATGCCCGCTCGGTGCCACCTGCTCCCGAGCCCGAGCCAAAGCCCGAGCCCGTTCACAGCGCGGTCCCGCCTCCACCCCGTCCCGTCCCGCAACCCAAAGTGCGGCTGATGGCGCTGGCGCTGGTGCGCAGCTTCCGCGCCGAACGTCCGCTCGTCGGCTACGGCTCGTCTGTCGACTACCTGCGCCTGGCGCATTTTGGCTTGAAGCTCGACTTCGACCTAGCGCTCGACGATCGGCGTTACGACCTCGGCCGGGCGCACGTGCAGCTGATGACGTTGAGCGCGCAAGCCGGCTACTTGCTGCTGCGAAACTCGTGGTGGGCGCAGATTTTCGGCGGCTATCGCTTCGGCTCGGGCCGCATCAGCGGCGAATCGGCTGCTGGCGTCGGCGCAGCCGTCGGCGCCGTCTCGGGTCCATGCGGCGGGCCGCTGCTCGCGCTGGGTCTCGGCTCGAGCTACGGCATTTGGAGCTTCGGGCTGGGCGCCGAAGCGGGGCTGGTGTCGTTTCCGATCGAGGGGCGCGTCGAGGGCCACCAGCCGATCTCGCTCAATCGCTACTGGCTCGGCAGCAGCCTGAGCGTCGGCGTGCTCCTTTGACGTCGTCCGCGTCGGCGCCTCACGGTTGAAGGGCGCCGAAGTTCGCCGCGGTATCCGCGCCCAACTCCCACTTCAGCCCACCCCCGACGATCGCAAAACGACTCTCAGCGGCTCCCCCAGGTAGGCCCCAGCTCCTGCTGCGGATTCATCACATCTTCGCTTGGGCTGCCGCGCCGCAGCTCCAATCGCAGAAACTTCCGTGTCGTCGTTGGGTCAAGCCGCGGAGCTCCACCCTTGTGCATGAAACATGCGGGGCCTTACACGCGCTAGCCGGTTTGGGGCTTCGAAAGTCATTTCGCGCTCGAACTGACTTTCAAGACGCCCAACGCCCGTGTCTTCCAAAATCCGGAGGACCGCGAGGTCGGCGAGGCGAGAATCGCACGGCCTGTCTCCGGCTCGGAGTGACTCAAAACGTACAGAATGAGGAGCAGTAACGACCATCGTGGGGCGGGTTCAAGGAGCTAGAACAAAAGCGCCCGGAGGTTCCCCCATGAAGCTTCACGTGATTGCGTGTTTGGCGGCTCTGCTCGGTTCATTGAACGGCTGTAGCGCAGCGGGCGCGGCCAAGAACGAGAACACCGGCTCCGGTGCCAGCAGTAGCGGCGGGACGAGCGGCATCGGTACGCAGCCGAACCTCGGCAGCGCTGGCAGCGACATCGCGCTGGGCGGTGGCGTTGGCACCATCCCTGTCGACAATGGCTCCCCAGAGTCGTGCGCCGACGCCGCGAAGGGCCACACCTACGTCGGTTGCGACTTTTGGCCGACCATCGTCGCCAACCCGGTGTGGCAGGAATTTCAACCGGCGGTCGTGGTCGCCAACGGCACCATGGCCGACGCGAACGTGACCATCGACGGCCCGGCGGGTTTCCATCAAGCCGTGACCGTGAAGGCCGGTGGGCTCGAGACGGTGATGCTCAATTGGGTCATGGACCTGAAGGGCCCCGAGTTTTCGATCACGAACACCTCGGGCGGGCGGCTCAACGCCTCGTCCCGCGTGAACGGCGGCGCTTACCACATGGTGAGCACGGTGCCGGTCACGGCCTGGCAGTTCAACCCTCTGAAGTACACGTTGCCGGCCGGCGCGTGCAATCGCATCGCGGCCGGCGGCTGCAGGTCGTCGACGAACGACGCATCGTTGCTCATTCCGTCGACAGCCATGACCGAGCACTACCGCGTCTTCGGTTATTCTTCGAAGAACGAAGGCACCGATTGGGGCACGGTGCCGGGCGGCGTGGCCATCACCGCGACCAGCGACGGCACGGAGGTACAGGTGCAGCTCGGCCCGAAGTGCGGCGTCGAGATCTACCCAACCACCATGCTTGGCACGTGCGTTTCGGCAGGTCCGGCGGCCAGCGGCATCGACGCGAAAATGCCCGGCGACTCTTACATGCTGAGCATGAACGCGGGCGACGTGGTGCAGCTGGTGGGCGCCTGGGCCAAAGATCCGCAGACCCACAACGCCGACATCAGCGGCACCATCGTGTCGGCCAACGACGGCCACAACGTGCAGGTGATCGCGTTCAATGCCATCTCGGAGCTGCCCGACGTGTCGATCGCCAATGCCGACCACATGGAAGAGACGGTTTTGCCCGGCGAGGTGCTGGGCCAAAAATACATCGTGGTGCCTCCCGCCACGCCACTCGGCCAGCAGGTGGGTCACGTCGTGCGCATCTACGGCAACGTCGACGGTACGACGCTCACCTACCCAGAGGGTAAGCCGACGCCCGACGCGCCCGACACGATCAACGCTGGCGACGTCGTGCAGATCCCCGCCATGCCGGTCGGGCAACCCGCGGCGCAGTGCGTGATGACCGCGGACCACTGCATGCTCAACAAGCCCTTCGTCGTCGAAGGTAGCGAAGCCTTCGCGGTGGCCTCGTTCATGGTCGGCGGTGTCTTACAGATGCCAGGCACCGACGCCACGACCTCGCAAGGCGACCCGAGCTTCAGCATGGAAGTTGCGCCCAAGCAGTTCCGCAAGGACTACACGTTCCTCGCGCCCGCCGACTACATGGAGAATTATGCCGACGTGCTACTGCCGACCGGCGCCGCCGTGATGCTGGACGGCAAAGCCACCACCGCCGCCGCCACGCCGATTGGCAACAGTGGTTGGTCCTCCATGCGCCTCACCCTCGACAGTGCCACCGGCGGCGTGCACAAGCTTTCCACCGACGCCGCTGACGGCCTGGGCCTGCAGGTGATGGGCTTCGGTTTCGCCACGTCGTACTACTATCCGGGCGGACTCAACTTGCAGCGGATTGCGAAGCCGCCGACCATCGTAAAGTAGGTTTGGCTTCTTGTTCTCCGCCGTGCCGCTAATGCGCCGCTGGAAACCAGCCTCTTACTTCTTCCCCGCTTCCGCCAGCGCGCGCTTGATCAACCTGCGAAACGCTGCAGCAGGCTGCGCGCCGCTCAGGTAGTAGTCGTTGATCAAAAAGCCGGGGGTGCCGTTGATGCCGATGGCGGTGGCTGCGGCGGCGTCCGCTTTCACTTCGACCTCGTGGTCGTGATGATCGAGCGCTGCGGTGAAGCGCGTCATGTCGAGCCCGAGCTTGTCGGCGAAAAAATCCAAGCTGACCCGCTCCAGACCATCTTCGGTGCCTTGAGCGCCGTACAAAAGGTCGTGGTACTCCCAAAAGGCCGCCGGTCCCTTCTGCGCCAGCACCTCGGCGGCCGACTCGGCCGCTAGCAGGGCGTGAGCATGAAACGGCAGCGGCATGTTCCGCCACACGATGCGGATCGAGCCTTTGAATTCCTTCTCGAGCTCGAGCAACGTCGGCTCCACGCGCTTGCAGAACGGACACTCGAAGTCCGAAAACTCCTGAATCACGACCGGCGCGCGCGCGTCGCCGCGCGCCGGCGCGGAGCTTGGCACTTCGAGGTGTTTCTTTTCCGGAGGCGACGGCTGCTCGGCGTCTTTCATCAGCGCCGCGTACACCTTGGCGCGTGGTGTGCCGTGCTCGACCAGCGCGCGCGCCCGGGCCAGCTGCTCGTCGATCAGTTTCTTGAAGTTGTCGAGTGGTTGCGCGCCGGATAGGCGCCGCCCATTGATGAAGAAATGCGGCGTGCCGCGCGCCTGGAAGTCGTTGGCCTCTTCAATCGATGCCTCGATGCGCGCCGTGAGCTTGTCGGATTTGAGCGCGGGCTCGAGCGCTTTCCAGCTCAGCCCTTGGTGCTTCGCCAGCTCTTCGAAATCCGAGTCCTCGAGCGAGGCTTGATTCTCGAACAGCGCGTCGTGCAGCTTCCAGAAGGCTTCGACGCCGCGCGTCTGCAGCACCGCGCGCGCGAACTTGGCGGCCGGCAGCGCGCGCTGGTGAAAAGGCAACGGATTGTCCTTCCAAACGACGCGCAGATCTTTGCCGTACAGCTTGCGCAGCTCTTCCACCGTGGTCGCCGCGCGTTTGCAAAACGGGCACTGAAAGTCCGAGTATTCGACGAGCGTGACGAGCGCGTCTTTGGCCCCGCGCTGTGGGTCATCCGGCGCGACCGGCAGATCCCAAATCCGAGTGTCTTCCGGTTCTGGCAGGTCTGCGGCCGGCGGCGGTGTGGGCGGGCTCTGCGCGATGTTCTGGTCGGTGAGCGTGGCGTAGACCAGTCGTGGCGGCGTGCCGGCTTGCACCAGCTGCCGAGCGGCCGCCAGCTGCGCGTCGACGACCGTCACGAACTTTTCGAGCGGCTGGGCACCAGCCACCGTGACGCCGTTGATGCGGAAAGCAGGCGTTCCGTCGGCGCCGAGCGCCGCGGCGAGCGCGAGGTCTTCATCGACCTTGTGTGCGGCTCGCCCCGAGTCGAGCAAGCCTTGCAGCGCGGCCGGCGCCACACCTGCAAGGCTTGCCCACTTGTTGAAGTTCTGCTTGCTCAGCTCTTGCTGATTCGCGAAAGCTAGGTCGTGAAAGGCGAAAAACGCCGAGCTGCCGGCCAGCATGAACACGGCGGCTGCCGCTTCGTGCGCCGGGCGCGCGTCTTGGTGAAACGGGAGCGGGCTATGCTTCCAAACCAGGCGTAGCTGCGCGGGCCCATACTTGTGTTTCAGCGCCTCGAGCGTTGGCTGCACGCGCGAGCAGAACGGGCATTCGAAGTCGCTGAGCTCGACGATCGTAACTGGTGCGTCGACGTTGCCCCACTGCGGATCGGCCGGTGTCACCGGCACTTTGGCCCGCGCTTGCTCGGGTCGCGCCTCTGGAAAGGCCAGCGCCTTGGCTGGCTCTAGCGGCTGGCCGCTAGTTTCCCGGCTGCTGGAGTCGAGCGGCGTCTGCGTAGCCACCGGCTTGGCCGCCGAGCAGGCGCAGGCGACCGACAAGAACACCGAAACCAGGAACGTTGGGACGAGACGCACGCTCGGCACCCTAACCCGAGGCATCTCAGGGTGCTTTTCGAAAAGGCCAGCGCCTTGGCGGCGAAGAATTCGCGATCTTGCTCCCCGACACCGCCTTGTCCGGTGCCCTCGCCCCTCGCCTAGCGCGTTCGGGCGGCCGTGGCCGCCCGTGGGGTGCCGAGCGGAGCTGCGTCCTCGCCGGGCACCGGCATTGGCATCCATTCGCGTCTCCATCCGCCTGGGGATCGCGCAGCTGCGGGGCGACGAGCCCCCTCGAGTCGCTCTTGAAACGAACAGATCGAGCCCTCCATGCTACAAAAAATTTGGGGCGCGACCCCGTCCAAGCGGGACTTTAGCGTAGGGACATTTTGCTACGCACGGAGGGTCACATGTGGCAAAATGCATCTATATGGCAAGCGTCAGATCACGGTTTTGCCGACAGTTTCGGGACATTAAGCACCGGCACGCAACGTGCTTCAAGGCGGGGGGATGAATGGCGCTCTAGCTGCAGTTGAGACCCGGGCCTCCGATTTTCGTGCGCCGTCGACGGCGCCCAAGATTCTGATTGCCGACGACGACCGCGACATGTGCGAGCTGGCGGAAGCTGGTTTGAGTCAGCGCGGCTACGGCGTGTCGTGGCGCCTGTCGCCCGACGAGGCGCTCGCCCACCTCGACAACGAAGACTTCTCGATCCTGCTGGTGGACATCCACATGGAGGGTATGAGCGGGCTCGACCTGTGCCGCGCCGCTCTCGCGAAACGGCCCGACTTGGTCGTGGTCGTGATGACCGGCTTCGGCACGCTCGAGCACGCTATCGGTGCCATGCGCGCGGGCGCCTACGACTTCATCACCAAGCCGGTTTCGATGGACGCGCTGGCGCTCACCATCGATCGCGCGTTGCGCCACCGTGCCATGACCGACGAGTTGCGGCGGTTGCGGCGTCGCGTCGACGAGCATGAGCTGCCGAACGTCATCGGCGATAGCGAAGCCATGCAGCGCATGGCCGATATCGTGTCGCGCGTCGCCGAGACCGACGCTAACGTGCTCATCACCGGCGAATCTGGCACCGGCAAGGAGCTAGTGGCGCGTGCACTGCATGAACGCAGCGGCAGGCGCGGTCCGTTTTTGGCCATCAACTGCGCCGCCGTTCCCGAGAGCTTGCTCGAGAGCGAGCTGTTCGGTCACACACGCGGCGCCTTTACGGACGCGCGCACCTCGCGCAGCGGCCTGTTCGTCGAGGCCAACCAGGGGACGCTTTTTCTCGATGAAGTAGGCGAAATGCCGCTCGGTATGCAGGCCAAGTTGCTGCGCGCTTTGCAAGAACGCAAGGTGCGACCGCTGGGCTCGTCGCAGGAAGTTCCCTTCGACGCTCGCATCGTGACCGCGACCAATCGCGACCTCGAAGGCGAAGTGACCAGCAAACGTTTCCGCGAGGACCTGTACTACCGCATCAACGTGGTGCGCGTAGACGTGCCGGCGCTGCGCAAGCGCGGTAACGACGCGCTGCTCTTGGCGCAGTTCTTTTTGCAGCGCGCCGCCCAGCGCTCGGGCAAGCACGTCGACCGCTTGGGTCGCGCGGTCGCCGAATACATCATGGGTTACGACTGGCCCGGCAACGTGCGCGAGCTCGAAAACTGCATGGAGCGCGCGGTGGCCCTGGCACGCTTCGACGAGATTACGACCGACGATCTGCCGGCGAAGATCCGCGAGCATCGCCCGACCGAGGTCTACACCGAGAGCGACGACCCGAAGCAGCTGCCGAGCATGGACGTGGTCGAAGAGCGCTACATCCGCAAGGTGCTGATCGCCGTCGGCGGCAACAAGACGCTGGCCGCCAAAGTCCTCGGCTTCGACCGCCGCACCCTCTACCGCAAGCTGAAGCAGCAGCAATAAGCGCCGGCCAGCTCGCGGCGCCCGCCTGTACCGAGCGCCGCCTACACGAGCTTCTGCGAGTTGGGCCGCGCCTAAGATTTCATCGCATCTTTTGGCTGCCCAACCGCAGCCCGCTCGCAAAAGCTTTCGTGCCGGTAGCGGGCCGAACCGCACGAGCCCAGATTTTTTTCACAAAGAGATCGGGAGATCGGGAGCTTTTGTCGTTCGAGCGGAGCGGATCCGTTCGGAGCCCGCGCAGGTTCCGCAAGATCCGCTCGGCCCGAAGCCCAAAATTTCTCGCCTCCCGATCTCCCGATCTCTTTGTAAAAATCTCGTGCTCGCGCAGCGCTGAGCGGGCCCTGTCGAATTCGCTCTGCAGGATGCGCCGGCTCAGCGCGAGTTCGCGCGGTTCCAGTCGTCAATCCAGGCTGGCAATTCGGGTGAGGGCCCGCTCTTGCCCACGATGGCGAGCAGCTCTTCGGAGCTCACCGTGCCGCCTTTGCGTTTCAGGAAGCGTGCGCGCACGACAGCCTCGGCCACGACCTCCCCGCGACGCAGGAACCAATGCTGGATGATGAAAGCCTTCTCGTCCCAGCCGAGCACGGTCGTCTCTACCTCGAAGGCCTGAAACGGCTGCAGCGAGCGACGAAAGCGGATGGTCTCGGCAGCCACCACCGGATAGAAGCCGCGCTGCCGCAGTGGCTTGGCCATGCCGGAACGCAGCAGCAGATCGACACGCGCCACGTCGAGCATCGACAGGTAAACGCCGTTGTTCACGTGGCGCAGCACGTCCAAGTCCGGCGGCCAGACGACGAAGCGTTTGCGCGCGGGGCCCAAGATGTCGCAACGAGGCCGAAAACGTGCGGTGAGCAGCAGCAGTAGCAGGCGGAGAAACAAGTTCATGAGCAGCCTTGACCCGTCTGTCCGACCGGGTTGAAAGCTTCTCTGATTTTTTTCGCGGCCATGTGTCTGGTTTTCGCCATTTCTTGCCGCGGCGCGGCTTGCTAGCTAGCTGCATCCGTTGTTCAAATACGTCGTGAACCGGAGTCAGAGCCCGCCGCGCGCGCGATTTTTGCCGTTTTTTGCTGTGGCGATCGGCTTGTTCGCCGGTTCTGCCCGAGCGGAGCCCAGGAAGCCGACGCACGTCGCTTGCGTCGGCGACAGCATCACCGCGGGGGCCGGCGCTTCGGACGCTTCGAAGAACTACGTCTCACTGCTGCAGGCGGCCCTAGGCAACACGGTGCAGGTGAAGAACTTCGGGCACAGTGGCGCGACGCTGCTGTCGGCCGGCTTCGGTGATCTGCCGTACAACCAACAAGCCGAATACACCGCCGCCACGAATTTCGTTAGTAGCGCGGGTGCGGGCGCGCTGGTGAGCGTCGTCATCATGCTGGGCACGAACGACTCGAAGCCGCAGAACTGGGATCCGGCCGTCGGCAAGAAGAACGACCAGCAATTTCTGGCGGACTACCGCACCCTGATCGATCACTTCATGGGCTTGTCGACCAAGCCCGTGGTGTACGTCGTGTACCCGCTCGCCACGGGCAACAATCCGTGCTGCGGCATTCGCGGTGATGTGATTCACGATCAGGAATTGCCGCTGCTCAAGCAACTGGCGATGGAGAAGCACGTCCCGACCATCGACTTGAACACGCCGACGCTCGCTCACCCCGAATACTTCGGCGACGGAGTGCACCCCACCGATGCTGGCTACGCCGTGATGGAGCCCTTGGTGAAGAAGGGCCTCGAGCGCGAGCCCAGCGTCAGCATCACCAGCCCCAGCGTGGGCGCGATGCCGGGCCAGGGCATGCTGCCGCTCACGGCGGATGCCGGCGCCGACACCGTCGATATCGCGAGCGTCGAGTTTTTCGACGGCGCGGCGTCGCTCGGTAAGGTGACGGCCAAGCCGTTCACGTTCATGTGGCAGGCGACGACCGGCCTGCATTCGGTCAGCGCAAAGGCGACCGACACCACGCTCGCCAACGCTACGAGCATGCCGGTGTCGTTTACGGTCACCGACGTGGCGGCAGTGGCTGGCGCGGGCGGTGGCGGCAACGCAGGCGCTGCAGTGGGAGGCGGAGCGAGCGCGAGCGCGGGCAGCGGTGGCGTGGCAAGCGCCAGCATGGCCGGTTCGAGCGCACAGACAGGTGGTGCGGCGGGCACGACAACGTCGGTGGCGGGCACCGCGGGCGGCGCCGTGATTCCCGCGACACCGGCCGGGACCAGGGCCAGCCCCGATTCCGGCTGCAGCTGCGCGCTGCTTGGTTCGCGCTCCACCGCGGGGCTCGGCTGGCTGCCGCTCGCCGCAGTGCTCTTGCTCGGTGGCTTGCGGCGTCGTCGTGCGGCTTAGGGCCCGCGAAAGGCTAAGTCGATCGCTCTCGCGGCCGATGCATCCCGGCTTTCCCGGCTGGCTTCGTTACTCCTCAGTTACATACTGCAGTATGCGCCTTCGTCGCGCCTCGCCAGCCGGGCGCCTCGGCCGCGATCATCGACCGACTTAGCCATTCGCGGGCCCTTAAGCTCCGGCTGGCGCCAGGCTGCCATCGACCAGCGTCCACACCTCGTCGGAAAGCGTTTCGGCGAGGTGCAGGTCATGCGTGACGAGCACGACCGTGAGCGGCCGCGCCGCGCGCTTCACCAGCTCGCGCAAGATGCGCACGACCTCGTCGCGCGTGCCAGCGTCGAGCGCGCTCGTCGGTTCGTCGAGCAAAAGGAGCTGGACGTCTTGCGCCAGCGCGCGTGCCAGCGCCACGCGCTGTTTTTGGCCGCCGGAAAGCTCGCTCGGGCGCGACTTTGCGCGGTCGCCCAAGCCGACTTGCTCGAGCAGCGAAAGCGCGCGCTTTTCGGCGTCGGCGCGCGGCAGCTTGCGCACGACTTGCGGCGCCAGGCATAGGTTGTCGAGCACCGAGAGGTGCGGAAACAGCTGGTAGTCTTGAAACACCATGCCGACGTCCGCGCGCAGTCGCGTCAAGGCGGCGTCGCTCGGCCCAGGCTCGACGAGATGGCCGGCGATGCGGATCTGTCCGGCGTCGATGCTTTCGAACCCGTTCAGGCAGCGCAGCAGCGTCGTCTTGCCGGAGCCGGAGGCGCCGACGAGCGACACGATGGCGCCGGACGGCACCTGCGCGGTAATATCGCGCAGCACCGCGCGCGCGCCGAAGCGCTTAGCGACGCTTTGCAGCCGCAGCACCGGCTCGCTCAAGCGCTACCTGTCGGCGGGTTGGAGGCTGCGACGGGAGCTTGGCTGGGGTCTAGGCGCCGTTCGATGCGCCGAGCCCAGCGCGCCAGCGGAAAGCTCATCACGAAATAGAGCGCTGCGCACATTAGGCCGGGGGTTAGCCAGTCGCGCAGCTCTACCGCCAAAATCGTCATGCGCTTGGTCAGCTCGACCACGGTGATTACACTAATCAAGGATGAATCTTTGAGCAGCGCGACGAAGTCGTTGGTGACGGCCGGCAGCGCCGTGCGCAGCGCTTGCGGAAACACGACGTAGCGTAGCGCCTGCCAACGATTGAGGCCCAGGGCGCGCGCGGCTTCGGTCTGACCCGTTGGCACCGACGACAGCGCGCCACGGTACACCTCCGCTTCGTACGCGCCGTAGTTGAGGGCCAGGCCGAGCACGGCTGCGGTCATCGGGCTCAGGCGTACCACGTCGGCCAGTCCGAAATAGAGCACGTACAGCTGCAGCAAGAGCGGCGTACCGCGAAACAGCTCGACGTAGGTCGCCGCCAGCCAACGACCGGGACGCCCCGTGTACAGTCGTAGCGTCGCCAGCGCCATGCCCAGCGGCGACGCCAGCGCGAACGACAGCACCGAAATCAACAGTGTGATCAACGCGCCTTGCAGAAATAGCAGCGCATGGGCGGCGCCGAAATGGCGCGCCGGCGGTGGTGGCGGCTCCGCCGCTGCTACTGCCGCGGGCGTGCTCGCTACGGGCTCGCCAATGGTGGGCGCAGCAGTCGCCGCCGCGACGGCTGGAATTTCGGCGAGCTTTTGCCGAGCGTCCCATAGCTTCCAGCCGACGAGGATGCGCTCGAGCTCTCCATGTTTCTGTAATGACGCCAGCGCGGCATTGAGTGCGTCTTGTAGGGCGGGCGCGTTTTTCCCGATGCCGAGCACGTAGTGCCCGCGCGCGACGTCGCCGGGCAAGCAGCGCAGTTCCTTCAAGACGCAGCCGTAGCGATCGGCGATCACGTGATCGAGGAGCACGGCGTCGGTCCGGCCTTTCGCCAGATCCATGTACGGCTCCTGCTGGCCTTCGTACAGCACCATCTCCAGCGCCGACGCCTTCAAGATGTCGGCCGCGACGGTTTGGTTCAGCGTGCCGACGCGTTTGCCTTTCAGGTCGCTCAGGCTCGTGTATTTCGCTCCGGCCCGCACCGTCAACGTCTCGCCGTAGGTGTAGTAGGGCGCGGACAAGCGGAGGCGGGCGCGCCGCTCCGGAGTCTCCTCGAGCCCGTTCAAGATGACGTCGAAATCGCCGCGCTCGAGCGCCGGCACTAGATTGGACCAATCGTTTTGCACGAACTTCGCCCGCACCCCGAGCTCACGCGCGAGCGCGTCGGCGATCTCCACCTCGAACCCCCGCAGCTTGCCCGGATGCGCCTCGTCCTCGAAGACGTATGGCTCGCCGCCTTGCAGGTCGCCCCCCCACCTGAGCTCGCCGCGCTGCTTCACGTCCGCCAAATCGCCTGCGTGAGCAACGGACGCCACGAACCAAGTCGCAGCAACCGCAGGGAGCCAGAGCCGAGCCTTCACGCCTTCGTAAATAGTCGCCTTCCGGCGAGGCGAATAGCGCGTCGCGGCAGCAGGCCTCACCGGCCCAGATTTTCTTCACAAAGAGATCGTGAGATCGGGAGTTTTGGTGGTTGGCGTCGAGCGGTTCCTCGCGGCGACTGCGCAGGTTCCGTGAGGCGCCGTCCCAGCTCGACCCCCCAAATTCTCGGCTCCTGATCTCCTGATCTCTTTGTGAAAAAATCTCGAGCCGTTAGCCCGTTTGCATTTCTGGTTCGAGTTGTTCGGCCAGATCGTGGCCGGATTCGCTCGGGACACGGCCGGATTCTGCGAGCGCGTTGTCGTGGCCGTGGTCTTGGGCGATCAGCACGTAGAGTGAGGGCACGACGAACAACGTGAACAGCGTGCCGATGGTCATGCCGCCGACCAGCACGATGCCGATGGAGTTGCGCGCCACGGCCCCGGGGCCCGTGACTAGGGTGAGCGGAAAATGGCCGACGACCGTGGCGACGGTGGTCATCAGGATGGGGCGCAGGCGCGTGAGCGCCGCGCTCTTCACGGCCTCGAGCTTGGAGTGCCCGAGCAGCTGTTGCGCGTTGGCGAACTCCACGATCAAAATGCCATTTTTCGCGATCAGGCCAACCAGCGTCACCAGCCCTACCTGCGAGTAAATGTTGAGTGTGGTCGTCCAGCCTTCGGTGAGCTTGAAGCTCAGTCCGGGCGGTCCCGCGAACTTGAGGAAGGTGAAGATCATGGCGCCGAACATGGCCAGCGGCACGGAGCCGGCGAGCACCACCAGCGGGTCGCGGAACGAATTGAACTGAGCCGCCAGTACCAGAAAAATCAACAGAATGGCCAGGCCCATCGCAGGCAAGAATTTGCCTGATTCTTGGCGCAACTGCCGCGATTCGCCGGTGTAGTCGACGCGCGAGCCCGGCGGCATCACCTTGGCGGCGGCTGCTTCGAGCACTTTCAGGCCTTCGCTCACGGAGCGTGGCGCGACGCCGGAAATCTTGATCGCGTTCAATTGCTGGAAGCGATTGAGCGTGCGCGGTTCGACACCCTCACGCAGCGTTGCGATCGCGTCGAGCGGCACCAGCTGGCCGTTGGGGCCGGAGACGTGAATGTCGGACAGCTGCGCGGGTGTGAGTCGCGCCGCGCGTTCGACTTGCGGGATTACCTTGTAGCTACGGCCGTCCAGGTTGAAGCGATTGACGAAGTTGCCGCCGATCATCGACGCCAGATCGGCGCCGACCTGTTGCATGCTGAGGCCCATCGAGCCGATCTTGTCGCGATCAAGCACGATCTCGCTCTTGGCTTGATCGATGCGCACGTCCATCACCGGTGGGAAGGCGAACTGCCCGCTCTTCGTCGCTTCTTCCACGATCTTTTGCGCGTAACCAACCAGCTTGTCGTGCTCGTCTGTCGACGCGATCACGAACTCGACCGGGAAAAATCCGGCGCTGGGTAG
>Ga0307508_10000451_pt1 | contig 49264 bp, 57 predicted proteins | sample 9_EM_MG_FD_203089 | JGI IMG/M metagenome (GOLD analysis project Ga0307508, IMG submission 203089) | Populus trichocarpa ectomycorrhiza microbial communities from riparian zone in the Pacific Northwest, United States - 9_EM | ecosystem: Host-associated > Plants > Roots > Unclassified | place... | reverse complement strand
ATTTGCGTTTCTTTGGGGGGGGGCCCCCCCCCCCCCCCCCCCCCCCCCCCCCAAAAAAAAAAAAAAAAAAAAAAAAGTTCGACTGACGCACTCTCTAGGGTTTTCATGGACACGGCCCTAAGTGTGTGCCCTGCAACTTTCAGCAGTCACAATTCCGAACTTTCCACACAGACACTTGCAACGCCCTAGTTAGGTGTTTTGTGTGGCAAGCCGATTCTCATACAACCCAGAACCTGCCCCAACGACGCCCAGACCAGACGAACTAACACCACAGCAGCCATGGGGTAAGATACCACGGATTCGTACACGAATTGAATGAGTTGCTGATTTTTTGGGGGTGAAACAGTATCGATCTTGACCACAGGAGGCCTACTCACCACCGCAAGGTACGACTTTGAATTTCCACCCTGAGACATAAAGGATGGTTTCTGCGACGTAAAGGGAGAGAAACATGGCTTGGAGGGGATTTCTGGGGTCGTGGAAAGAGGTGGTTTGGCATTGGGATTACGATATGGAAGAGGCGGGAATGGATTTCGATCCACACCAAGATTGAGAGCTGTCCGCTGACGGAACCGGGGCATACAGGTGGCCAAGAGCGACAATGTATACATCAAGCTGCTCGTGAAGCTGTACCGCTTCCTAGCCCGTCGTACCGACAGCAGCTTCAACAAAGTCATCCTTCGTCGGCTCTTCATGTCGAAGATGAACCGTCCCCCGGTGTCGTTGTCGAAGATCGCTCGCTTCGCCGCCAACCCCAAGGTCAACGAGAAGACCCCCAAGAACGCCGACCGGACCGTTGTCGTTGTTGGTACCGTCACCGATGATAACCGTCTCCTCACCGCCCCTAAGGTGTCGGTTGCTGCTCTCCGTTTTACAGCTACTGCCCGTGCCCGCATCGAGGCCGCTGGAGGCGAGTGTATCACTCTTGATCAGCTTGCCCTGAGGAGCCCTACCGGTGCCAACACCCTATTGCTCCGTGGACCCAAGAACGCGCGGGAAGCCGTCAAGCACTTCGGCATGGGCCCCCACAAGCACAAGAAGCCGTATGTAGCCCCCCCCTGTATCGACAGGATGCCCTGCTGCTAGTGCTCTGTGGTTGTAATGGAGCAATTGCTGACGCGTTATGTGCAGTTATGTCGAGTCCAAGGGTCGCAAATTTGAGCGCGCTCGTGGTCGCCGCAACAGCAGAGGTTTCAAAGTGTAGTTTGCAAGTTTGGGATAAAAGTCATTTCGTGTGGGGACTTCGCCTTTTCTTTTTTTTTCGGTGACCTTACGCAATGATAATCACACCACCATCCTGACGAGATGATGCTTAAAGCCTTAACCTCTGTATGATGTGACAAATTGGCGGGAGGGCCTAGTGTTCAGGTTTCAGGCAATTTGTGTCTACTAGACATCAGCCTTGCATTACTTTACCGTAAACCTACCACCACTATAAATTGGGATAAACTTATGTGGACTCCAGTGACAGCATCTCGTAACCCGGCTCAATCCAGGTCCCTTGCCATACGAGCTGGCCCATCAAACCGCCTCATGAGCTCAGTTGATCGCAGACAAGTTTTTCCATAAGGATGTCTACCACCATGTATGTAGGCGCTCGGGGTTGGGTTGCTGGCTGTGCTTGTATTTATTTAGGAAATGGAGAAGTTTGCCACGGAGATAGCGAAGGAGTAGGATGAATTCCCCAAAAATTATAGTTACATAAGGGTGATAAGGGGACGGTCAGGTGGACGTGATTCACAGTGATGATCTAATGAATTCTTAAGAGTGAACGTGCAGATTTGCATGGAGATTATATAGGACAAGCTCGATCGACTAAATGGTCATCGACATGAAAGGGGAGGCGAGAAGAAGCAGTAGATTACAATCCCCCAAACCCATACGATCCGGTCTCCTCCTTTTTCACCCCTACACACCCATACGATTCGGTCTCCTCCTTTTTCAACCCTACACCCCCATAAAGGTTGATTTGTTCCACCATCCCCGCCGCCTCCTGTGCGTAGTTAACAGGAGCAGCACTCATGACCTGGTATCTGATCCTGACGTTATCCTGGAAAGAATCCTCCTTCGCTCTGCACCTGAAGACGAAGGTTTTGCAGAGGGCTTCGGCGAAGCACGCATCGTATTCCTTTCCTTCACCCGACTGCTCGCTGCGTTCCTTGAGCTCTTGCATCTCGTCCGCAGTCTTACCCATTATCAGCCGGCCAACATCGTCGAAGCAATTGAGCCAAGCCTGACCGAATGCATCATTAACGGAGATGGACATGATATAGCTGAAGAAAATAAGTTTAGCTTAGAGGAGTGGAGGAGAGAAGAGTAGGAAGAGCTCTACCGGTATTGAGGCCTGGGATGTGTAACACAGCACTTCTCGCAACCCCAGCTGTCATCGTCCCTCCGTATCACTTTCTTGTTGCAATCAGAGTGCAAACAGGCCGGGTACGATATGTTGTCGTGTTTGATGTAGACAATGGTAGCTTTGGTGGTGAAGTATTCTGGTTTACCATCCTGGCCGTTCGTTCCAATTTTCTCTTCTTTGACCTGGAGCAAGTTCTTGTACGGATCGCTCCGACCCGTCGCTGTCCCCAGGGTTGCAAGTCCTGCGTGGGTCTTATAAGTGGATAGGTCTCTCTGGCCCTGACCATCATACCAGCCCTTGAGGTTGTGTGCCTCGTTGACGTCGGGATTCACCAACATCGACGTACTGTAGAGCATACTTAGGGAACGGCCACTGAAGTCGCTGACTTTGATACCCTTGAAAGCGATCACCGTGTCCAGGGCGATGTCGAACGCCTCAGCATTCTTCCCCCATATAGTACAGCGGACCGAGGTGTTGGTGTTGTCGACAAGCGAGATATCGCGCTTGGAGTGTGGCTTTTGAGTGGCTTTAGATGTGATTTCCTCCATCTTCCCGACCTCCTTGAGCACACCCAGCACATCGATGAACGAATCTTTCTCCACACGTTCGAGTTCAGCAAGGGGCACGAAGTTGAAGTTAACCTTCGGAACGTCGTCGTCGTCGTTACACTGGTCACCAATACGTCAGTCATTTCTGCGTCTCGCCCCACTCTGGACGCCAGGGACCAACGAACCGCTTCGATTTCGGTTTCCCGGGTGAAGGTGAGCTCGTAATCGTTGTTGACATTCGAAAACTGCTTCTTGGCCATCCCCACGCGACACTTAGAGACAAAGTAGACTGCCCCCTCTTGAAGGACATCATAATAGCTATCGCATTCTTGATTGAAGGCTGTAGCACGGATCTCGCCGGTTTCGTCGAGGAAGACGACGGTAAAGAGCCTGCCCTCACTCTTGCTGTTGCTCCAAGTTTTGATATCCGATTTGTTGATTACACGTGCTTTGATGGTCCACTTATTCTGGTAAGGAGAAATGGCCTCAATTGGATATATGTTCGAACGCGAGCTGCGGAAAACTGTCAGTTTTGTTACCTCGAGATAGGTACTGCAACGTACACCCTGCTGCTATTATCACCACCTCCTCCTCCTCCTCCTCCTCCTCCTCCTCCTCCGGGAGCTGCCTTAGGAGCCGCAGCTGGAATTGGAGCGTTTCGTTGCGGCGCCGGTTTATTACCGTAAAATGATGGGGCAGCAGCGAAATCTTGGTATGCGAAAGTCTCCGAGGTCTGGTATGAGGGGGCTGCTGATGTTTGACCGGCAGTGGCGGGCTCCAGCGCTGTCGGATTGCCGACCTTTTCCTTGGTGCCAAACTCTTTAAGGACTTCCAAATCGATGATGATTAATATCCTTGAGCTCATTCGTCAGTCCAAAGATATTGCCACAGAAGTGATGGTGCATACTTCTTCTCTTTGATATTCTGCGCGTTGTAGTTCGTGGCCCGAATGAAGCAGCCCTTCTGCAATTCACCGGACTGGACAGCAGGGTTTGCTTCTGCGGTTCATCATGAGCTTAGATATAAGTGGCAGGAAAGGGCGAGTTACGTGTTGAGAGCATCGCTTGGATGAAGTGGGTCGAATCGGACAACACCACGCGGAATCTTCAAACTATTAGATACTCTGTCCGTCACAAGACCCGACATCCTGACAAACCGTTCTGGAGCATTGGCCTGGGCTGCTATAGGTTTTATTTGAAGAACTTGAAGGACCGGATTTGGCATGGCCTGTGCCGGCGGAAGGTTGGAGTTGAAGACCCTCCCGAGGGCGTCGACAGTACATGGATTATCTCCCATTGCGGACGAACTGATGAGTATTCCGAACGGGGTTGAGTTGAGATGTAATGGATGAAAATATGTGATGGTCAGATCACAGGGAGGTGTGGACGTGGGTTAAGTCAAAGATTGTTGTGAGTCGCGTTCTGGAGAAGTGTACGCGAATGAGGCTGAAATAGATTAGTTATGTCACATGACTATGAGTCATGTGGCTACATATGCGGCTGTGCTACTCCACACTATAACTATCGTATGACGCAACCCATGCAAACGAGTCAACCCCGAAAACAACCAGACCAACAACAACCAGACAGCAATAGAGAGAATCATTCAGCCATGGTTTACGAGCCCCCTCATGTCTCCGAAGACCGCATGTCCGTCGATTCTGCGGTTCCGAAGCCTCCAGCTATGGGAGATCATTGTACCAATAGTCCTCCACTAGGTTGGTTGAGCAAGCATGATGACGTAGGCGGGGCAAACGGTACAGTATAACTGACGTCTATAAACCCTTCCAGATGCCTCCGAGAGTTCAACAGGGGTGAGTCCGCGTTTGTTTGTCTTGCTTCAGCTCGACCCACTAGTTCGTATGCTGGTCCCAGGTTGCTGAATATGGGGTACAGGAGATCGTGAAGCTCGGCGAGACAGAGGTGAACTACCTGTCGTGGATACCCCGGACCGGCTCTTCTAACGGCGCGATCTCCGACAGATCTATGTCTCAAAGCCATACGACGCGGAGCTACGGGAGGCCAGTCTCTTGATACTCCTGACCAACGGTGTCGGTATCCACTCTGCCAACAACCAGGTCCAGGCAGATCACTTCGCGAAGGAAGGCTACTTTGTCGTGATGCCCGATTTGTATGTGAGCCAAGTTTCCTATGGCTTTAAGCAGATGCTAATACGCGTGCGTCATAGGTTCAGCGGTTAGTCGTATGAACGAGGCCTGAACCACATAGGTATATTGACCATACAACAGGGGACCCTGCCCCAAAATCCGCAAACGTAGCCGCAGTGGTACCGGAGAAGCAAGAGCTTGGGCTTTTGGACCAGATCAAGATGAAAGCTGTCGAGGGTGTGAAAGGCTTCATGATCGGTTCGTTTGGTGTTAGAATCTAGAGTGCAATGGTTACTTAACTGCTTGCAATACAGACATGTGGATTGCCCGTCATACGCCGGAAAACACCATGCCGGTCATCGAAATGGTCCTGAAGTCCGTCGAGGAGCAATACGGTGATAAGCAGTACAAGGTCGCTCGTGGGATCTACGTTGTCGGCTACTGCTTTGGTGGGAAGTATGCACTGAGACTAGCGGCCCGTGACGACGTTAAGGCAGTCGCTATGGCGCATGGTCAGCTCTTCTCGGGTTCCCATGCTTGTGTCAGGCGCTGATGTCCGACAGGAACTATGGTCGACTTAGAGGACATTAAGGGTGTGAAGAAGCCGGTTACATTTGCATGCGTTGGTAAGCACATCCTCCCCAACTTCATGATTCTGTATTTATCTTTGTATCTGCACCAACAGAAAACGACCCGTTCTTTCCGGATGAGGTCCGCGAAGAGGGAGAGAAGTTCCTCGAGGATAGCAAGCTGGAATATGAGCTCCTCGTGTACAAGGGTGTGCCTCATGGTAAGCCCAATTGATTCGTCAATCCAACTCGAGTTTAACAGTACCACAGGATTCGGTGTTTATGGGAGCTATCCAGATCCTCTCATCAAGGATGCTCAGGAAGGGGTTTTTGAACAGTTTGTTCAGTTCTTAAGTAGACATTGAGCCGTCAAGGGTCCTCACATAGACATAGACACTGTATAGTGGTGGGGGGGGGGGGCTTAGGAGTGTTTAGTCCTACATAACCCTTTATGAATGGATGCGATTGGAGAATAAAACAACGCAGAATGCGTGCGTATGACATGTAACATAGACTTTAGGCCCGACGGCCCGTCAGTTTCAGCGCCCACACCTCTCAACAGGCTGTTTGGCATCAAAGTATTTTATCGTGTTTCGCACTCCTTAGTGTCTCGGCGTCTCAAAAGGTGACCTTGGAAAGGGATAACATTTCTCTTACCGGCAACGTAGTGACTATCCTTGCCACATTAATTGACTGTCATTAGAAATGGATTGAAAATTATGCGCGAAGTCAGCATTCTCCCGATAACCGTTAATGGGTATAATTAAAATAAAACAAGAAAAGAAATAACTAGCGGCTTCTATATATGCAAGGACATACTGCGACGGGGAGTTTTTTTTTCTCTTGTGGCTCAGTTCCGGTGGCTGAATGGGCCTTAACCAACTAGCCATAAATGCTTGGCGTCGTTCAGAGCCTCACTGCCCCACCAACAAGCTTCCTTCCTCAAACGGAGCAGAAAGCACCCCTCGCCGTCCCTGCCCGCAACCTCCCCGGAACATTATCCGAACTTGGGTCTTTACTTACCGTCATCCATCGGTCCCATTCTCGCAATGAACTGTCCTCACATCGCTGAAGCTCGTATGCAAACCGTTGCACGGAAGGGCAAAGTCGAGAGCTTGCATTGCTAACCCAGTGGACCAGGCCTTCAACCTCCGGCAGCTAGCCAGAGTGTACACCGTGAGGACTGCACCCAGTGCTTCGATAGCATCGTGAGATTTCCCGCCTAGCACAAAGATGACAATTATTGAATAATAGGCGTACATAGGATGACTTTCAAGGATTGAATGTCTGCCTAAGCTGTTACAACGGCGGTTGCGCTGGCGAGAGAAACCATGCCGAGCTTCACCACAGACTGTCCAAACACCCACTGATCCTCAATATCCGTCGGACAAAGAAACCAAAGGTCGAGGTGGGCTGTCACCTTTGCCTCGAATACATCGTGGAGTTGCTAAGACGGACAGCGCGATGAGCCGCCGCAGAAGATGTCCAAGCTTGCTATTGCTGCTGAGACTGAGAGCGATCGATATGATACCCATACAGCTGTATTTTGCTACGAATGTGGCGGGAAGGAGGTGGAGAGGACTGCGGGGAATGTATGCTAGCCAACTTCACTATTTGATGATGCCGAACTGATGCTGACTTATGCTTTTTGGGTTCGCAGCTGCCTGCGGTTATCGACGGAGTCATGTCGGCAATGACTTTCGCTACACAGACAGAAGTCAAGGCTTGGGAACAGGAGATCAACCCTTGTGAACATACGCTTTGCTTGGAGCAAACGAAATCCAAACAGCTCGAATCCCAGAGTGAGTTATGTTGTGCCTGTAGAAAGGGGTTTATGCTAACCGCCACAGATCTCGCTCATTGTGCTAATTGCGACCTGAAGGAGAACCTTTGGCTCTGTTTACAGTGCGGAAACTTGGGATGCGGACGGGCTCAGTTCGGTGGAGTCGGCGGGAATTCACATGGCTTGGCGCATACCGATGCCACAGGCCATCCAGTCGCTGTCAAACTCGGCTCAATCACTCCGGAAGGCAACTGCGACATATATTGCTATTCGTGCAATGACGAGAAAAGCGACCCTGAGATCAAGGCCCATCTCGCTCACTGGGGGATCAACATTGCGGAGAGACAGAAGACAGAGAAGAGCCTGACGGAGATGCAGATCGAACAAAACTTGCGCTGTGAGTTCTCGATGACTTCGGAGGACGGCAAGGAGCTCAAACCGATATATGGGCAAGGCTTGACAGGGTTGAAGAATCTAGGCAACTCTTGCTATTTGGCTAGCATAATACAGTGCCTGTATTCCTTACCTGCTTTCAAGGAGAGATATTTCGAGAAGGTGAACGGTCTACCAGAGGTCTTGAATCCTGCGGAAGACTTGGAGACACAACTCAGGAAGATTGGAGATGGAGTGTGGTCAGGACGCTACTCAAGGCCAGACTCCGACGTTGTAGCTAGCGAATATTCCACCGGGCTCCCACACCAGAAAGGTCTTGCTCCGGCTATGCTCAAAGCTCTCATAGGAAAGGGACACGAAGAGTTCTCGACTATGCGCCAGCAGGATGCCTTCGAGCTCTTGATGCATTTCTTCAACCACATCGAGAAGTCTGGACACCCCGAAGGCCTGAAGGACCCAGTTTCGGATTTTAGATTTGTGCTTGAGCAGCGATTGCAGTGCCTAGGATGTAAGAAAGTTGCTTACAGGACCGATACCCAGGACAACATCTCTGTGCCCGTGCCAGCGAGACGGATCAAAAGTCCCGATGTTGCTATGGACGAAGGCGGAGAAGCCGAAGCTGGAAAGGAGAAAAAGGATGTCTTCGAGCCTGTCACCATCAAGGAGTGCCTTCAGATTTTCACCGCAGATGAGGTTGTGGAGCTCACTTGCAAAGGCTGCGGCTGTAAGCAGGCGACGAAGTATGTCATACACCCTATAGTCTCGAGTTTTCCTAACGATGAATGATTAGACGCTCCCGCTTCAAGACATTTCCCAATGTCCTCATCGTCAACTGCCGCCGTTTCGAGCTCGTTAATTGGGTGCCGACAAAGCTCGATATCCCCATCATCGTCCCCGAGGAGGCATTCCCTCTCGATGCGTATATCTCATTGGGTATCCAGCCAGGCGAGCAGCCCCTACCCGAAGATCCCGTCGAATACAAACCCATGTTTGTCGCCAACAAAGATGCCATGACACAACTCGAAGCCATGGGATTCCCCAAGCCTCGCTGTGAAAAAGCTCTCTACAATACTGGAAATGCGGACGTCGAGACAGCAATGAATTGGCTTTTCGCCCACATGGAAGATCCCGATATCGACGAGCCCCTCGGCGCTACAGAGACCCTCGGCGCTACAGAGGCAGCGGTGTCTCAAGATCATATCCAAATGCTTATGGACATGAGCTTCACTGCTGCCCAGGCGAAGAAAGCTCTCAAAGAGACTGGCGGAAGCATCGAGGCCGCGGTAGAATGGCTCTTCTCTCGCCCGAACGATAACTGCGTCGACGAGCCTCTGGCGGAGGCTTCAACCGCTTCAAAGACCCAGGAAGAACCGGGAAGTAAAGAGCTTCCTGCGAATTTTGAGCTTTCGAGTATTGTCTGCCACAAGGGTGGAAGCATTCATGCGGGCCATTACGTCGCGTTCATCAAGAAAGACCTCAGCCATGTTCAGGGCGAAGTGGGAGAAAACTGGGTTCTTTTCAATGACGAGAAGGTAGTTAAGAGTGGTGACGCCGAAGAGATGAAGAAATTTGCGTAAGTTTCTTTGCCATTCCAATTCTAAACGCTATACTGACGATTATAGGTATGTCTATTTCTTCAAGAGGGCTTAAACCACGATTACACAACATCGAGGCGAAAAGAAGTGGATCACTCCTCGCGCATAGGTAGTCGGTCAATTTGTTCGTGACCTTTAGTATTTAGCAGCGACCCGAATAAAAGACAGTAAGGAATCAGTGAAACCTGTGAAGAGCGCGCCGTGATAGCAATTATGTTAGGTTGTACAGGGTAATATATGTATGTAGAGGCTGTGGTGTTTCTCTAGATTTCCCATGGGACTGCGAATAACTTCACCGAGTCATCCACTGTGCGATTTGACACCAAATAAAAGGCACAAGCAAAGGTATCTCGCCATGAACAGAAGGAAAAATAGTGTACGTATAGCCCTCTAGGTACGTAAGTCTCAAATCGATTAGAAATGCACCCGTAATTACTCTAGCAATTTACTAAACTCCCCTCCCAATGCCCTCAATTCAGCATATGTCCCTTCTTCGACAATTCTCCCCTCCCCCACCACAATCACTCTCTGTGCGATCCTCATCAATTCCTCGGCATGGGTAATTATGAGCACTGTCATCCTCCCTTTCTCTTCCCCAAGCAACCGCACAACACTCTCCTTAACGGTCTTCGCACTCTCTGCGTCCAAATTCGCCGTGCACTCATCCAGTATCAATACCCTCGGCCGTCTCACCAGCGCACGGGCTATCGCTACTCGTTGGGCTTGTCCTGCACTCAGTCCCTCGCCGCCACCGGAAAGCCGCGTGTTATACCCCTCCGGCAGACTCTCTACAAATTCGTGGATACCCGCCAGCGCCGCGGCACGGACGATGTCCTCGACGCTTACCTGCTCCTCTGACAGGCCATAGGTGATGTTTTCCGCCACGCTGGCATCCCACAGTGTTGGGTGCTGCGGGACGATCGCTAGGCGCTGCCGGAGGAGACGGGTAGATAGCATAGTCAACGGGCGATACCCAATGAGTATTTCCCCGCCGTTGGGCTCATACAGACGCTGCAGGAGGGCTGCAATTGTGGATTTGCCGCTGCCACTGGAGCCGACGATGGCGACGCATTGGCCCGCCGGGACCGTGAGGGACAGTCCGCGGAGGATAGGGATATGGGGCCGCGCGGGGTAGGAGAAGACCACGGACCTGAAAGTGATTTCTGCAGGCATGAGCGGAAAAGGATGCGCGCCGGTTTGCTCGTGAGAATCGTTGGGAAGGTTTGAGAGTCGTAGAACCCGGTGTGCGCTGTCCTTGCTGTTGCTCACTTGCGGAATCATCCCAATTATGATATGAGCGTTAGAGATGGAGAACAGGAGGAGGGTAAAGACGCTGAGGACGTCGCTGAATTTCCCGTTGTATCGGAAGATTATGTGGGCACCGTAGTAGAAGATTAATGCTATAATCATATGATCAGTGGGTGCGAGTTATATCGTCGGAGGGGAGACACTCACCAGTAGCAAACAGGATCGAGGAATCTGACAGGCCAAACCAGAATCCTGCACAGAAGCTCCTTTTGACGCCCATCGCCAACCCCGACTTCGAGGCGCCAAAGTACTTCTCTCTGAAGAATCTCTCGACGTTGTAACTCCTTACTGTGCGGATATTAGTGATTGCCTCGTATAGTATGCCACCTGTCTTCTGCGCCGCGTCATTGCATATATTCTCATAGCGATCCGATGCCCATCCCATCCCCCTCGAGATCCCATACATGACAGGCGCAATCGACAATCCGACCAGCGCCAGCTGCCAATTAGCGATCAAGCTCCACACCGTACCGATCACCATGAGCGACACCCCGACAAATGCGGAACCAGCGAATCTACCGACGATGTTGCGCATTTCCTCGACATGTTTTTCCAGATCTTCAACCAGGCTTGCGACGGAGTTCTGCTCGCGGGAGAACCAGGCTTGTGGCTGGTCTAACACCCGGGAGAACGCCCGTATTCGGTGGTGGTCGGCCCAAGATTGTCCACTGAGCTCCAAGAGGTAGTACATTAGGTAACAGTTCAGGCCGTCGACGAAGGCCACTGCGAGGATGCTTAGTGCCCATGTTCGGGCAATTGATTCGGGGATTCTGGTGTCGAGGATCGATTGCAGCAGCCGGGCAAGAGCGAAGGCGAATACTGGAGTGGAAGCAGCATGGCAAAACGCTGCCACAAACCCGACGATTAGAAGGAACTTCCCCTTCATGCTGAGTGCTGGCCAAACCGTGGCGAAGATCTGCCGCAGCGTTGGCTTGCCATGCTGTGCATGTGACAGATTCCGCATTGGCAGCGCTTTCCCCTCGTCGGTAGTGTGGGTCGGTAGAATCGATCCCCTCCCGAGCGCACTGAAGCTCCGAAAAAGTATAGGTTTTGGTGACCCCGGCGGCGACGATATGTCTTGCGCTGCGTGTGGATGTAGTGCAGATGTGAAGGTGTAATCAGCGAGAGCCATCACTTCGGAGAGTCGCGTGTCTCTAACAATGCTGACCTCTGGTGAATCTATCCCCATTGGAATCTCACCCGCGCAAGGCTCGTTATGTCCAACAATGCGATCTCGCACCCCGATATCTTTTAGTAAATCATCGGAGTACGGACCATCATGTGCTATGATCCGATCATCACTCTCGACCGTACTTTCTCTCTCGCGTCGTTTCACCCCGGAAGCATTGACGAAGGATTGAAATGGGCCAGTCATTATCTCAAGGTCTTTGCGATATCCTTCCTGCACGACTCCGCCCGCCTCCATAACGTACGCGAAATCACGCGGTCCGATCTCGGAGATGTCATGAGTAATGATTATCGTCGTCTTGTCGCTTCTCCACTCTCGTATGGCCTCGGCCACTGTGCGGCGATTGGAAATGTCAAGGGCACTCAGGGATTCATCCAGAATCAATATCGTTGCGTCGCGGAGACGGTCCCGCGCCAGAGCTACCTTGAATTGCGGGTCAGTGATGAGGAACGTTTGTACTCCTACAGATCTTTTGAACTCACTCGTTGCACCTGACCACCCGACAGTTGTCTACCGCCCGCCCCAACAATGGTATCCAGTCCATGAGGAAGATCTGCGATAGTTCTTTCTAGCGCCATGTTCCTACATACGTCTAAAACATCCTCGTTCGTGACGTTTTCGTAGTCTCTGCGACCGAACGAGATGTTACGGAATACGCTCTCGTTAAAGAGTGGGCTGTGCGCTTGTATTATAGAGATGTTGTCTCCGATCCATCGAGGATCCAGCGTTTTGACGGAGTGGCCATCTATTAAAATATCGCCGGCGAGCGGGTAGTGAGCGCCTAATATTAGGCTTGCTATAGTGCTCTTGCCGGATCCACTACGACCAACGATGAAGGTGGTTTCTTTCGCTGGGAGATGAAGGTTGACGTCCGTCAAGACGAGCTCGCCGGGTCGGGATGGGAACGCAAACGAAACCTATCCAGCGTAAGACCACGTACACATAAAGGATTGGTGAGTGATGTCATACGCCTCTGAGTTCGATCTTACCACCGCAATCCACGGGTGTTTGTCCATCAAGCCTGCGTCGCCCGCCTTGCTTCTTCTCCATCTTGGTCAGCAGCGCCTTCAACCACGCGCCAGCAACCCTGCCTTTGTCCAGCACAATCATCTGCGGCATGATCGTTTCCAGAGCCTGAGTGGCCATTAAACAGCTCCAGAAGGTGGTCATGATATCCGCGGGTGTAAACCCGCTCCCTCCGCGGACCAGCTTGTTCCCGTACCAGAACCCCTCGACGAACATCCCCAGGGAAATGATTCTGACGAAGGCCATCCGTAAACCACCGAGGTGCGACTGCTTCCTATACTCCGCCGACGCCAGTCCAGCTGCTTTGGCGAAACCACCCAGCTCGTGTGCCTGCCCATTGAATGCCTTGACAGTTTCGACCCAAGTGATGGCGGAGCTCGCGGTTTGGGAGGCGACGGCAAGATACTGTTTTTGTCTGTCGAGGTGCGGCTGGATTTTCGACGATAGATAGGCGATCAGGAACAGGGCCACGGGGATCAGTGCCAGGATAATTAGAGTCAGCGACCATGAATGGTAGAACGCCACGGCGAGAGATGCCACTGTTGTCACCAGTGCCTGCATTGCATCTCCGAGAGGCTGGGAGACAGCTAGCTGTAGTGCTTTGATGTGTCTACCCAAGAATTCACTGTTAGCCGGATGGAATGTTCCTCCGAAGGGAAGGGATCGGATTGACGGCTCACGTTTGCGAGCCCGTGATCATAGCGGAAACACCACTTTTCCTCTCCTCGAACCAGTTGAGGTCCCTGCCGATTAGGCTGTCGAAAAGTTTGTCCCTGGCTGATTTCGCCTGTAATTCACCAAACCAAAGCCAAATCGCGAAGAAAGCACCGTTAAGCATCCAACTGCAGCATCCGAGCAGGGTGAGCCACAGGGTATATTTTTTCACTTCATCCATGAATTCACCTGGCCTGAGAGCACCGCTCCCAAACCGCGCGAAAGCTCCAAAGATCCTACCCATCAAGACGGACATACCAGGGATGACCAGGCCACTGACGACAGAAAGTACAAGTGCTGCCCCGAGTGCGATCCTGTGCCTGCGAGTGGTGAAAACGAAAAGCGAGATCCAAGGTGCAATAATCTGCTCATCCTCGTGGGTGACGAGACCGGCATCGCTGAGCGCCTCGGAATCCTGTGAAGATCTTGTACTGTGGCGGTCGTCATCGGGCTGTGGTAGTGCAGTCTCGACTGGAAAAAGACTGTTCAGGGAAATTTCGTCCATGGTAGTCGTGTAGGAGAGGGCTGAAGTTGCTGTCGTTGATGCCATTCCGAGGAACGATAGTACAGAGCAAAAAAGGCGGGTTGAGTGAGGAATGTTGACGTCTCCTAGTGTGCAGCGGTCCAGGAATTCAAAAGGTATATACGTCGGTCCCACAATGAGTGATAGATTGTGGATCAACTTTTAGATAGTGGCGTATGGCGGTCTTGCTATTGTTCTTCAGATGTGGCTTGCAAGGGCTAATACCGCCTCATGCCATGCGCCCGAGATTCGAGAACGTCTTCCTATTGTGAGCGAAAGTCAGGGGAACCACCATGTCCATCCTGCACTCTCAGAACAGAGGTGCACCTAGACGAGTTCACAGAAAAGCCACCCAATGGACCTTCACAATATCAAGGTCATTCCGCTGTCTATACAAGACGCCCAAGTGAAAACCAAATGCACCATATGCCCCTTCATTACTCGCATCGGCGGACCGCCACTTAGGTACTAGCAGCAGCCTTCTCTATCTCTTCCCCCTTTTTGGCGCCGTCGTAGATCCAATCGTTGAGACCCGCACGATTTCTAGCAATTTCGACAGCGTAGAACTGCACGTATCAGCGACGACCCCTCCGCGTGCTTTCCAACAGCATGTCGAACCCTCCGGCGGGGAGACAGGGAGACCTACCTGCATCCTAGGAGCGAACATAGTAGTCTTCTCCTCATACTCAACATCCGCAGCGCGGCGCAGCAAAGTACCAAAGTTGTAGTCCTCGACAGTTTTATCGTACTTCATCATGAAGCTCCTCCACTTCTCCTTGCCGGTTTTGCTCTTCATATTGTCCTCGTCGAGCTCCTCAGAAGCGTTGAAGTCTGGGAACACCTCGAGCAGATGGGTCATTATCTCATCGTCGAACTTGGTAAGGCGCAGTTCACTTCCGCGGCGACTCTGGAGGATGTTCCAGTAGGTCTGCGCGTGGATGACAGCCTTGACAGCGAACTGCTTCTCGATCTGTATTCCACATTGGCATAAATTTCCCGACAGTGTGAGGGGTGGAGGAATCTCACATCCTCCAAGTTCTCGGCCTCCTCAGCATTGAACTTCTTGGGAGCCCGATGAGTGGTAGACATGGTGGATGCACGTTGTGAAAGTGTTGTAAGACGAAGGAGCGTTACGTTCGCCGCGGAGGCAGATGCGCGACGAGAAACGTGGGGTGGTCAATTCTATTCCTCGTAACCCCTCCATCTAATCTTATCAAGCGCGCTTGGCGAGCGACTCATGGTTATTTGGTTAATCAAAGATATCAACAAGAGTCTGTGGGTACGAATTCCCGGACGATCATCCTAACGTAAGTATGTAGCACTCTGAGTTTACTAGGTCGTATCTACAGCAATTGGCAAAAGTCAAATCAAAGCAGCCTGGGAGTAGGTCCGAGGATATATTACAGAATGATACCGGATGAGCACGCTTAACTAAGGCCGCGTGTGCTACTGTCAGGTCTACCAATCGCACCGCCGTTACTTCAGGGTTGTTCGGTATGTGTATATTCATGCAGTGCATGCAGTCTAGGCCACATAGTTAAACAGGCTCCCAGTGGTATTATCAAGGTAGCAAACACACACGGAACACCCATAACGCCCTCTCTACCCCCTACTCCTCCTTGTCGTCCCTCCCCAAAGCCCCAGCAACGGTTTTCACGAACTCTTCAACCTCCTTATTCTCCGCGAACCCTCCAACCCTTAGTTTCTTCAATCTCGCCAACGCAGCATTATCCCCCCTCTCCTGTGTCCACGTAACTCGTCCGGCATCACCACCACCACCACCTCTCCCCCTGCCCCGGCCCCGGCCCCGGCCCCCGCGTGAAGCATGCTGTTGTCGCCGCTCGATTTCCTCGTCGCTTGGCCGCTGGGCGGCGTGGTATATACCCAATAGATGAGTTTGCAGCGTTTTCGAGCGGAGCATCTGCACGATCTCGGGAGAGGAGAGGAGAGGTGCGAATTTATGCTGCGGTTCGGTATCTCCGGGTATAGCATCTTCGGGAGCTGGCGGTGGTGGTGGAGGTGCGATAGGTTCTAGCGTATGTGTAAGTTTGTGGGGCTTGTAGCAAACGAGTGAGCAGCTGGCGCGGTTGCATTAGCCCGGTCTTCGCTGGCTGATCGGAAGGAGGAGAGGTTACTATGGCGCCAGGCATGTAGGGCATTTGTATTTCGAGGGGTTCTCGTGGCAGAGAGCACATACTGTGGGAGGGTTTGAAGCCATGATTGCGGTTGCAGTTGCGGTGATGGGGAAGGAAGACGTGACGACTAAGTTTTTTCGGTGCAACTGCAGAGTCGCGTTTGACTAGGCGGGTTCACGCGCAGTAGGGAAGTGCGGGATGAGGGGTGATGCCTTCGTGCAGCACCGTCTGCTAAATTCTTTTACTACATATTTCCGCCTAATGGCGATCTATTGATTGTACAGAAGTATCATATGTAGTGGCGACCTGCAACTAAACGTCATCAGTGAGTTCCTGACCCTCACCGCCGAATTTTGCCCGACCACCACCACGACGACCGCAGACCACATCACCATGTTCACAACGATCCCAGCGGTGGCCATGCGGACTGCCGCCCCGCGTGCGCTCCTTCGGGCGCTCTCTCGACGCAAGCTCACTGCCAGTCCGCACCCGCAATTTCTCCTCGCCAACAAAGCCCACCGTCCACATGCCCCGCAACACCCGAAGCTTCACATCCCGTTCTCACCTGTGCGCAGCATGTTCATCCAAACGGAGACGACGCCGAACCCCGAGGCGCTGAAGTTCATCCCGGGAGTCCCAGTGCTCCCAGAGGGCGCTCAGAGTATGGAGTATTTGGACGGGCGCGACACGCACAGCTCTGCGCTGGCGCGAAAGCTCTTCGCTGTGGATGGGATCCGGAGTGTTTTCTACGGCCCGGACTTTATCACCGTTACGAAGAGCGAGGACGTCAATTGGGCACATGTCAAGCCCGAGGTATTTTCGCTCATTACCGAGGCGTTGAATAGTGGTCAACCCGTTGTTGCAGAGGGGGAGACGTCGATGGCCGCCGACACTGCGCCGGCAGAGGGGGATACCGAGGTAGTGGCGATGATTAAGGAGCTTCTCGATACACGAATTCGCCCGGCGATTCAGGAGGATGGTGGAGATATCGAGTTCCGCGGGTTCGATGTCGACAAGGGTGAGGTGTTCTTGAAGCTTAGGGGCGCTTGTAGGACTTGTGATTCGAGCACTGTCACATTGAAGAATGGGATTGAGAGCATGTTGATGCACTATGTGGGTTCTCCTGGAGCTCTTTTTTTTTACCCCCCCCAGTTTAGATGCTGACGGTTGCAGATCGAGGAGGTCAAGATGGTGACGCAGGTCATGGACCAGGAGGAAGAGATCGCAGTCAAGGAATTCGAGAAGTTCGAAGAGAAACTGAGGAAAGTCAAAGGGTTGGTGGGGGTGTAGATGAGTTGAACGAGAGCTTACGTTTTTCAAAGGATGCACCAGATGTTCGGCCTGAAGGGATAACTGTGGTTGTCGGACCAACCACCATCTATTCATCTATGTAGATGTGATCTCTCAATACTACTGTGATATCATTCGTTCCATTCATTCGTCCCTCGGTCTCCAAAATGTCCATGCAATTCCGCCAAAGACAAGACTCGACACTAGATTGACTATATAAACACATCCATTAGCCTCGTCACACACTCTCTCTACTCCTTTCTCCGGGGCGACCCGCCTAATATACTCTGAAACCACGAGACCCCCGTGGCCGCCGCATGACTATGGTGCGCACTCTTGAACCACGAGCAAGCGACGGTAGAAAGCAGGATGAGCATGATCACCACGACCGCAACAATACGATACACATGCTATTTCCGGGGTCAGCCCTGCGTATTCGCAACATCTTCGGGAGATCTCCAGCCGCACCACTTCACGGCTCCCTCTGCACAGCCTCAGCTCAACATTCCTCATCTCCATGGCCATTATCGGCAGCAGCGCCGCGAGTTCGACCAACTCCGCCGTCGACCGCACCGCCGCCTTCTCCAAGTCGATCTCGGGGTGGGGATTCCTCCCCCACCGCCGCCATCGGACCGCAGGCTGCACACTAGTTTTGTACCGCCAGCCCAGATACCGCCCCCTGGCACCGGCACTGGCGATGTCCACCACGCTGGCGGGGATCCAGCACTCCCGCTGGTCGTAGTTCACCACGACCGATAGTTTCTCGAACACAGCTGAGGTAGGACAGGCGGAACACAGCTCGAAGGTACGACTGCAGGATATTCCGGAGACCGTTACGACGGTGCCCGTGGCTGGTGCTGTGGATGATTCCAGGCAGATGTGGTAGGCAATGCCAGTGGCTTCGTGGTCGTCGTGTGATGTCGTGTGATTGTGAGTATGTGAGCGGATCATGGCAACGGGCGAGGGGACGCGAAGTCTCGACAGCATAACGGTGGCGATGACGGGATGGTGGTCATATGAGAATATGAGAGGTCTGGTGGACTATATTCAACGGATGGGTGCTCCCCGGCTCACCGATCGAGAGGTCATAGTAACTGAGACAACCGAACGAAAATCTCGGGGAATCATTCCTAAAAATGATAGCCACCGATACATCGGAGGCGTTCCACCTTTAAGGCCTATGGGGTCTAGCCGGACATCTGTGTCGAAAAAATTGAGAATTTTTTTTGTAAACACCAATATTACCGAAGTTACGAACAGAAAGTACGAGAATGGAATCAATGCTAATCAACGGAACCCATCGCAGCGCACCTGGTTCAGTACATGCACAATTCGCCAAACACGTTAACCAACATTAGCAAGCCAATGTGCGCAATTCCCAGTGTCGTCGTCAGAGTCAGCGACGGCGCGGTGAAATCCAGAACAGCAAACATGATCATAGGGTAGTAAACTGAAGGGTTTGGTGCCGATGGGATGCAGGGTCTCGTGAGAGACAAAATCTTCATGAAAAAGACAACGATCTTCAATAAAATGATGGAGTGAGGCGCGAGTAGCTTTCTTCGCCAGTCTAGACCGGTCGCTGGCGGAACATCGAAATCTGGGAGGACTGGCCCGATCGGCTTGGGGATGTCAAGATGGGGCCTCAGTATCATCGAAGATTCGGTGGAAGATTCAATTACAGAGTCTTCGAGGGCTGGTGCTTTCTCCTTCTGCGATTTCGGTTGTTTCGGCGAGCCCATGGTTTTTTTCGGGGAACCGGGTGGGGTTGCACTCCAATTCAATTTTGAATTCCTCGGAGTGCGCGAGGATCCATTGCGCTTATCGCCCGCAGCATGCCCATTGGCAGTGAAAGATGGAGTTTCCTTGAGCGGTTGTGGCCCCTGGGAATCGGGAGAGACCGATCGCGGGGTGTCAGCGATAGGCGAGATTCGTTTGAAACCAAGTGATTGGCTCTCATCGACTGCCGTGGGACTACCGTGCGCAACGGAGCCGCGTCTCTGTTATGGTGTTAGCTTCTGGCTTCCAGTAGGATAGTCTTCGTCAGAACTTGTATGTACCATCGGTGGTGAATCCTCGCTAACTCCCAGTTCGATCCCAAGAAGGATTTCCTCTGCAGATGGTCGTATTGTTGGATCGGGGTTGATAAGAGCTTTCAAAGAATGGTAGAGCTGCTCCGGAAGGTCCATGCGGATCACCTCGCGTTCATCCAAGCCTTTCCAGGCCGATATTTCAGCACGAAGAGCCTCCATGTCTTCGTTTTCTTCGTTGATTTGATCGGCACAAATGTAAGGGAGCTTTCCGAAACTCATGAAATGTAGAATCATTCCTAGTGAGAAAATATCCGATTTTGTCGTGAAGTTTTCGTATGCCCCGCCAGGTGCCACGCGCTTGAGAACCTCAGGGGCACAGTAGGATATAGTTCCCGTGTTGCCTGTTGATTCCCGTGCTTGATTCTCCATCTGTACTTCTCCAAAGTCACTGACTAAGACCTTCAGCTCTTCACCGGGAATGCCGGTGTCATGCAGCAAACAGTTCGAGGGCTTCAAATCTCTATGGATGAAGCCGTTGGAATGCAAGTGATTCAATCCCTGGGCAATGTCCCGAAAGAACGAAATGATCTGTTTAAAAGGCAGTTTTCTTATGTTGGAGAGATGTCCGGGAGGCTCTGGTTGTCCCCGAGACCTCCGCCGCAGGCGTTCCTTCAAAGACTCTTTGGTGGCTGGCTTCGGAGAACCTAGAATAAAGTGGTGGAGATCGCCGGAGTTACAGTACTGCGGTTGGTTCAGTTTCAGCTTCCGACACAAAGCGCTAACGAAGATGTTCATACCTGCTGGAGAATGAAGGCACAAGGCACGCTAGGGCCAAAAGCTTCACAGCATATCAGTGGATTTGAACCGGGAGATACAGATCACGGAATGCCCACCAGAAATCCGCGCATTCTCAAGCCAGACATGCCGGTAGGAGACCAGGTTGGCATGGGACAGTCGCTGAAGCAGCTGAACCTCCAGCAGCACCTTTTCTAACCACCCGTGATTGTTTCCTGAGCAGTGTGAGTATAAAATCATCACACGATTGAGGTTGAGGGGTTCACTCACCAACCGGCACTCTCTTGCAAGCAAAGTTTCCGAGTGTGACGTTGTCTAGAACATGCCGCACGAGTAGCACCACTCCTTTCCCTCCCCTCCCCAGCTCACGTTCTGTGACAAAAAATCTAAGTTTCTCATGTCACTCATTGGATCAGAGTAGTTATCCGGTGGAGGGCATTGTACCTTTCAAAGTAGCCTGGGCTGAACGAACTGTCCTTGATGCCCCCATCGCGTTGTGGATTTGGTGCATCGTCTTCGCTCGCCGCTTCGTCGCTCGAGCTCTGATTTGTCTCTGGCTTCAGTCTCGAGGGCGGTACCGATCTCCTGGTCTCCTGTGATTCCGACCCGACGACCGGTATCCTACGCAAGATGACTGTGTAAGCTTCGTGGCAGCGACAGTCATTAAGGCCTCTCACGAAGAATCCAGCATCCGGAAGTAGTGTTGATCGACAAAGCCCGAATCCGCAAGTGGGGTGCTGCTTCGCGTCCGGTGTCCCCCTAGCCCTGGACTAATGGGATCCGAGGTGGGCTCGTCGCCATGGTGCATAGGCCTCTTGCAGTATGGGCACGATTGGGAGGTGGCGCCATCCACAGGAGTGGCGGGCGAAGCTTCACGGAGGATTATTTGGCGTGAATGCGGATCATAGAGGACGAGGGTTTGCTGATGACGTCTGCAGTTGAACATGGATGCGCGTTAGCTTGCTGGACAGAGTGGTGTCTTGCGGTGTCTTTGTTGAGAGAGGAGCAGTCAACGCACAGGACGACGCTTCGTGAATCGTCGGAGGTGTAGCGTATCAAAGACATGTCGGGGTGCGGTGGTGGTATCGAGATTGGATGGAAGAATCGATCGGGCGGTTGAGGTTTCTTTCTTCTATCTACCTAGTCAAGGAAGGGAAGTCACAAACAGTCCCTTCCGAGAACGAGGATTTCTTATGTGGTAGTCATCATCGGAGAACTAGAGTCTGGCTGTAGCAGGATATTCTAAGGGTAGTGGGACAAAAGTCTCGAGCAGTTGAAGCGCAATCTGGCAGATGCAGATGCTGCAGGCGGAAAGCAAGCAACATATGGATTGAGGCGCGATGATTGGCGTCGGCGGGAGCCAGCGGATGCACTCGCTTCTCGTTCCTCTGGGACGTGAAGGTTGATTTAGCTAAGGACCTTACATACATGTTGGCGTGCGTTATCTTATCTTACTGATCTCATCGCGTCTGAGTTCCTCAGTTCACTGGTATCACTACATCATCTTGTCGCGGCCTTTGTCCGCCCTTGCTCTGCCCACACCATCTGTCAGTCCTCATGCTTGTTGCGCCGTGCCATGTCGTTACCCACCATTCTTATGCCTACATACAATTCACCGAATAGAGCTCTCCGTAGCACTCGCCAGACTCGCATCGGCCTCTCGAATGCAGACCTCTCGGCTACGGCGCCCTTTGATGACAATCCGAAATGGAAGCTCTTTATTACGACAAGCAGAAAGATATGTGCTTGGGACCGCAACGGTTGCGAGCCAGTTTTCACATCCTCGTCACGCGGAATCGTCGCAGCGAAGCGTGCCCTAGATGGTACGCCCCTCTGTTGCCGACATCCCTGGATATCCGGCCGTTTCGCTGACGTTGGTTGTAGGATCGGTATTGGCGATTGCAGATGCTCAAGTAGTTATGCTTCACAGGGTCGAGGATGGTCAGGACAAATCTTACCGATTGAGGGGAACGCAGGTGAGCGATCTGCACGCCTCGTGTACCTTGAAACCGCATTTGACTGTTTGACGCTGCAGAGATGCCGACTTCTTCAATACTCGCATGATTCCCGTAACCTCTTTTATACAGACTCGCTCCACAATAGCGTTCAGTCGTACTCACTCTCGGATAACCGCGTCGCCGATGCTGCGAGATCACACCCGTCCCCGGTCACTGCCTTTGCTATTTCCTGCGATTCCAACCTCATCATCTCAGCATCTTCAAATCCCGCGATCGTCCAAATACACAACCAGTTGATGACTACAACAATATCGCTCGTCCCATCCGCGTCTTCAGCACCCGTAGTGACTTGTGCGTTCCATCCGACCAGGAAGCACATCTTCCTATTAGCTTTCGGCGACGGCGTACTAGCTGCCTTTGATTACACGAAACTCTCTTCCGCCAAAACAGGAAACAAGAAGGAGAACGCAGGACTTGGAGTCACAAGGTGCCATGCACGAGGCATACATGCGTTCCGGCATCTGCATGATCCTAGTGTTGCGGGTTCCGCCGGAATTACTGGCGCTGGATTCGTTCCCGGCCAGCGAAGTCGAGCAGTTACCGTCGGCGAGGATGGGAGGTGTTTTCTGGTCGATTTTGAGAAGGGGGATACTCTGGGCAGCTGGCATATTGGTGCTCCCGCCACAGGGCTGACCCTCAGGGAAATCGACGCCGCGGCGCAGAGCAAGAAAGAGGAGCTCGGTGGTTACTTGATCGCCGTGGGCACTGTGCACGGGAGGTGTTTAGTATATGACGGGAATGGCAACAAGGTTGCAGAGCGGGTGGTTGATACCGAGGGGGAGAGTATCCTTGACGTGGAGTGGGTGTGTTCCCCCGATCTGGCACCGAGAGAATGCTTGACACTAACTTAATACTGTCAGGTTTGTGGTGATGTATCCGTGCCAGAGATTGACATAACTCCCATACAGCCTCCGCCAGAAAAAACAGCTTCCAAAGAACTGTATAAAGGGGCTAACCGCTCGCGAAAATCCAATAAGGCGCTCCAGAGCCAGAAACCCAATATGAGCAGCTCACCGGTGTCTCCAGAAGAGGAAGAGATAAGTAACGAAACTGGTGTCCAAGAGGTCTCAACAAGACGTAGGAACAGAGCATTTTCGCCCCCAGTTTACGATTCTCTTGAAGATGCAGCCGATCAGGGATATATGATGCTCTTCAGTCCGGTGAAACGAAACAGGGTGTCCAAATCCGCATCATTGCCGGAGAAGAAGGCCGAGAAAACCCACAGACCTTCGGACCCTCGAGCCCGTGCTTCAACACAGAGTAGTGATCACCGAAGTGCGATAAGCGCACCGCAGTTGTGGGATGATGAGGTGCCCGGTGGTGGAGAATCCAACAAAGAAGCTGAAGAACAACCGCAAGAGCCAGACGCTGTTGCTGCCTTTCAAGAAAGTGTGCAAAAGGATACTACCACTGAAGAACTGAACTCTAACAGCGTCTCTGTTTTTGGAGGCCTGTCTAGTGTGCGCACAGATCGAATTAAGGTGGATGAGAGAACCGACGATGGACGGATCCTTAGCGAGATTAGGAGTATCCGAGCATTGTATTCTGGGAAGTCTAAGAGCGCACCGGAAACTGAAGACCCACCGGTACTGCCGGCACCTGTTATTCCTCCTACTAAGGCTAGGAGTACACCTGCGAGTAGGGCTGGTCGGGAGCCTATCGATTTCTCAGACATCAAGCGAAGTGCCAGCGCTCCCGAGGGGAAAGAGAATACTCACCAGCCAGCCACCGGAGCCGCTGGAAATGGGTCTATAGAATCCGGCGCCCGGGAAGAACAGGCTCAGCGCAATCCGAATGAAAACCAAGTGGCAACCGAAGAAGACGAAGATATTTGGGCGGCTCTCGCCGTTGGTAAACGCGCCGGTAGACTTGTACGCAAACGCAAGAAAGCTCCCGTGGAGGAGAGCATAGTCGTCAACACTTTACCGGATACTCATGTGGATCTCTCTCGTTCCTCCACCACACGCTCGTCTAAGAGCCGAAAGACGGTTTCCTGGTCCGACGATCACGCACCGCAGCCGGACCTATTCCCAACTCCAATTGCCTCTTCTTCCGTTATGGGGCAATACGGCGACGAGGGATCATCGTCGTCCCGATCACGACCACTTTCCGTTCTCTCCGAGCATCCTGACGATAGTTCTCGAATTGTAACGGATAGCACCACCATAAATCCGAAAGCGGCAACAAGTGACGGCAGTGACATCAATGGGATCATCAGAGCGGCTGTAGAACAGATGCAGGGCGTAATGTCTCAACAAATCAGCGCATTCCAGGCTGAGATGCTACGTCAGTTCCGCGTACAGCACGACGAGCTCCAGGATCTGAAAAACGAAATGGCTCGCGTTAGGGAAGAGAATCAGAAGCTTAGAGGGGCACTCTTCCAAAACACCGGTGTCAGGGATAGCGTTCGGAGGACAGTGGGATCCGGTAGTGGATAGGGAACAATCCCGTTGGTGTCGACGTGCGGCTAGATTGTATTTTTCTTTTCTTTTGCATTGCGCCCTAATGTGGTTTGGAGTTTTGGTTACGGTTACGTTACGGCGCTCACTGGGCAACATTGTACCTTGGGACTGGATTATTGATTCTTTGGATATGGGATTGGAATGTGTTATTGCCTTTGGGCTGATGGGATTGTGATCGAGAGTCGGACAACAAACCGGATGGACGTGGGTAGAAGTAAGCAAGGTGGCGCCTATCCGGCTTCACCGCAGCCGCTGAAAGCGCCATAGACGGACTAACCACATTCATTCGCTCACCCGGATAAACGCGAGGCCCCAAACAAAAGAATCATACAAATACCCATCACAAGCAATTAAAAAATACCCACAACTCCAGCCACAGATAACGCCTCCATAAACAACTCGAACACTTACCAATAATAATTGAGCGTTGCATATCCATCTCGTTCATTATCCAACCTCCCCTGCTGCGGGAGATCCTCCTCCCTCTCTGCTGTCGATCGTGCCCCGGCAGGCACCACCTTACCCACTGCCGCTACTAGGAGCGCGATCAACCTCGGTGCAAACATGGCCTTCGCCGGACACACGAAACATCCCGCACCAAACGGCATCCACCCCATATCCACCGCTTGCTGATCGGTCGGAATGAACCTCCACCTTTCGGGCCTGAACACCCCGGCGTCCTCTCCCCACACCTTCGTATCCATCTGCAGCGCCTCGACGTCGATAGCGACCCACGACATCTCACTAACCGCGCGGTGGACCCGCTTGGTAGGGGGGTACAATCTCAGGGCCTCGCGCACCAGGAACATGGGGGAAACGCCGTCCCTGGAGCTGCGGAACCTATCGGAGCTGGGTCGCTGCAGGAAGACGCTCAATATCTCGCGCCACTCTGCGGGGCCGCGGTGGACCTCGACGAAGAGGCGAAGGACGACGCGCCACAGCGTCTCGTACGCGGGAAGAAGCAGGTTCAGCGGGTTCTCGGCCAGGTTCGGGAAGAGCGTCCGGACCACCTCGTCGAGCTCCTTCGCCGCCGCGGCCGACGGAGCGCCGCTCTTGCTCTGCAGCCACATCTCGTGGATCAAGCGCGCCAGACTCCCCACCGCCACTTCGTCCGCCGGCATGCACTCCGGGAAGAACAGGTGCAGGATGATTGTCAGGACGTAGGTCTGCAAGAACGGGACGATGCGCAGAGCCCGCGTGCCACGAGGCGGGAGTAGGGACTGTGCCAACCGCGCGGTCGAGGCCCACTGGGCTGGCGAAAGCTTGAGCAGGTGCGAGGCCGCTTGGAGGAAGGATTTGTGGTGCGCGAGCGAGCTCGTAGTGAAACTATTGTCGATGTTGAAGGCGGTGACGAGACGCTGGTTGGGCAGCGCGCGGGACCGGAGAGGGTTGAACACGGCGGAAGGGTTGACGAGCAGACGACGGGCCTCGCGAAGCGTGCGGACCACAGTTATAGTGGGCTTGAGTGTGCGATGGTGGATGTAGAGGAACGACACGATCGCCGCAACAAGAAGGATGATTGGGTGCATAGCGGTAACTACTGCTGGCCGTAAGGAAGGTGAATTCCAGAAGAAATGGCGGAGGACTCCGGGTGCTTCGGTCCTACTAGATGCGATCAACATGACAGGCGGAGGTTTGGGGGTAATGGAGAGAAATGAGGGATATATAAAAAAAGAACCGGTCTTGAAGACAGAAGGGCTTTCCAGGTTCCACCTGGAAATCAGCCTGGAAACCAGCCTCCGAAAAGCGAAGTGTGTACACAAACCCACAGAATGGGCGGGAACAATCCTCCTCCCTGGGGATGTTTTGCATTCCTGTACTTATTACAACGATTATGACGCAGGATTTTTTTCCCCGCACATGCGGAGCAGAGCTGAAGAGAGCAGACCGGTCAGCCAGCAGGGCAGGAGCAACCTTCCGAATCAGCGTGGCCGGTTTGATAGAGATGGGAGGGCAGCTATACGGATCCGTCGCTGGTTGGAACGTGAGGAATCGGATCCGCGGTTATGGTCTGATCAACATACATGCATAGGTACGTATCGATATCAAGCCTCCCTCTTGGTGCGATGAAATGCGAACTGCACTTGAAACCACACGCTCGAGCCGTGAGCAATCGCAGTTTGTTCGCAGTTTGGAGTATCCCTGCACGGTCCCGCGTTTGTTTTTTTAGTTTCTGAGATATACCTACTCTCCGTGTGAGGAACGGCGCCGTCAGAAAGCCCCCTACATGAGCGACACGATTGAGGTGCTGGCGATATGTAGGATACAGATGAAAGCTCTATCTACTCCAGAGCGGCGTCCAAGCGCACTGCCGCCTCCACAGCAACAAATCCACAAACGCGCCACCGTGTAGAAATACTCTACAAGTGAATGATGCAGCCTTCGAAAAGCCACTGGTATGGATGCTGCGAAAGGCTCCCAATATGAGCCCGTCCGCCCGCTACTAGAACATAGTCCAATCCCGGGCAGCTTTTGGTATAGGGCTAGTCCTTGAATCCACGAACCCCGAAGGTTTGGGCTTGTGTAGATAGATAGAGAGGCTTTCACTAGCGTATATATGTGGTGGGGATTGTTCTGAGTCACTATCTAGTGGCAACTTGAAGACCCCAGTGGAGTGACGTGTAATGTGATTGTAGAATGTTGTGTCCTCCTGATCAAACCGCCCGTCGCCCCGAGACCAGCGCAGAAGTCTCACCCCCCCCCCCCGCTCCCACGCTGCTAGGCCACATTCCACTCTCAAAATTGATTTTCTGGTCGCATCATAGCTATCACTCGTCAGTCACAAGCCCTATGATCTCCCAGGACTCGTCCTCATAGTCCTATTAAATAAAAAATAAAAAAAGTCCTATATTTCCTGGGACTAGTTATGTATAAGTAGAGTACGTTATAATCCACCTCAGTCCTGACCGGAACCCTGTCCTGGAACACTTTGCAGCCGAGACGGTAGAAGCACAACTGACAGACTGCGCTGCTAAGCCTCCGTTCTGTGATACGAATCTCTACTTCACAGCCCGCGCAGAGGAGCCTAGTCTCTTTGGCGGATGCAGTTCTGTTTGTGATTGCATTGCGCGCTAGTTTAGCCGCATAGCTGAGCTGCCTACTATCTACAACATAGAGTCCGGGTACGTTACATAATGCTTGGCTCCCTGTGTGAGGTTGCACTGCAAGCGAAGGTCCGGCCTTCGGCTATGGGCCATGATAAGTTGTATATAGGACGCTTGGCGCAATATGAGGTTTTGACGTGTCATTGTATATAGGTACTAGGTGGAAGGGTATTTGGTGTCCCCCTATGGCATAGCCGCCGGGTGTCGCTTGGTAGACAGGGGGTTTGACGTGGCGATGAAGTTGAGTTGGCCGGTAGACGAGAGATAGACATCGAACTTCATCAACACCGTCGCCAGTTGCCCATCCTCTGCCCGCCCGCCTGCCCGTCACGCGCAAGTTCGGTCATTAGTTATCTATGTTACGCGAAAATATTTTCGGTCATTCCACGAAACCACGAAGCAAAAAGGACGCCGTGAGAACCACCGATAGAAGTCAGCCATAGAGAAACCACTCGAGATGAGCGAGCGCGGATTGTTGCATTGCGCGAAAATGCAGGATGGGCCTGGTCCAAGATATGGAGGGAGCCCAATATCAACCGGAGGACATGCGAGAGAATTTACAAACGTTGGAAAGCGGACAATACTCCCTCGAATCAAAAGAGACCCGGCAGACCCCCAATCTTCGATGACGCCGAGAGAGCCCGCCTCGAGGCCTTTGTTACCCGTGGTGCTTGCACTCGGCATCTCAGCCGGGAGGCTATTCGTCAAGAGATGGGCTACGCGTGTGATCCTCGTACCGTCAGGAAAACTATGCACAAGATAGGATATCACAAGAGGGTTCCGAGAAAGAAGTTTAATGTCGGCCCCGAGAAGAAGGAGAAGCGGGTGGCCTGGTGCCAAGCGCGCATCCATTGGGCCAAGGAAGAGTAGAAGAGGGTGATCTGGACGGGCGAATCCTCCTTCTCGACAGCCGGATTTGGGCACCGGATCTGGACACCTGCCATGGGCTGTCCGTAGAGTTGGCGAGGAGTATCACCCCGACTCCACCGACAAGAACCTCCATCCCGGCCGTAAAACTAAGATGATATGGGGCTCTTTCTGCTTCACAACGAAGTCCGATCTTACCTGTGTTCGAGGATCGACTCTATAACCTATATACGGATCGTCCTGGAGCCTGCATTGATCCCCTTTTGGCAGCAATGTTGCGAGAAGTATGGATGGACAATTGTTCAAGAGGACAATGCTCCTGGACACAAGGGGCATTCGAATCGTTACCGGGAGTTGTATGTGATAGAGATTCTGGAGTGGCCAGCACAGCCGCCAAGCTTGAACTCCATTGAATCGGCGTAGGGGGAGATAGAGACAGAGTTGGGAGAGATTTGGGGGCGGGCACCGGATGTCGAGGCATTACAATTGTATATAGAGAATACCTGGCAATGCCACATCACGGAGGAAATTTTGGATAGGTTGGTAGATCGTATGCTGCGCGGTTGCAAGCAGTCATGCTGGAGGAAACGCGACGCCGTATTAATGGTGGAGGAGGTGGATGGCGGAGGGTATCGGTACTGGAAGTGGACAGTCCATGGAATGCATTCATTATCACTTGTTTCACTGCATCTGGCTTAGTGCAACCCAAATGAGGCTTAGGTAGCGCTTACTCGCGCTTATACTCTACACTGTAATGGGGTGGACACAATTGCCCTAGTACACACCACTCATTGCATGCTCCACCTTCATTCACTACCGTTTCTGTGCAAGTCGCGTCTCCTTTCTCCGTTCCTAAATCCATGTGCCCTGCTCACTCCACCGAGTTGCTGTAACTATACATACCTTGGTACCTATCTACGCTTCTACATACCGCTCCACCACTTGCTCGGTCGTACCACCACTTCCCATCGTACATTACTCTACCTAGACAAAACGTGTGCTGCTATAGTCTATATATGTAGGCTGAATGTGTGTATAGGTAGACAGAAAAAAAACAAAATCGTACCCCACTCTGCTTGCTCGTACACACCCTCCCACATCTCACTCGTTTATACCCACGTGCGTTTACACACCCTTGCTACTCACTACTCCGCGCGCCATCCGCTCGCCTGTCTTTTCCGCTCGCCTGTCCTTGCCGTACGCCATGCCTGTCATCTCGCTGCGTGCCATCCGCTCATCTGTCCCCCCGCCCGTCCACTTGGCAGTGTTTTGCCACTCATCCGGAACTGCACTCTCTTTGCCCACTCCCACTCAACCTTCTCGGATCTCCTCACTCATCAACCTTCTCCTCGCTCAGTCCGCTCAGTGCTTCGTATACCCTCTCGCCCATCAACTTTCCCCTCGCCCAGCCCGCTCACCTGCCCACTTGACAGTGTGCTTCCTTTGCCGCTTATCAGCTGCGTACTCTCTCACTCAACCTTTTCCTCGCTCGTGTGGCGGCTGAAGTTAGCACCTGTAGGAAACCTTGACCAGCTTTCTTCGAGGACAGATAGGTAATATCGTGAAGAAGAATAGCCAACATGCCCGATAGGTACCAGTAATTTCACCAACCACGGACAGAAGTGAAATCCGCTGAGGTACTGGTAGATTGTTAAACCTTCCTCGTATGAACAGATAGCAGCGAGAGGAAATATCGTTGTCTGTTCCCTCGCGAGAACCTTTATTGTAAAATGTGTTTCGCAATTCGAAGCACCGGCGGCCGAGCCGATCGACGAACGAACCATCCGCCAGACGGCCGAACGCCTTCCAAAAAGCTCCGACGGCCTGAAAAATTCCTGGTTGGGGATTGGAAGCGAATCGATATAATCGTTGTCATCGGGATTGCTGGGAAACCTGTAAATATTCAGCGTTGAATATCAAAGCAGCGCTCGATACCTATGGAAGAGAGTGAAAGGGTGAGATCCCCCATGACCAAGTATCGCAGGCTCATTTGGCTCTAAATCTTACGGTTGACAAACAGTCCATGTACGAAACAAAGGGAATTCCCAAGGGGTAAATCGTCAAATAAAGCTGCCCAATATGAAAGGGGTCCTTCCTGAGCGGTCGTTCGAATGTCTGAAATGTTGTAGTTGGCGTTCACCGCAATTCTGCATTCGAATTGTTGATTCAAAGAGTCCTACAGGCTATCCCGTACTGTTTTGGAAGGTACCAAAGTAGAGGTCGTTTCGTAGGATTTGGTATGGGGTGAATACTGAGCTGCTCCAGCCCCCAGCTGTAACGAGCAGTTTCAAGATAAGTGAGCGGACAGGCTGAGTTACTCGGACTGGACAGAAGTGCGCGCAATGCCGCTCCTCAGATCCCTCGCACATCTCAAGCGGGAGTTTTTTTTATAGCATCTGGAACAAAGCATTAGATTTTTTTACTGGGTGAGAATTTGTAAGAGAGAATGGCCGTTTTGCTAAAAAAGGAAATCCAACAAAAGTGATAATGGCCTTTTGTTTAGTTTAATTATGTACTTAGTTTATAAACGGCAAAGATTAAAGATATTAATATTAATATAATAATTGCAAAAATTCCAACCAAGTGTTTAAAAAACAAAAACCCGTGACTCTTTCAAGCACATTTTCAACAGCAGCACCGCGTAGTAGCCATAACCGCGATTCAGTATCTGATCTACCTATGTGAGCTTTTGTACAATGTGAACGGCTGCCACACCATAAAGTTCAATTGGTTTCCGTGAGCTTCCAATAAATACATTCCGGATTCGTGAATATCACCAGTGATCTTCATGAGCTCATCCTCTCTTCTGCCACATCGCGAGCTTTTGAGCGGTTTCTATGACAAATGCTATGACAAATTCTATCACATTCTGCTTCATGCTTTCGAGCGGCTCCGTGAGCTTCGGCCTCCCATGAGATTTGAACGAGGTTTGAACGAGCTTCTGGAACAGTCGGTAGTACCTAGCACCCTCAGCGTGCACTCCGTTTCTTTGTGCCTCAGTTCTGTCCCCCGTGTCAGTGTCCACCATATCAGAATTGCTCCGTTCTCTGTAACTCACTTGCCTGACGTTTGCTGGAATCGGAAAAAGTGTCCAATCTTCTCCGGGCAGTGGAGCGATCGTATTTCTTTGGTCGGTGTTCGGGAGGTGCTCCTAATGGCAACGTCATCTGTAACCATCACCGTGGAGTTATCGCCGGATTCACGTATGTCAACGGCGATCACTGCTGATCACCAGCGTTCTTCACGAGGCCATCCTTGCCGCCATCGTCCAGATTAGGACACTCGAGGACCTCATCTGCTGGTACTATTAGTAAAAAAACGTAGTTTTCCTGTGCATCACCACCATTACGAATTATAAGCGCAGATATAGCGCACTAAGCAGGGTACTATTGGATAGCGAGTGGTCATGACTAAGCTGTATTTGTGGGGGGGGGGGAAGTTGTGCCTCACCCTCCGCCCACCCACTCAATATTTCGTCGCCGCTCCTCCAGCATCGATGACAGCTCGCAATATCGCAGGCATGCTCTCCACCAATGTATTTAACTTTTCCTCCGTAATAACCCGAGCCCAACACACAGCTAAATCAAGGCTTCAACATCCGCTGCTCGTCCCCATATCTCGGCCAACCCCGTCTCACATCTCCCCAGCAAGCCTCTATTAGATTGAGATCTCGAGGCTCAGCCGGCCATGTCTCCATCCCGTTCAACTTTCTGTAACTAGGCTTCGACATACCCTTTATGCCTTGGAGCATTATCCTCTTGCACAATGGCCCATCCATATAACTCTCTTCCACTCCTCCTTAGTCCAATGCAGTCTGGCTTGACACCAAGCAATCCGTTTCGGTTCGTTGTCCGGTTATACGTTGAACTTCGTTCTTGGCACACGTTTGTAGTGTCCCAGTGAAATCATGACATTTCGCACAGTCTTCGGATCACAGGCGTAGTCCATCTCTATGCAAATTGCCTCTCAGCTCAGACGTCGAGTACGGGAGCCGCGGGTAATAAAAGCAACGAGACGCGCTTTCTCTCCATCGTTGAATATCGGAGGCCTGCCGGATCGTTTCCGGTTCGGAGTGCCGTGCTGATTATAGTGGTGATATATTCTTGAGGCCGTTCGAGGATTGGTCTGGAGTTCTCTTCCTATTTGCCTCCGGCTCCGTCTGGCATGTTCACGTAATGAAAATTTGAAATAACACGCATCCGTTCGTCCCGGGTGGTTTCTCGGTGCTTCACTCCAACTGCCGGATCACTGACTCCCTTCTGATTCATGGCCGAATGTTTCGCGCAACGGTGGCTTCGCGTAACTTAACGATGGCTTTTGATGGCGGATGGGCGGCGGGCGGTTGATGATGTTGAGGTTCGATGTCCGCCCCTATCTAGATATTCACACTCCTCGCCACTATTAAGCGACCATAATGGAGGTGAGGCAGCACTTACCCTCGCTAACCTGTACTAGTACAAGGTGAAAAATACGTATTTTGACCGTTTTGATACACGTTTACCAGGTATCTAAACTATTTTTTTTTACCCCCCCTTCACTGTGGTACATAGAGGGCCTGTATGTTACATACACAGTCGAATGCGTATGGTATCATATGTAGTCGAATCTCGAGCTCTGACCGGCGGAAATCGCAAGGATATAGATACAATCAAGTAGGAGTCCCACTGCGCCATTTTGGGCCAGAATTTTCTGGGCATTCGACTATACAAAGCTCTCTATGTACCTTATTTTACTCAACTCCCACCACCTGTCATGGGATGTAGCCACGCTCCTGCCTCACTACGTCTCGTCGATATTGCGGTGGAGGTTCTGGCGATCATCATCATCACTTCTGTGTCTACTCCCAGACTTCCGCAGCGCCCACCGGGCACATGCCAATGGCGCGTGACGTTGTGCGACACAAACATCTGCATCACTGCTGCCGCACCGGCGCGGGCCCTGTGCATGCAGTTTGAATTCTCTCTTTCTATCCCTGTATCTACTGAACGGGCCGCATCGGCCCTATATATGTAACTAGTTAGATAGAGTAAGTTCGCGAACTAGCTAACCCAGTTCGCCCACGGGGCGGAACATATAGATACATTATATACCTATCCCCGTTGACACCACGCTCAAGATCACCAGTATCTACAACTCCTTCAGCAATCTATAACTTCATCGATTTCTGTGAAGCTGAAAGTGCGCCCGTTGTCGTCACAGGAAGTTTCTTTTCCCTGGTAAATATCTATGTAGAGTACAGTAACCTGCAGTGCTCAACTCTACTTACTCTCAACCCCACCTACAATAGAAACTAAAAACTGGCACAGAGAAATCCTTGTGGCATCGAGGATCCCTCCACCTTGTGTTCTGGCACTGTGGACCTTTCTTCACATAGTACGTCGTCCCGGTCGTCGGCAAAATGGTGCGTTTCTACCGGCAGAGTTGTGCCGATACGACCGACGAACTCTCCAAAACGCACCGATCCTTGCCCGAAGAAGCATGGCTTGTCACTCGCGCCAAGGGTGCTTCGGTGTGGGGCAGTGCTCAGCTTATTGCGAAGGCTGGGAGCACACGGAAATTGGAAGACTACTGACGACGGAGAAATATGCACAATAATTACGTCGCTACTCGTGCGCGTATGTGCTCATGCATACCACCTGGTCCGAAAAGCGTTACCCCACAAAATTCATTGCTCCATTCCCCTACATCAGAGCCCAGGCAGCCACGGCGGCTGCCAGGACCACCATACCACCGCCACCGGCACTCGAGGACAGCCTTCCCGCACCAGAGCGGAGGAACATCGCCGGATCATATTGCGGCGGGTCCTCGGGCGCCACCGTCCCGTTCCAGCAGTAGTTGGTGAAGCACTGCCTGCACTGGTCCGACTGCGCCACGCCCGTCCGCTCGAGCTGGCGGTGGACGATGGCGCAGCCGACGCATGCGGGCCAGTCGTTGGCGTTCGCGACAGTCGAGTTCCCCTGCGTGGCCACGTTCCAGCCGTTGGCAATGATGTCGTCGCGCTCCGAGTCCTTGTACGACAAGGTGAACGTGCTCACGTTGCTCCTGTAGGTGTACGGCGTGTTGGGCATGTACACCACCAGCGGGGGGACGCTGGCGTCGGTGCGGCCAGTGGTGATGTTCTGTCCATTGCAGCCGAAGAAGGTCGGGCGTCGGTTGAGGCCGAGGTTCACGAATGTGTTGGTGTCTGGAACGTGTGGGAACAACGTGCCGTTCGAGATGTCGCCACGCATGGACCGCTCGTAGGTCGCTACCATGGCTGTGCCGTTGGGCCAGTTGGATGTAGTGGCGTCGTCGTTGAGCGTGTCGGCCGAGTTGTCGAAGGCGAAGATCACGTCCACATTGCGGAGCGGCTGGATCAACGGGACCAGCGGGAGGTTCTGGAGATCCGAGCCGCCGTCGACAAGCGTCAGGTTGCGGATATCTCCGGATGGGTTGGTATCGGTGTTGACGCCGTAGAAGGGGTTTGGTGTGTAGTCAGCGATGTCGGACTCGTCCTCGGCGAAATCGCTGAGGATCTCCTGGGCCAGTTTTAGGATGACGCCGTCGAGGCCGGAAGACTCGAGGTTGAGGAGGAATTGGTTGAAGAGACTCGATGAGGTGCCCATTATGTATCTGGCGGTTGTCAGGATGCGATACCACCCCTCGTCCCGCGGTTTTTTGGGGGACTCACCCAGCATTGTCGAACCCGCGAACGCAAACATTATCCTGATCCGGCCTGCCGTTGGTCATGTTCGTACCCAGGGTCTCCAGCAAGGTGAACGAGTACAGTGTCGGATCCCACGATCCCATCTCCAGAGGATTAAACTCGAAAACCGTAGCATTCAGCGAGATGATCAGCTCCCCAGGATGCCGCTCGTCGGCTACGACGATGGGGAACGGATGTTCCGCGTTCTTGTAGCCATCGGTCAGCGCGATGGAAGAGAACGTGACTCCCGGCCCACCGTCGGTCCAGTTCAGGAACTGCCTCGACAGCGCTCTGCCCCAGTAGTCCGTCAGCGTCGTTTCGAACCCAGCGTCCGCCTTCGAGTTGACCTCGTCCCGGAGGTCGCTGTAGTACGAGAGCGAATCCGGGGCCAGGATGCTGTCCTCGAGGTCCCACAAGTCCTCGCTTCTCTGCAGGGCGTCGATGGTGGTGAAATTATTCAGGATGAGCGAGCCCAGAAGCCACGAGCCTCCGGAGAGGCCAGCAAAGTATGTTGCGCTCTGCAGCAACCCCCCCAGCTGGCCGGAGCCGGTGGAACCGGGAGACCTCGAGTCCATAGCCTTGACCGCCCCGGCGCCGCTCAGCATGGCCCGGTAGCCGCCGCCGGAGAAAGCCAGCGCAACCGTTGGAGAGTACGAGTCGATGAAGGCGTTGTAGTCGAATCCGGTCATCCCGGCACGGCCCAGCAGGTCCCGCAGGGCAGCGTCGGTGACGGCATGGCGCTTCTCGAGGAAGGCGGCCTCCCCGTCGGAGATGTTGCGTGCGCTCCGAATCAGCGGCTGGCTCGGACACGACACCGCCCCCGGAGCGTAGCCTCCGGACGGTGAGTTCGAGAGCGCCCGGCGAGATAGCACAGGCTCAGCGCCGGCCAGAACTGCGGTTGCGTGTGCTCCACCTGTGTTCAATCGATTAGCGCGTGTGTATTGATTTTTTGATACATGCAATTTTTATTTTTCTTCTCCATCCAGGACAACGACGACGACAACGAGAAGAAATAAGGTTTGGTTTACCGTTCAATAGCGCTGTAGCCGTGCCGATGAACTCGAGCGCGGATATCAGCTTCATCCCCAGAGCCAGAAAAACACTTGTGATGTAATTGAGGAAAGTTAAGCTGCGCGATAGATAGATAATCAGCAGTTTTTATTCGCCGCCAGGCCGAGAAGAATGACAATGTGACGCGCAGAGTAGGTTAGGTTTGGCGGGGCTCGTTGTTTACGATGCGGCTTGTCGGCCCACGAATCGCTGTGAATTATGTCTGTAGATACCGGATGGATCAATTGGGGAGAATCATCAAGACAGGAAGCGGGGGACGGGGGCCTTCTAAATAGCCAAGTATAAATAGGGATAATTTTTTCTCGGTATGATGGCGGAACACTTGGGTGCCGTCCTCCGAAGGGGCGGCGGAGAGAGATGCAAGTTGTAGGGGGGTTTTATTGGATCACGAGCATGTGCATGCGGATGTACTTGGGTCCTTCCTTTCTCACGCACCACTCTCGCCCAGCCAAGCTGTTGGACCCACACTACCGGAAGGGCCAGGTCAGTCCAAGAGAGTATGTTCAGCTGAGTTCAAGACGGTTGAATGGATACATACTTAGATAATATGTGCCATGATGCCGAATCCAAAGAGGGAGCAGCACGGGTGGTCCGTGTGATCCTGCTCACAACCGTGCATCAAACTCTATCTATCCGTCTACCTGCGGCGAGATCATCGTCAGAGCTGAGCCACCTCTTCCCCTGCCCCGGCATACTGCACGCCAAGCGTCCCTGAGATCTTGCTTTCTCTCCTACGTAGACACACATGGATACATGCAGGCATGTGGGGAGTAGATGGATATCCACCTGTAGAGGGGAGATGATCGCCGAAGATCTCAAACCTCTGGCAGGAGCACGCCCACGTGCTCAATCGCTAGTTAGTCCATATTCGGAAGTCGCGCGACTATGAGTGAGCGGTACTCTACATGGAGGAATTAAGTTCTGTTGGTGATTAGTCACCCAAATCTGTGTACTTAACGAGTTGAGCAGGGTTTGTACCTCATCCTGTACATCCTCCTCGCTGGACAGAATCCGCCAATCATGGGGAAGCGACAACACCCACACATTCTCTCTTGATTCCGCCTTCCTTTCTTGTCGTTATATTCATCAGGCCTGGCATAGGCCTTTCAATATATACCTACATAGTGATCCGCGGGGAAATCTCACACTTCGTTCGCGACGGCACCGAAGCGTCGTGGCTCGTCTGGTTTGATCGCCGGGGCATGATTTACCAATCGTGCAGTTGTCTTTGCTCGTCTCTGCATATCCCCCATGGAGGACGCAAACCCCCAATCCACACGTTCTCAACACACGTTATATAGGTCTCACATTCCAGCTATGGCCAGTCGCGCCCTTTTCGCCCCGCTGCGTCCCTTCGTTGATGGAGTTCGAGACTCCGTGTCGCCTCAGTTGAACTGTTGGAGACGAGTCAATCTACATACGCCTGGTTCTATTAGACATCAACTATCCCTGCGCCGTGCTGCGGCCCCTGCTACCTCATCCGCAGCCACAGTACAGTCTATTGATGTCTCTGAGCGTTTGCCACTCCTTCCACTGCCGTATGATCGATCCTCAGCCAGGATTCGGTATGGAGCTGTCTTCAGAACTATCTACATAGGAGGAAAGCCTGCGTGGCTGCTTGATATCTGATCGTTTGTTACTGATATGAAACCTAGCGGTGCGGTAAGTCCATTGTTTCACCTGGAGTATACTCCTCCGAACACTGATTCGTTGAGGTCGTGTTCCAGTTCAGGCTAGATCGTCCCGAACCGGTGGTACTGGTATTGGCAGCCGCGACGCCAACATAGACGGTCCGAATACTGGCAGTGATGCTGGGACCGCAAGTGGCCCAAGTACGACGCCCTTTTAAGCATACACTGGAACCCTCCTCCAGAGCAATGTACCTGATCTTCTGGCTGGCTACCGATCTGCCGCTGTAGATAGCTGTGTCTGTCTTCCACATTGCCCAGGATGATCCGGACGATGGCGGCAACGATGGCCACGGCAGCTCTTCCTGCGACATGTCCATCTGCTCAAATATAGCGCAGGTACTCGGTCTTGATCCACCCTACCGCCGAGAAATGGCGGCTCGTCGTGGGGGGCTCAGCGCCAGTAACTGCAGGGAGCCCAAAGGCATGGAGATAGGGTAAGATTGCGGCGTTTGCCTCTTTTTGTTGTTTTTTGCTGTTTTTTTGCGTACGCACCGGGCGTCTGTCATCGCACGCTGCCATGTCATCTTTGGCTTGGAAGCCGCGCGGCCGCTGTCCTGTCGGTCGTGTAGTTCTTCTTGGCTTGTATCTACACTTCGGAGAGGGGGGCGCAAGAAGCCAAGCCCTGGCATATAGCGCCGGTGAGTCGGTGGCACCTGACTCGTCGATCCAGGATGCAGCTGGTCAGTGATTGCCGAATGGCTGAGGAACGCACGCGAGTGTTCGCACCTGCGTGATCCACAGTGCGGGATGTGGCTTGGGTCACTACGCTCGACTCCACAAGTTGCCACCGGGCGTGGGTCCGCATGACGAATCAGGGAGAGGGAAAGCACCACTGCCCGCTGGTTGCTGCACACTCGATTGCTCCTGCTGCGCCATCGCGCTGGCCCCGCAGACAGCGGAGTGGAGTGGGAGATTTATTTTTTGTTTACATATTCATACTCGCACACAGCTGGACTTTGGTAGCGCACTTTTCATCCAGGTTTCCCGTCCGCTGTCCGCACGGTGCAGGCTCCCCTTTGCCCTCCGACCGGGCCTGTCCCAAGAAAATATGACGCGCACCAAAGGAATTGCAAAGGAAAACAATCCTAACAAAAGAAAGAACAAAGGGAAACGTAACCCGCCCCTTACTCCTCGTCCATGGACACCACAAAGGAGGGCGTCGGGAGGAATAGCGGTTCCCCCCCGGGGCACCCAACTCCTCCGCCTCCACTCTCCTCTCCCTTCCCGCTCCCGGAGCTCCCGGAGCCCCCACTCTGACACCTCGCTCCCCGCGTCTTCCTCAGCCGGGACCAGTTTTCCCACATCCGTGGTGGAGAGGAAGTCTAGCACCGACTGGCTGCATCTCCCATCAGCAAGGAAGTCCCGGATCGTGAACCAGTGCTTCCCCCTCCCGCTTCCTTCCGCGCCTCTGCCCACAGGGCCTTCTGCTGGGGGAGGTCCGGCACCCAGCCCATCGCCGGACTTCCGCCCACTTCTTCTCCGTGATCTCCCGCTTCAGGTGCGCGAGGGATCTGGGGAGCGGCGTCGCACGCCCCCGCCCGGTCCGAATAGCCTAGCCATTCCACCCCGTGGGCGGTGGGCTCCTCCACCGCGAGCTTTGTCCATTCGTCGGCCTTCTCGTTTCCGGGGGCTCCCTTGTGCGCTGGGCACCACCAGACCCGGTGGTGATGTCCGGCCCGGCTCTCCGTAGCACGGCGATGTACTTTCTTGCCTGGAGCGCGTGGATCTGGCCAGGGCCAGGCTCCTCTGAGGCCATCCGTCTGATGGCCGGCCGCCTGTGCGTCGGTGAAGATCGTGGCTCGCTCCGGGTTCGTCTGTCTTCTCGAAACGCGGTCTCCAGCGCCCTGGCGAGGGCGGCGCACTCCGCGCCGTAGGCCTCCCGGCCGTATGTAGCCCATGTGAGTTTTGATACCCACCCAATTGACCGTTCTTCCACACCACCACGTAGCCAGCGGCTCCATCGTCCAGTCGTGACCCATCCGTGAACATGGTGAGTCCGGGCGAGCGGAGCTGGAAATCGCCACTGACGACATGTGGCAACGGAATACTCCGGCTCCCGCGAAGACGGTTTCCCGCTTTCGGCACGAAGGACGGAAGGAGGTGGCGACGCATCTCGACCGATACGTGGTTTGCTCCGTGGTATATTGATAGATATGTAACTGGCCAAAGCGCGTCCCCCGGTTCTATGTAGAGTACATAGACTACCTGGCCTTGTGGTGCAGTGGCGGGGTCGCTGCCAGCTGCTGGTCGTCCACTACAGTAGTGGGGAATACTCCGAAAACCCCATCCAACCGCTGTGAAGGCGATTTTTGTCGTTCGCGTTGATTGTAACCGGGATGAAGGTCGTACGGCGCTAAAAGGGGACGGAAGGATGGGTTGGTTTCTTATTCTCTCTGGGGTCTCTCTCTTCTCCCCGAACACGATAGCCTACACGAGAGTATCGTTCCCATCACCGTTTCTGATTCCTATTCGTCTTCCAACGTGGCGACCTCATCGACCAAGACGTACCAGCAGCATGAACCGAGGAAAGTATAAGGGTTTTCACCGCCCACTGCCCCAGATGGTCGGCGCCGAGTGACAAGCTCTAGCTGGAGATGTATGCACCTTAATGTATGTACATATGTACAGTGCTTGGCATCCCACTCTGATCTAATCCCCGCCACCTACATACGCCCGGAGATCACTGATATGTGCTCTGATGCTGATGACGATACTTTGTTGATCGCATGCGATCCTGTCAGACCATGGCGATATTATGCACAATCCGTTCCTGTTCACCGTCCGCCCGGCTTGGGTCGGTCCGCAGGCGGCATTCCCTGCCCGGCCCACCCAATGCTCTGCCGCTGCCCACTTGTCCGTAGTGCTTTCCGGGTGATGGCGGTGGTGATTTCCTGTGAACCAACGCTGTCTTACGCTTGAGTGGTTAGGGCTCGGTAACCTACCTTAGCGGGCTTGGCTTTCGGCGAAAAAAAAAGTTCAAGCTTGTGGAACCAATGTCGCAGCAACTTCTTCTCCGCTTCTTCCTTCTCCCTTCACATCCCTACTTCTTTATTCCTCGCCCACCAGCTAACGGCATCGTCACCCTCCAATGGTTCGTCGCCTTCACCGGCCCCGCCCGCTGAATGGGGCGCCCTAATGTGACAGGTGAGAAGACCTCCTTCACCCCCCCCACCTTCTCTGCCCCATCATCCCCATCCTTTTGTGATGATAAAGAGCCCTAGCGCTCGAATTTTAAACCCAGCTCGTCGAATGGCACCTCGTCTATACAACGCTTAGAGGTTGTCCTGAGATAAAATTTAAATCTGATCTTTTGATATCGAACCCCCCGCTTTCTGCTACTACACGATCGATTGCTCCGCTGCAGCTGCTGACTCGTGGTGGACGGATCAGGATACACGCGATACGATTGACAGGTTCGGCTCAGGGTCAAACCGACCGGTAAGGATCCTCCGTCGTCCGAAATCCATCCCCCGCCCGCGTATGCCGCGATCCACCATGATGAAATATCATAGCTGGCACCAGTCCTAGAGATTTGTACTCTTCACGATGCGGAACAGCTTTTGCTTTATGCGCCAGTCACCTTGGCGGGTGGCTGGTTTACCTGATACCCTCTGCGCAACCAAAATCGCTTTTCTTCCGACCCCCAAGCGGTGAGAAGCGCACTCGCTAATAGATGATGTGCGCCTCAGACCAGATCAGGCGGCCGAATACATATGTAGAGAACATGTGAAAGGGAGACACGGTTCATCCCGAATCTTACCTTTTGTGTCACCAGCGTGTGCCCTTGGGAATGTGGGGTTGCTCGGTACCGGGGAGGGTTGTAGTGCGTACGACACTCAGCTACACATCAGGACCACCGAAGATACATGGTCGGTGGAGGCCCGCATTTCGACTTCTCCCCTGTACCAAGTCCCCATGCCTGCTGCACTTTATATCTCGTGGTGATCGCATACATCCGATCGTTACTCTGCTCCAAGAAATCTTCGCATCCAATTTGCTCCCGAAATATCTACATCCCGAAAAGTCGTGACCATTCTATTCTGTGCATGTGCTCTAGTAACATCGAATTGCTAGTACATATCTATACTGCGGGAGCGAGCTGGCTTGCTGCAATACCCCCTCTTTCCTTGCATCGGCTCCGTGGGAGATATCCCGAAGGATACCTGCACAATCGACAGCCCAATCCGTATTAGGAATCCAACCTTGCAATGGTGGATGATCATTGATGGCGGCTGCCGATTGCCCAGTCCGATTAGCCCGAATTGGGTTGTTAGACCGCATGTCACGGGCGCCGGAGCTGAGCACGTCATTCAAACAAAATCATATGTATGCTCAAATAATCCACCCCATGGAAGGAAAAAAAATCAAAAAAATCAAAAAAAACCATGCCCACCGCATTCGAACGATGGCGCCATGGACCTTCCCCTCACCCCGTCAATCCAGAGCCCCCCTCCCAGTCCACCATAAAACCCAGCGTCCGTCTCCATCCGTCCGATCATCCACCCACCAAAAATAATAATCTCTATACCCTTCAACCAAACACAAAACATCAATCGCAATGGCCGACGAGCGTCAGACCCCGTAAGTGTTCCTCCGAGCCTTCGGGGGAAATCGATTCGCTGACATGGTACGACTTCCGCAGCATCCGTCTCGGAACCACCGCTCCGGACTTTGAGGCCGACACCACCCAGGGTCGCATCAAGTTTCACGAGTGGATTGGCGACAGCTGGTGTGTCTTCTTCTCGCACCCCGAGGGTCAGTTGGTCGCTGCGTCCTTTCCGCCGGCTACATAGCCCGCTCCCCGCTGACGATGCTGGTGCCCGTCCAGACTACACTCCGGTGTGCACGACCGAGCTCGGCGCCTTCGCCAAGCTTCAGCCCGAGTTCTCCAAGCGCAACGTCAAGCTGATCGGACTCTCAGCCAACACGGTCGCCTCGCACGAGGGCTGGATCAAGGACATCGACGAGATCTCGCAGTGCAGCCTGAGCTTCCCGATCATCGGCGACAAGCAGCGCAAGATCGCATATGCGTACGACATGCTCGACCACCAGGACACCACCAACGTCGACTCCAAGGGTATCGCCTTCACCATCCGCTCCGTCTTCGTCATCGACCCGAAGAAGACCATCCGCCTCATCATGTCGTACCCGGCGTCCACCGGCCGCAACGCCGCCGAGGTCCTCCGTGTCGTCGACTCGCTCCAGACCGGTGACAAGCACCGGTGAGTTCCGTGGCGCTCCCCAAGTGGCGGTGAGCACCGCCGACTGACCGTCTTTGCTCGCGCAGCATCACTACGCCCATCAACTGGGTTCCCGGCGACGACGTGATCGTCCACCCTGGTGTCAGCAACGAGGAGGCCAAGGTTCGCAGTCCTCCATCCCCTTCCCTCGCTCGGGCCCTGTTGACGCACGCTGCGTGTAGACCCTCTTCCCCAACTTCCGCATCGTCAAGCCCTACCTCCGCTTCACTCCTCTCCCCGTCGAGAAGATCTAAGCGATGCGACGAAAAAGAAGCAGGGAAAATAATGGATAATGGCGTTTGCACTCTCCTTCCCGGGACTGGGGGGGACACGGGACATTGTGTTGTAGCTCAGCCAAAACCCAGACATAAAGATGAAGGCTCAGGCACCAAGCCCCCGCCGCGTGAGAATCCGTGACATGGCTTCCAGATGTAATAGCCGACAAGGGGCAAGGGGAGAACCAAACGAGTTCCGTCCCCGCCGCCAGGCTAAGTTTCGAGCACCAGGCGCGTAACGCTCCAGCGCCAGAGCACAGCAGATATGGTACTCCCCATGCTGTTCCCCTTTCCCTGCAGTAATACAATAGCTCTCACGTTGTCGCACACACACTACCACGCATCACGCACATCTCATCGCACCACACGCGCAATTACCGGACAGTACGAGCGCTTGCCAGATCTCGTGTTGGGTTGTAGATTCCGCGCCCCGCATGCGGCGGGACGTCTCTCTGTCGGTCATGTATGTCCGTATGCTCTGCAGTACCGGCCTGGTGCATGCATACATACGACACATAGTTATAACAACATAACACTCCAGCTCTGCTGTTACCGTCTCGTCGCCCCGCTTCGACCGGCCCCCGCCGCCCCCCCATATCTACACACATGCATACACGCCAGCGGCGACTCCCGTCGATCCAGCCCGATCTGCCCGCCCGTACTGTGCTGTACATGCGGTACGCGCACACGCATGCCGTATCGCATCCGCACGAACCGGGGGGGGGGGAGGGGGGCGACGATTGATAATCGATGCCGCCAGCCGGAGCTGCCAGCCGGATGCCGCTAACGGTACCTCTATCCTTCGGTGTGGCCGGAGTGGCGTGGACGTCTTTGCCGGCCGGTTGGCTGGTTCGGACGCCCGGATGGACGGTTGGGCTGGGGTGGCACGACATGTGCGAGTGAGCGGGTGAGTCAGCGTGTCCGCCTGCGGACAAATGGCCTGCTTTGCAATTGACTCTGCTCTCGGACGGTTCTCGGGTGGATGGCGGCGGCCCGGTGGAGGGACCGTCGGGTTCTGCTGCTGCTCGTCTTTCTTTCCTGGATTCTGCAAGTGTCCCATCCATCTGCACAAACATGGAGCAGATATGTCGATATCTGAGTATATATGCACGCCAACCTGGTTCGGCGGCAGGTGCATAAGCACATACATATGCAGATACTCGCAATCCCTATCTGGTCCTGCACCACACTTTGCGCTTGGCAGCCCGGGGGAGCCCGGACTCCCGGAGAAGGCCATTGGGACATCCACGCTAGAGTCGTTGGTCGGTCGGCCGGTCCCCGGCTGGCATTATTCCTGCGGGTGGGCTGTGCTCGGGTATGTAGGTACGTACGCATGTATGTGTGTATGTTAAGGCCTGTCCCGATTAGGCTTGCCTTGCTCCCTTCCCTTCCCTTCCCTTCCCTTCCATTCCTGGGAATGTTCGAGGCGGCATCTAAACGGGTAGGTGGGCGGGTGGCCGTCGACATGTATCTAGCATTCATCAGCAATCGTCGAGTCGTCCCAGACCAGCAATGCGGCCTGACTAGAGCAGATACCGTACCCACATACCTGATTATGTGCAGTGCGTGCGTTCTCTGGAGTATACACCTGCACACGCACCTGAGATAGCAAGCGGATGGTGCTATGATAGGTTTCTCCGGCACGAGGTGCTGGTGCTCTGGGCAGCCAGCCAACAGTCGATTATTGTTATTTTTTTGGATTTTTTTTTGGATTTTTTTTACGTTGTTGCAGTTTCCCTCGTCTTTTCCTTTCCTTTTCCTTTCTTTTCTGCCAGCCACAAGTATTTAAATGCCAATCGACGACTCCCCCCCCCTCCCCCCCCGCTTTCGTCTTCTTTCCCGAGTGCTTACGATGTGGGCAGAGGAATTGGTTCGGACGGTACGGCACGTACCACACACACAGCCCGAAAGCCCTCCTCCTGCCTACACATATATCTGCCAGTCGTTGCTGCCGCTCTATTGTACTGCACTCGCACATAGCTGGGCCTGCCCCACATACTTACTCTATCGGGCTTCGCTCACGCCTTCCCTCTCTACACAACTAACTCTATCACATTGGCTTTCCTCTCCCTGCAAGGACTTCCACCGTACATATATCCGTACGCACAGCGCGGATCACTCACTCACACTCTCTCTCTTCGTCCTCGAGGAAGGTATCCGGTATATATTGAATCTCGAATCCACCCCATCCATCGACTATACGATTTGGACCAGCGGAGGGACTCTCGGACGGAAAAAACATACAAAGGGCCAATGGCGTCTCCCCAACACCGGCTGTCCGCCAGCGACAGCCAGATGGTGTGCGAGCTGGACCGCGAGGCTGTCGAGCGAGCAGCAGAATATGGCGAATTCGAAGGAGATATCCAACGCCACAAGTCGCAATCGTCGGTGCTCCCCGCCACCTCGGACGACGGACGCAGTGACACCCCCGAATCCCAGGCTGAGATCGACTACGGATACCTCGAATGGACGACGCCGCTCGAGGGGCTCTCCCGCAGCCCCGGCCAGCTGCCGGCCGCCGTGACCGCAGTCACCGATCCGTTTCGCTGGGGGGAAACTCGAAAGAACGTCACCCTCGCATTGTGCTGTAGCTCCACCTTCGTGGCCGCCTATACGGCCGGCGCCTACACCAGCGGCCTGGAGCAGATGGAGCACGAGTGGGGCATCGGAAGGGTGCCGTTGCTGGTCGGCGTCACGAGCTACACTGCGGGCTTCTCTATCGCTCCCATGTTTCTGGCTCCGCTGTCGGAGGTTGGTGGTTCTCTGCACTTCAGGCTGTTCCCGCGAACCCAAGCAAGGAAGCAAGTGCTGACGGATGGACACATGGAAGGTTTACGGCCGAAGAAAAGTGTTTCTGGCTTCGTACATCCTTTTCACCGGTATGTTGTGTCTCGGGAATTCCGTAACAGCACTTTGCCCCTCCCCAGATCGCATGGCATGGCTGACATCCCTCGAAAGTGTGCACCTTGGCTTGCGCGCTCTGTGACAACTACGCCGGAATGTTGGTGGCCCGCACGTTCCTCGGCGTGGGAGGTAGCACTTTCTCGACCCTCTGCGGCGGCGTCATCTCGGACATCTACCATGCCGAATTTCGGGGATTCCCCATGGCTTGCTTCTCGACGGCGGCCATGTTTGGCACGGGGGCGGGTCCGCTAGTCAGCGGGTTCATCGCGGAGCACATGAACTGGCGCTGGATCCATTGGGTTCAGTTGGTCGCCAACGGCATCCTGCTGGTGGTCGCTGCGGTCTGGTTCAAGGAGACGCGGGGCAGCGTGCTGCTGATCCGGCGGGCCAAGGCGCTCAACACCTACCTCGACGAGCACGCCAACGGAGAGGCTCGAATGAGCGAGAAGGGCTTCCCGCGTGTCCGCTGGAAGGTCAAGGCCGAAGAGGAGCGTGCCAGTCTGTCTCAGATGGTGCGGGTGTCGCTCACGCGCCCCTTCCACCTCCTCTTTACCGAGCCCGTCGTTTTCTTCTTTAGCCTGTGGACCGCATTCAGCTGGGGAATCCTCTACCTGTGAGTTACACCGTGGGGTCCCGAAAATATCCATACACGGATGGTTGCTTACAGTGGTCGCACAGGTTCCTCCAGGGCGTGCCGCTGGTCTTCCAGACATCGCACGGCTTCACCATTTCCCAGGTTGGCTCCGTCTTCGCGTCCATGTGCGTGGGCTCTTTGCTCGCCCTGGGCCTTAACAGTCTCATCGAGGGCTCGGTGCACCGCTTCCTGCCCAACGCCACCGGCCCCGAGACGCGCCTCTACGCTTCGTGCATCCTGGGCTCTCTGCTCCCCATCGGCATGTTCTGGTTCGGGTGGACGTCGTTCCCCAGTCAGCACTGGATCCTGCCCGCGTGTGCGGTCGGCGTGGTGACCATCGGCATCTTCTCGGTGTACCTGGCAGTGTTCAACTACTTTGCAGACACGTACCACCGCTACGCGAGCTCCGCCCTCGCGGCGCAGTCCTTCTGCCGCAACATGCTCGGCGGCTTCTTCCCGCTCGTTACCGATGCCATGTACCACCGCATGACGTTCCAAGGGGCGAGCAGCTTCCTCGGCGGCATCGGTCTGATGCTGACTGCCATCCCTTGGGTCCTCGTCTTCTACGGCGTCAGGATCCGACGGAGGAGTAAATTCGCCAGCGAGGTTATGGAGGCGTAGTGGCACACACGCTCTCGCCGGCAGTTTTAGTTGTTTTTTTTTCGTTCGTCTGCCATTTTTTATCCCCCTCTTTTTTTCTTCTCTTTTTTTATACATATATATATTTTTCCCCGGGGCCTACTTTTATTGGAGAAGTATGTACCGTACTTCAAACATATTTCTGGCTGCTCGGTAAATATTTCTATTTCTATTTTTTTTTCATGGGTTTTATGGGTTTCTTTTTTTCGCATTTTCTGTGGATACTTGTTTTTGTTTTTCGATTTGGGACTAGAGGAGCAACATGGACAGGACCTCGCGGCGGGCGATGACGACGAATAATGCTTGTGCTTATATGACGCTGTACTGTACATACCTGGCGTGTATGCTGTTGTTTTTCCTGCTGGTACATAGAGGTGTTGATGGAAATGCTGGGAATGAACTGCGATTCTAAATTGGACGAGGTCTTCGGTTCTCTTGCCACAGCCACGATATCTAGCCTAGATAGCCGCCCGCTCGCGACGAGCCGATACGGCGACCCAACTGCCGTCAAGGCCCACCAGCCAGTCAGCCAGCCAGCCAGTCAGCAAGCAGAGCAAAGCAAAGCAAGCAGAAGAAGGTAGGTAGAGGTGGCAACCGTCCAGATCCGGCAACCCGGCATCGAAGGCCATCCCGCATCCCGCCTATCTATCCATCCATCCATCCATCTATCTGCCCTATCGACCCCACCCCATCCGTCCGCATACGGGTTCCGCCCATCCGCCGTCCGTAAGAAGTAGGGAGAGAGGTAAGCAAGTCTTCGCTGCTCCCCTCCATTTGGGATGCGTGGGTGCGTGCGTGCAGATGGATTAGCAGCCTGCAGCCTGCAGCCTGCAGAAGGGGGAGAGGGAGGCGGCAGGCAGGCAGGCAGGCAGGCAGGCGGGCGGGCGGGAAGGAGGGAAGGAGAGCACCGCTCCCGGGGTCCGCTTCGGCGGGGTGCGTGCAGCTGTCCTGTCCTGGTCGTGGTCGTGTGTGGAGCAGACAGGATTGCGGCCAGGCTGCGGTTGGAGTCTGGCGCGCACGGGGACTCACTCGCACGCCTTCTCGAACCCTCCCCCCTCCCCCTGGATTGTTCTTCGCGCTTGCGGCGTGCATTAGCCCACATGGATCCGTTCGCCGCGTAGCGGTACTAGATACATATCTATGTATCTATCTATACTATGTAGATAAGTACATATAGATATCTAGATAGACGGACGACTGCGCTTGGCACGCGCGTGAAAAAAATCCGGGGTGGATAAATACCTTAGATATCTTCTTGTAGATATAGATACATCTATACACACCTACAGCACACCGACAACCCGGGCGGACAC
>Ga0307508_10000450_pt1 | contig 49283 bp, 44 predicted proteins | sample 9_EM_MG_FD_203089 | JGI IMG/M metagenome (GOLD analysis project Ga0307508, IMG submission 203089) | Populus trichocarpa ectomycorrhiza microbial communities from riparian zone in the Pacific Northwest, United States - 9_EM | ecosystem: Host-associated > Plants > Roots > Unclassified | place... | reverse complement strand
CCTTGTAGATGCGCATCTGCGGCGTGACGTGGTCGAACAGCGTGCCGCCGGTGAAGAAGCCCTCGGCGTGGCCGGGCACCTTCAGGCCGCGGCCATCGACGACGAGCTTCGCGCCCTCTTCGATGCCAACGCCGATGTAGCCCTCGATGCGCTCCAGTGCCTGCTTCGTGACGATAGGCCCCATCTCGGCATCGAGCTCCATGCCGTTCTTGACCTTCAGCGTCTTCGCGCGCTCGGCCAGCTTCGGCACGATCTTGTCGGCCACGTCGCCGACCAGCACCGCGACGCTGATCGCCATGCAGCGCTCGCCGGCCGAGCCGTAGGCCGCGCCGATCAGCGCGTCGACGGCCTGCTCGATGTCGGCGTCGGGCATCACGACCATGTGGTTCTTCGCGCCGCCCAGTGCCTGCACGCGCTTGCCATGGTGCGCGCCGGTCTCGTAGATGTACTGCGCGATCGGCGTCGAGCCGACGAAGCTCAGCGCCTTCACGTCCGGGTGCGTCAGCAGCGCGTCGACGACGACCTTGTCGCCTTGCAGGACGCTGAAGATGCCGTCCGGCAGCCCGGCCTGCTTCAGCAACTCGGCCATGAAGAGGGACGGCGACGGATCGCGCTCGCTCGGCTTCAAGATGAACGCATTGCCGCAGGCGATCGCGACCGGGTACATCCACATCGGCACCATGCACGGGAAGTTGAACGGCGTGATGCCGGCGACCACGCCGAGCGGCTGGCGCAGCGTCCAGTTGTCGATGCCGGTGCTGACCTGATCGGTGAAGTCGCCCTTCAAGAGCTGCGGCACGCCGCAGGCGAACTCGACGATGTCGATGCCGCGCGTGACCTCGCCCTGCGCATCGGTGAAGACCTTGCCGTGCTCGGCGGTGATCATCGCGGCGAGCGTGTCGCGGTGCTGGTTCAGCAGCCCGAGGAAGTTGTTCATGATGCGCGCGCGCCGGATCGGCGGCGTGTCGGCCCAGGCCGGGAACGCGGCCTTCGCGGCGGCGACCGCAGCGTTCACCTCGTCGATCGAGCCCAGCGCGACTTGGCGCGCGACCGCGCCGGTGGACGGGTTCCAGACCGGCTGGCGGCGGCCGCTGGTGCTGGCGACCGCGCGGCCGTTGATGAAGTGGCCCACCTCGGTGGTGGCGGTGAAGGCTTCGGGTGCGCCCATGGTGTGTCTCCTGTGAAGCTGCGTCTGCTGACGGTACAGATGGCGAGTCTAGGTTTGCGCGTCGATCCGGGCAATCAAAGCCCATTGACTTGACTGTTCGATGAGTTGAACAATCGGCCATGCTCCGACCTGAACAACGACTCGACCTGATCTGGCCGCAGGTGCACAGCCTGACGCTGCTCGCGCAGCTCGGCAGCTTCACGCAGGTGGCGCAGCGCCTGGGGCTGTCGAAGTCCGCGGTGAGCCAGCGCATCACCGAGCTCGAACGCAGCGTTGGTCAGACGCTGGTGCAGCGCACGACACGCTCGGTGCGGCTCACCGACGCCGGCCAGCAGCTGGTCGACCAAACCGCCGAGGCCTTCGCGCAGATCACGCGCAGCGTGGTCGAGGCGCGCGATCTCGCGGCGCAGCCGAGCGGCCTGGTGCGCGTCACAGCATCGGTCGCGCTCGGCCGCCAGCACATCGCGCCGCACATCGAGAGCTTTCTGCTCGCGAACCCGAGCATCCGCGTCGAGCTCGACGTGTCGGACCGGCTCGTGACGCTGGCGCACGAGGGCTTCGACCTCGCGATCCGCCACACCAGCAACCCCCCGGACAACCACGTCGCCTGGAAGCTGTGCGACTCGCGCTCGCTGCTCGTCGCGAGCAATGCCTACCTGCGCCAGCGCGGTGTACCGAAGGCGCCGGAGGATCTGTCGGCGCACGCCTGCATCACCTACCTGCGCCCCGGCCCGGCGGTCTGGAAGCTGGAGCGCGGCAAGGGCGCCGACCCCGAGCGCATCAGCGTCGGCGTGCAGGGGCCGTTTCGGGCCAACAACAGCGAGCTGGTGCGCGAGGCCGCGCTCGCCGGGCTGGGCCTGGCGCTGCTGCCCGACTTCAGCGCCGCCGCCGCGCTGCGCGCCGGGCGGCTGAAAGAGGTGTTGCCGCAGTGGCGGCCGATCGGCTTCTTCGGCGACGCGATCTACGCGATCCGCCCGTGGAGCGCGCGCACGCCGAAACCGGTGCAGGCACTGGTCGCGCATCTGCGCGCGGCCTTGAAGGATGGCTTCGACGCCGCCGCCACCTCGCGCTGAAGCAGCCGCCCGCTCAGACCCGGTTCAGATAGTCGAAGGTCCCAGTTTCGCGCAGCTCGCGCGCGGCATCGCGCAGCCCCGCCATCGCGGCACGGTACAGCGAGGTCGCGGTGCTGACGCGGCGCACGCCGGCGGCCTGAAGCTCGGCCACGCTGAACGACTTGCCCTTGATGCCGGCCATGAAGCTGACCGGCTTCGTCACCGCGGCACACACCGTGCGCACTGCCTCCAAGCTCGGCAGCGCAGGCGCGAACAACACGTCGGCGCCGGCCTTCTCGAAGGCCTGCAGGCGGCGGATCGTGTCGTCGAGGTCGGGCCGACCGCGAATGAAGTTCTCGGCACGCGCCGTCAGCGTGAACGGGAACGGCAGCGCCCGCGCGGCCTCGACCGCCGCGGCCACACGCTCGACCGCTTCGTTGAAATCGTAGATCGGATGGGCCCCGTCGCCGGTCGCATCCTCGATCGAGCCACCGACCAGCCCCGCCTCGCCGGCCAGCCGGATCGTCAGCGCCGCATCGGCCGGCGCATGCCCGAAGCCATTCTCGAGATCGCCCGAGACCGGCAGATCGGTCGCGAGCACGATTGCGCGCGCATGCGCCAACGCCTCGTCGCGCGTGATCTCGCCATCGCGCCGGCCGAGCGACTGCGCGCAGGCCGCGCTCGAGGTCGCGAGCGCCTCGAAGCCGAGCTGCGCGAGGATTTGCGCGGTGCCCGCGTCCCACGCGTTGGCCATCACGAAGGCCGCGGGGCCGCGGTGCAGTTGCGCGAAGCGGGCGGCTTTGTCCGATGGGGTGCTGGGCATGGCAATCGGCCTCCAAAGATGAGCCGGTCATTCTGCCGCGGTGGCCTGAGGCCGGCAGCGCAGCGAACCCTTCGCGAGGCAGGGATACCGTGCCGTCAGTGCGACGACGGCGACGCGCGCACCCGCGCGCTGGCCGCCTCCAGGTCCGGCCACGCCGGCCGGTCCGGCGCGAAGCGCTGGCGCAAGTACGCGGCGAGTTGCGCGACCTGCGTGTCGTCGAAGGCATCGCGATACGCCGGCATGAAGCCGAGCTCGGATGACGCCGGTTCGCGCACGCCTTCGAGGATCACGCGCAGCAGGTTGTCGGGCCGATCGCTGTGCAGGTTGGTGTTCAGCGCGAGCGCGATGTTCTGGCCGAGCAGCTCGGGGCCGCTGCCATCGTGGTGGCAAGCGCCGCAGGCGGTCGTGAACAGGCGGTGTGCGGGGTCGTTCAGCGGCGCGGTCGGCGCGGTGTGCGCCACCGGCGCGCCGGTGCTGTTGAACGACGCGAGGTAGACCGCCATCGCACGCACATCGGCCTCGGGCAGTTGCGCGAGCTGCTGCACCACCGGCGCCATCGGGCCGCTGGCGCTGCCGTGCTGCGCGCTGTGGCCGTGGCGCAGGTAGTTGAAGAGCTCGGCCTCGCTCCACGGGATCGGTGCGCGGCTCAGCGCAGTCAGCGCGGGCGCTTCCCAGCCGTCGACGATCGCGCCGCCGAGGTAGGCGCTGCCGCCCCGTTCCGCGCCCAGTGCGTTGCGCTCGGTGTGACAGGCGCCGCAGTGGCTGAGGCCGTTGACGAGGTAGGCGCCGCGGTTCCACTGCGCGGACTGCGTCGCGACCGGCGGCGTTGGCCCCGGCGTCAGGAACATCGCGTTCCACATCGCCATCAGCGGGCGCATGTTCAGCGGGAACGCGAGCGTCGTCGGTGGCACGGCGGACGCGACCGCGGGCTGCGCCATCAAATAGGCGTACAGCGCGGTCAGGTCCGCATCGGTCGTCTGCGTGAACGCGGTGTACGGGAACGCTGGGTAGAGGTGCTTGCCGTCGCGCGACACGCCTTCGCGCATCGCGCGCTGGAATGCGCTGAACGACCAGGCGCCGATGCCGGTGCTCATGTCGGGCGTGAGGTTGGTGCTGTAGATGGTGCCGAACGGTGTCGGCATCGCGCGGCCGCCGGCGTTCGGCACACCGCCGGGCGCGGTGTGGCAGACGATGCAGTCGCCTGCGGCGGCGAGCACGCGCCCCTTCTCGATGACCTCGGCGGTGTAGACGTTCGCACTGCCTGCGGCGATCGGCGCAATCGCGGCGCGCCAGCCGAGCAGCGCTGCGCCGAGGCCGATTACGCCGGCTGCGAGTGCGGCGGCGCGCGCCCACAGGCTGCGGCGCTGCGGCCACGGCGCATCGCTCGGCAGCCGCCGCAGCGGCGCGGGTTCACGAGGCGGCGATGACGACGCCGAGCTTGATTCCGGCGTCGGCGGCGGCAAGGGGTTCAACGCCGCGCGCACGACCTCCGGCGTGAACGGCGGCGCGCGAAAGCGCACACCGGTCGCATCGAAGATCGCGTTCGCGATCGCCGCGGTACCCGGCACCGACGACGATTCGCCCGCACCCAGCGGCGGCTCGCCCGGCCGCGGCATCAGCATCACCTCGACGACCGGCACCTCGCGGAAGTTGAGGATCGGGTAGCTGCCCCACTCGCGCGCCGCCGGCACCTGCGTGCCCGCGGCCAGCGGCAGCGATTCCTTCAGCGCGCGGCTCGTTGTCTGCAGCACGTTGCCGTGCACCTGGTGCTGCACGCCGGCCGGGTTGATCATCAGCCCGGCATCGTGGCCGACGACGACGCGGCTCACATGCACGTCGCCGGTCTTGGCGTTCACCTCGACATCGGCCACCCACGCGGCCCACGCCGCGCCGAAGCCGGGAAACTTGCTGTGCACATAGCGCGCGTACGCAAAGCCCTGTCCCTTGAGTACCTCGCCTTGTGAAGGCTGCTGCTGCGGCTGCGTGTGCGCGCGCCAGCCCGCGCGCGCGGCCGTGGCCGCGACCAGTTCGGCCGCGCGCTGGTCCGTCAGATGCCGCAGCCTGAACGCGACCGGGTCGACGCCCGCAGCAGTCGCGAGCTCGTCCACATACGACTCGTGCGCGAACGAGTTCGGCAGCGCCGAAACGCCGCGCAACCACGACGCGCGCAGGATGGGCGGCATGTCGTTCGCGACGACGCGCAGATTGTCGACAGCGTAAGGCGGGACCGCGGTGCGGTCGCCCATCTCGTACGCGCTCGCATCGGGCGCGATCGTGCCGGTGAGCAGCAGCGCGAGCGTGGGCGCGCCGTTGCTCGGGTACGAGGTCTGGAAGTCGTAGGCCGCGATGCCGCCTTGCGCGTCGAGCCCGCCGCCGACCTGCATCAGCTGCGCCGCGCCCTTCGGCTCCCACAGGTGCTCCTGCTCGCGCGTCAGCTGCACGCGCACCGGCGCGCCGACCGCACGCGACAGCAGCGCCGCGTCAGCCGCCACGTCGTCGGCACAGTTGCGGCCGTAGCAGCCCGAGGCCTCCATGCGGATCACGTCGATCGCGACATCGGGCAAGCCGGTCAGCGTGGCCAGGTCGGCGCGCAGCACGTGCGGGTTCTGCGAGCCGGTCCACACGGTCATCTGGTCGGCGTGCCAATCGGCGAGCGCGCACGACGGGCCGATCGAGGCATGCAGCTGATACGGCCAGATGTACTCACGCTGCATCGATTGCGCGGCGCCCGCGATTGCGCCGTCGACATCGCCCTGATCGACCAGCACGCGCCGCGTCGCGGGGTTGTTGCGCAAGGCCTGGCTCAGGTCGGCCAGCGGCGGCATGCCGGGCCAGGGTTTCCACGCGACCTTCAGCTCGCGCATCGCGCGCTCGGCCTGCTCCTCGCGCTCGGCGACGATGCCGACGAAGTCGCGGATCACGACGACCGCGCGAATCCCTGCGATGTGGGCGATCGAAGGTTCGTCGACCGACTCGAGCGTGTTGCCGACGAAGTCGCCCGCGTCCACGCCCGCATACGGCGGGCGCACGACGCGGCCGTGCAGCATGCCGGGCACGCGCTGGTCGTGCACGAACACGGTCGCGCCGGTGGCCTTGGCCGGGATGTCGACGCGCGGCGTCGAGCTGCCGACGATGCGGTAGGACTCGGGCGCCTTGGTCGGCGCCTGCGGGTCGAGCGGCAGCGCGATGTGCCGGCCCTGCAGCGCCGCCACGCCGCCATTCGCCGCGAGCCAGGCGCGCGCCTGCGCCGCCGCGCGCCGCAGCGGCTCGCCATGGATCTGGATCGACGCGCTCGCGATCGTCGCACCCTGATTCGGCGCGCGCGCGGTGTCGCCGAGCGCCACGCACACGGCGTCGACCGCGACCTCGAGCTCTTCGGCGACGATCTGCGCGAGCGCCGTGCATATCCCGGTGCCGAGGTCGACGTGGCCGTGCAGCGCGGTGACGCTGCCGTCGTCCCACACCGCGATCAGCGGCTCGGCGCCCTCGGCCGGGTTCGCCGCGACCGTGGCCGGCTGGCCCGCCGCCGCCGGCGTGGCGGGCGCCGGCTCGCGCGAGATCAGCAGCACGCCGACGGCGCTGCGCAGCTCGGCGCGCGTCAGGCGCAGCGCGCCGCGGCGTGTCATGCCGAACCCGAGGCCGCCGCCGTCAGCTCGGCCGCCCGCTGCACCGCCTGGAGGATCTCGAGGTGCGCGCCGCAGCGGCACAGGTTGTGCGCGAGCGCGGCGCGCGCCTGCGATTCGGTGGGCCGCGGCCAGCGCTTCAGCAGCGCGACCGTGCTGACGATCATGCCGTTCAGGCAGTAGCCGCATTGCGCCGCCTGGCACTCGATGAAGGCCTGCTGCACCGGGTGCGGCGCGGCCAGCGTGCCCAGCCCTTCGAGCGTCGTGATGTGGCGGCCCTTGATGCCGCCGACCGGGATCACGCAGGCGCGCGCCTCGATGCCGTCGACCAGCACCGTGCACGCGCCGCACTCGCCGAAACCGCAGCCGTACTTCGGGCCATTGAGCCCGAGGTCGTTGCGCAGGATGTTCAAGAGCGGCGCATCGTGCGGCACGGCCAGCGACTCGGCGCGGCCATTGACGATGAGCTGCAGAGGCGCCGTGGCGTTCACCGGATCAGGTTGCCTTCGCCGTTGTACATCTCGAGCTCGACGAAGCTCGAGCCGTTGTGGTTGGCCGGCCCGTATTCGACGCGGAACTCGCCGAGGTCGTACTTGCCGAGCCCCTCGATCGCCGTGATGAAGCCTTCGCGCGTCGGCGCACGGCCGGCGCGGCGCAGGCCTTCGGTGAAGACCTTGGCCGCGATGAAGCCTTCGAGCGCGGTGTAGTTGTCGATCTTCGCGTCCGACGCGGCGATCGCCTGGCGGTACTCCTTGACGATCGCGTAGCGCTCGAGCTTCGGCGAGGGCACGATGCTCGCGGTCACGACGCCGCGCAGCGCGCCGTTCAGGCGCGTCGCAGCGCCCTTCGCGTCGACCACGCCGACCGAGATCGTGTAGATCGTCGAGCCGATGCCGGCCGCCTTCAGGTCGCGGATCAGCACCTCCGACATCTTGCCGGCCATGATCATGATGACCGCGCCCGCGTTGGCCTGCGTGATCTGCGCGGCGATGTCGGTCGCGCTGGTGGCGCTGATCGCCATCGGCACAGTCGTCGCGACCGTCAGCTTCTGCGCCTGCAGCAACGGCAAGAGCGTGTCGAGGTTGGACTTGCCGAACGCGCTGTCCTGGTAGACGACCGCGACCTTGTCGCTGCCGATCACCGCGAGCTGCTGCACGATGCGCGAGAGCTCGTTCTGGTAGCTCGCGCGCACATGGAACAGGTAGTGGTTGTGCTTCTGGCGGAACGACGTGGTGCCGACCAGCGGCGCGAACATCGGCACCTTCGCGGCCTCGGCGATCGGCATCGCTGCGATCAGGTTTGCGGTCGCGGTGTAGCCGATCAGCGCGAAGACCTTGTTCTGCTCGATCAGCGTGTGCGTGTTCTCGGCGGTGCGCTTCGGGTCGTAGGCGTCGTCGAGCGCGACCAGCTGCAGCTTGCGGCCGTTCACGCCGCCCGCCTTGTTCACCTTGTCGAAGTAGAGCTCGATGCCGCTCCGGTAGTGGTTGCCGGTGTCGGCCACCGGCCCGCTGAACACGGCCGACTGGCCGACGATCACCGCGCTGTCGGTGACGCCGGTCTCGGCGCGCGCCGCCGGGCTCAGCAAGGCGGCGAGCAGCGCCACCATCGACGCGGTGCGGGCGCGCATAGCGACGGCCACCGGCCTCATTCAGCCGGCGGCCAGGTCGGTGGACTGGATGCGCTTCACGCCCTTGGCCGTCATCTGCTTCCAGGCCGCGGCGAGCGAGCCGTTCAGGTCGATGCCGCGCGTCGCGTCCTCGATCACGTAGACCTCGAAGCCGGCCTTGCGCGCGTCCATCGCGGTCCAGGCGACACAGAAGTCGGTCGCGAGACCGGTGACGTACAGCGTCTTGATGCCGCGCGCCTTCAGGTAGCCGGCGAGGCCGGTCGCGGTCTTGTGATCGGCCTCGTCGAAGGCGGAGTAGCTGTCCATCTCCTTGTGGAAGCCCTTGCGGATGATGATCTGCGCGGTCGGCAGCTTCAGGTCCTTGTGCAGCGCCGCGTCGTCGGTGCCTTGCACGCAGTGGTCAGGCCACAGCACCTGTGTTCCATAACTGAGCTTGGTGGTCTCGAACGGCTTCTTGCCTTGGTATGTGCTCGCGAACGATGCGTGGTTGGACGTGTGCCAGTCCTGCGTGACGACGATGTTCTGGAAGCTCGTCGAGAGCTTGTTGATCACCGGCACCACCGCCTCGCCATCCTTCACCGGCAGCGTGCCGCCGGTGACGAAGCAGTTCTGCACGTCGACGACGATCAACGCGCTCTTCGCATCGGGCGTGATCTTCGCGGCGGCGAAGCTGCCGCCGGTCGCGGCGACGAGGCCGGTGCTGGCGAGGGCCTTCAACAGGGTGCGGCGGGCGGGGGTGTGCATGGCGAAACTCCTCGGGTGGATGGGCAGGGCGAAGGCAGGTCGGGGGCGGCGTGCGGTGGTCAGACGCTCAGGTAGTTGCGCCGCACCTCTTCATTGGCCGACAGCTCGGCCATCGAAGCCTGGTAGCGGATCTGGCCCTTCTCGAGCACATAGGCCCGGTCGGACACCAGCTCCGCGAAATGCATGTTCTGCTCGGACAGCAGGATGCTCACGCCCTGCGCCTTGAGCTCGAGAATCATGTGCGCCATCTGTTCGACGATGACCGGCGCGACGCCCTCGCTCGGCTCGTCGAGCAGCACCAGGTAGGGGTTGCCCATCAGCGTGCGCGCGACCGTCAGCATCTGCTGCTCGCCGCCGCTCATGCGGCCGCCGGGGCGGTCCGGCATCTCGCCGAGGTTGGGGAACAGCTTGAACAACTTCTCGGCCGTCCACAGCGGCGCCGCGCTGCCATCGGCCCAGGCGCGCGGCGGCTGCTTGCCGACCTCGAGGTTCTCCATCACCGTCAGGTCGGCGAACACGCGGCGGTCTTCGGGCACGTAGCCCATGCCGAGCCGGGCCACGTCGTAGGGCTCGCGCCGGCTGATGTCCTGGCCCAGGAACGACACCGCGCCCTTGCGCTTCGCGAGCATGCCCATCAAGGCCTTCAGCGTCGTCGACTTGCCGGCGCCGTTGCGGCCCATCAGCGCGACGACCTCGCCGCGGTTCACCTGCAGGTCGACGTCGAACAGGATGTGCGCGGCGCCGTACCAGGCGTTGAGTCCTTTGGCATCAAGGAGCGTGTGGTTCATGCGACCACCTTCTTGTTCTCGAAGGTCTTGCCGCTGCCGAAATAGACCTCCTGCACTTTCGGGTGGTCGCGGATCTCGGCCGGCCCGCCCTGCGCGATCAGCCGGCCGCGGGCGAGCACGATCATGCGGTCGGCGTGCGCGAACACCACGTCCATGCTGTGCTCGGTGAACAGTACCGCGAGGCCGCGTTCGACGACGAGCCGCTTGGTCAATGCCATCAATTCGTTGCGCTCCTTCGGCGCCATGCCGGCGGTGGGTTCGTCCATCAACAGCAGCTTGGGCGCATTGGCCATCGCGATCGCGAGCTCGACGCGCTTCACGTCGCCATACGCAAGCACGCTGCACGGCCGGTCGGCCTGGCGCTTCATGCCGACCTGATCGAGCAGCGCGAGCGCCTCGTCGCGCTTGTGATCGGCAGCGCGCTTCCACAGCGAATACAGCTTCGCGTCGGCCGAGAGCAGCGCCATCTGCACGTTCTCGACGACGGTCAGCGACGCGAAGGTCTCGGCGATCTGGAAGGTGCGGCCGACGCCGCGGTGCCAGATGTCGCGCGGCTTGCGGCCGATCAGCTCGTGGCCGTCGAGCTTGATCGAGCCCGTGTCGGCGCGCAGCTGACCGTTGACCATGTTAAAGGTGGTCGATTTGCCGGCGCCGTTCGGCCCGATCAACGCGAGCAGCTCGCCGGCAGCGACGTCGAACGACACGCCGTCGACCGCGCGATTGCCACCGAAGGATTTACCAAGGTTGGTCACTTGCAAGAGGCTCATGCATCCACCTCTTTGCGCCGATCGAACAACTGCCCGATGAAGCCGGCAATGCCTTGCGGGAACACCAGCACCAGCAGCAGGATGATGCCGCCCAGCAGCGCGCGCCAGTAGTCGGTGTTGCGCGCGACCGTGTCCTGCAGCCACGTGAACGTGACCGCGCCGACGATCGGCCCGGCCAGCGTCTGCAAGCCGCCGAGCAAGACCATCACGAGGCCGTCGACGGAGCGGCCGACCGCGACCGAGTCGGGCGAGATGCTGCCTTTCGAGAACGCGTACAGGGCACCGGCGAGACCCGCGAAGACCGCGGCGATCACGAACGCGACCCACTGGATGCGCTTCACGTCGATGCCGATCGCATCGGCCCGCAGCGGCGAGTCGCGCCCGGCGCGCATCGCATAGCCGAACGGCGCGAACAGCGCGCGCCGGATCAGCAGCACGCCACCAACGACGAGCGCGAGCGTCAGGTAGTAGTACATGCGCTTGTCCGCCAGCCACTCGGCCGGCCAGACGCCGGTCAGGCCGTTGCTGCCGCCGGTGAAGTCGTCCCACTGGAACACGACCGACCAGACGATCTGCGAGAACGCCAGCGTCAGCATCGCAAGGTAGACACCCGACAGGCGCACGCAGAACCAGCCGAAGACCAGCGCACCGATCGCCGCGACGAACGGCGACAGGATCAGCGTCAGCTCCATCGGCAGATGCGCGGCACGCACCAGCAGCGCCGCGCCATACGCGCCGAGGCCGAAGTACGCGGCGTGGCCGAACGAGTGCATGCCGGCCGGCCCCATGATGAAGTGCAGGCTCGCGGCGAACAGCGCCGCGGTCAGCAGGTCGATCGCGAGCACGGTCAGGTACGGCGAGCCGGCGGTCGCGATCGGCCACGCGATCAGCGCGATCAGCAGCACGGCGCCCGCCGCCTTCGTCAACGTGTCGGCGCGGCGCAGCGGCGCCTCGGGCGGCGCCGAGTTGCGGCTCGTCGCCTGCGGCTTGCCCATCAAGCCCCACGGCCGCACGACGAGCACGACCGCCATCACGAGGAACTCGACGACCAGCGTCAGCTTCGAGAACGAGAACGCGATGCCGAACAGCTCGACGTTGCCGATGCCGATGCAGATCGCCTTGATCTCGGCGATCAGCAGCGCCGCGACGTACGCGCCGGGGATCGAGCCCATGCCGCCGACCACGACGACGACGAAAGCGTCGCCGATCGTCTGCAGATCGAGCCCCAGGTTGGCTGGCTCGCGTGGCAGCTGCAGCGCGCCGCCCAGGCCCGCGAGCATCGTGCCGAGCGCGAACACCGCGGTGAACAGCCAGGCCTGGTTGACACCGAGCGCGCCGACCATCTCGCGGTCTTGCGTCGCGGCGCGCACCAGCGTGCCCCAGCGCGTGCGCGTCAGCAGCAGCCACAGCAGGCCGAGCACGATCGGGCCGACGACGATCAGGAACAGGTCGTAGGTCGGGAACTGGCGGCCGAAGATCGGGATCGCCTGGGCGAGGCCGGGCGCACGCGGCCCGAGCAAATCCTCGGGGCCCCACATCCACAGTGCGGCGTCCTTGATCACCAGCATCAGCGCAAAGGTCGCGAGCAGCTGGAACAGCTCCGGCGCGCGGTACACGCGCCGCAGCAGCAGCATCTCGACCAGCGCACCGATCACGCCGACCGCGATGGCCGCGATCAGCAGCGACGGCCAGAACCACGCGCCGCCGCCGAGCTTGTCGGCCAGCGTGTACGCGATGTAGATGCCCAGCATGTAGAACGAGCCATGCGCGAAGTTGACGATGCGCGTGACGCCGAAAATCAGCGACAGCCCGGCACCGACCAGGAACAGTGATGAAGCGCCGGCCAGGCCGTTGAGGAGCTGGACGACAAAGCCGGAAATGTTCATCGCAGATCAGTCGGGTGCGCGCAGCTTCTTGACCTGTTCATTGCTCGGCAAGAACTTCGCGCCGTCGAGGTAGACGTAGTCGACCATCACGCCCTTGCCCTTGTCGTTCTTGGTCTTGCCGACGAACGCGCCCATCGTCGACTGGTGGTCTTCGGCGCGGTACGTGAACTTGCCGAACGGCGAATCGACCTGCAGGCCCGCGAACGCGGCAACGAGCTTGTCGGCCTCGGTGCTCTTGGCCTTCTTCACGCCGGCCGCGATCGACTTGATCATCGTGTAGCCGACCACCGAACCGAGGCGCGGGTAGTCGTTGTACTTCGCGTGGTAGGCGAGGAAGAAGGCCTTGTGCTCGGGCGTCTGGATGCCGTACCACGGGTAGCCGGTGACGATCCAGCCGTTCGGCGATTCGTCTTTCAGCGGGTCGAGGTACTCGGGTTCACCGGTCAGCACACTGACCACTTCGCGGCCCTGGAACAGGCCGCGCGTGTTGCCCTCGCGCACGAACTTCGACAGGTCGGCGCCGAACAGCACGTTGAAGATCGCATCGGGCTTCGCGTCGGCGAGCGCCTGCACGACGCTGCCGGCGTCGAGCTTGCCGAGCGGCGGCGCCTGCTCGACGACGAATTCGACATCGGGCTGCGCCGCCTTCAGCAGCTCCTTGAACGCGGCCACGGCCGACTGGCCGTATTCGTAGTTCGGGTACACGACGGCCCAGCGTTTCTTCTTCAGCTTGGCCGCTTCGGGCACCAGCATCGCGGCCTGCATGTAGGTGCCGGGGCGCAGCCGGTAGGTGTACTTGTTGCCGCTGGCCCAGATGATCTTGTCGGTGAGCGGCTCGCCGGCGAGGTAGAAGAATTTCTTCTGCTTCGCGAAGTCGGTCAGCGCGAGGCCGGTGTTCGACAGGAACGCCCCGGCGAGCACGTCGATCTTCTCGCGCGACACCAGCTCTTCGGCCGCGCGCACCGCATCGCCGGGGCTGGCGTTGTCGTCGCGCGTGATCAGCTCGATCTTCTTGCCGTTGACACCGCCGCCCGCGTTGATCTCTTCGACCGCGAGCTCCATGCCCTTCTTGTAGGGCTCGAGGAATGCGGGCTGGGCCTTGTAGCTGTTGACCTCGCCGATCTTGATCGTGCCTTGCGCATGGGCGGCAAACCCGCTGAATGCAAGGGCAGCGGCGAGCGCGAGGTGGCGGCGTTGGATCATGGGAAGCTCCTGGGAGTCGAGACGAGGAAGGGAAGGGGAAACGTGTTGTCGGGCGAAAGGGCGGCGAACTAGCGCAGGCCGTCCTCGCCCTTGATCTCATGAACCTGCAAGCCGCCGATGCGCGCCAGCGGCCGGCCGCTGTCGGTGACGACGACGGCGACGACGATCTCGTTGGCGCGCGGCGCATCGGCCACGCGTGCTTCCATCGCGTCGAAATGGCTGCGCACGAAGGCGGCGTCCTTGTGGCCGAGCGGCACGTCGATCGCGGTGCCGAGGCCGCCGCGCTTCTTCGCCGACGGCACCAGCGCCGCGCCCTTTTCAACGGCCTTGCGCAAGGGCGCGCCGAGCTTGGGGTGCAGGATTGCGGCGGCGTGTTCGAGCTCGCCGGCCTCGCCGACGATCGCGGCCTTGCCATAGCTCTGCGCCTGGCCTGGCTCGATGCCGAGCGCCTTCACGCACTTGTCGCCGAGCAAGCCGCCGAGCTCTTCGCCGATCGCGATCAGTTCATCGAGCTTGTCTTCATAGCGGCCCGCGAACGGGTTCGCGATCACCGCCATCGCGAGCGCACGGCGCGTCGGCGGATCGATCGCCTTGCCCATCTCGAGATGAGTTTCATCCACTTGAACGATGAGTTTTCTGATCTGTGCAGCCATGGTCTTGATTCCTTGATTCAGCGCAGGCCGTTCCACTGCGCGATGTCGGCCGCCTTCAGCCCGCCGACGCGCGCATGCACGCGCGGCCCGGTGCTCATCACGAGGATGAACACGATCTCGTCGGGCAGCGGCGCACCGGGCACGCGCACCTCGATCGCATCGAAGTGGCTGCGCACGTAGGCGGCGTTGATGTGGGTCAGCGGCACGTCGAGCGCGGCACCGGGCGGGCCGACCTTCTTGGTCGACGGCACGATCGCGAGCGCATTGCCGGTCTGCGCACCCGACTGGCCCGCGGCCGGCGCCTTGCCCTGCGCATACGCGACGCGGTCGCCCTTCCAGCCGAGCAGCTCGCGCATCGCATAGCCGCCCGGCACATGCCACAGCGCGCCGTGCTCGAGCTCGCCGTTCGCGCCGACGATCGCGCCCTTGCCGTAGCCATCGATGCGCTCGGCCGGCAGGTCCATCGCGGCGAGCAGCTTGCGAGCCATGTCGATGCCGACCGGCTGGAGCTCATCCATCATCGGCAGGATGTCGGCCACGTAGCGCCCGGCGAACGGGTTCGTCAGCACCGCACCGATCGCACCACGGCGCAGCGGCGTCGACGCCACCGGACCGAACTCGTGGTGGATGTCTTCGACGTGGGTGTGAATCCGGCGGATCTCGATCATGGCGATTTCATTAAGCAAATACTGAACCAAGTTCGGTCTCGTGCACTTCGGCCTCGACGCGCAGCCATGCACTTTGGCACACCAGCGCGGCCGAGTGGATCAGCCCTTCGCGCTGCAATGCGAGCGCGCGCTGCCGGCCCGCCTGGAGCGCGCGCTGAACCAGTTCGGCGGGGAGTGCCGGCACGTCGACCGTGACCGGCAGCTCGCCGAGATCGCTGTCGTCTTTCAGCTGGTTCGCCGGGGCGCGGCGGATGCGCGCGTCGACCACGTCGACGGCGTTCGCGATCATCGTCGCGGCCGCGTCGGCGCGCGCCGCGGTGCGCGCGAGCACGGTCACGCTGTCGGCGATGCCGAGCGAGAAGCTGCGGCCGCGCCAGCCGCTGGTGGCGATGCCGCGCACCGGCATGTCGGCGTGCACGTCGAAGTAGCCGTCGACGCGCACCTGCGCCGGGTCCAGCCGCGCCAGGTCGGCGAACAGGCCGACGCGCAGCGACTCAGCCGGCGCGAGGTGCAGCGCGATGTCGCCGCCGTTGTTGACCCACGCGCGCCGCACGCCTGCGCGCTCGTAGCAGGCAGTCATCTCTTGCGCCACCGCACCGGCCACCGCCGCCATCGGCGTGATGAACACGCTGTGGTGCGGCCGGCAGGCCAGCCACATGCGGCGCGCGATCGCGCCTTGCAGCGGGCACGGGCCGCGCACCGGCAGCCGCAAGGCCGGCAGCTCGGCGACAAGCTCCGGCAACACGGTCTGGAAGCGGCGCCACGCTGCTTCGTGCGCGGCATCGCAGGCGCGCGCGTCGCCATCGGCGCCGATGACGAGGTCGATCGGGCCGTGCTGGAAATGCCAGCGGCCATCGTCGAATCGTGCGCGTTGCGCTTGCATGTCAACCGAGCAGGGGCGGCTGCCCGAGCGGCCACGGGTTTGCTGCGGCCAAGGCCTCGAAGCGCCGCGCCGTCGGCGCTCCGTCGCTGTGCCACGCACCGCGCGCGAGCGCGTCGTCGAGGCTGCGCACATGCGCCATGTGGCCGCCGAGCGCGCGGTAGTCATCGAGCGTCATGCTGAACTCGATCGGCGCCACGATCGCCGGTGTCGGCACGGTGCCGAAGCTGTGATCGGGCATGCGCATCACATCGACCATCACGGTGATGCCGCCGCCCGGCCACACATAGGCCGGCGCACCGCCGCAGGTGACGTTGACCATCGCCTGCTTGATACGCCGCGTCAGCTGCACCGGGTTGTCGGTGACGCCGGCGCGCAGGCTGCCGCCGGCGCCGCCGAGGAACAGCACGGTCGTCAGCGACGGCTCGCAGTTCTCGCCGATGCGGTCGACCACCGCCTGCACCTCGGCAGGCATCGTGGCCGGCTGCGGCACGAGTGCATCGTCGAGCACGAACCAGGCCTTGTGCTCGCCGGTCGTCGAGACCATCAGCAGGCGCAGGCCCGGCCACGCCATCTCGGCGTCCCAGCCTTCGATGATCGCGAGCGGGTCGACGAGGTCGGTGCCGCCCCAGCCCGTGCCCGGGTTCGCGACCTGGAAGTAGCGCCCCGGCGTCGACTTGCGGCCGCGGATCTTGATGCCGGACGGCCGCATGTCGAGGCAGCGGCCGGCCTGATGCTGGGTCAGAACGCCGGTGATGTGGTCGTCGACGACGACGACCTCGTCGGCCTGGTCGAAGAACTGCTTCGCGAAGATGCCGACCGTCGCCGAACCGCAGCCGACGCGCATGCGCTGCTCCTCGACGCCGTTGACGATCGGCGCCTTGCCGGCCTGCACCACGAGTTGCGCGCCGCCGTCGATGCTCAGCTCGACCGGCTGCTTGTTGCCCAAGCTCAGCATCATCTCGCCGGTGATGCGGCCTTCTTTCTTGCTGCCGCCGGTCAGGTGGTGCACGCCGCCGAGCGAGAGCATCTGCGAGCCGTATTCGGCCGTCGTCACATGGCCGACGACCTCGCCTTTGCAGCGCACGTTGGCCTGCTCGGGGCCGAGCCAGCGGTCGGTGTCGATCTTCAGCTTCAGGCTGCAGTAGCTGAAGATGCCTTCGGTGACGACGGTGACCATGTCCACGCCCGCGACTTTTGATGCGACGATGAATGGCGCCGGCTTGTAGTCGGGGTAGGTGGTGCTGGAGCCGATGCCGGTGACGAAGATCTCGTCTTGCGCCGCGAGCGGGTTGGCCTGGACTTCGGCCGCGGCTTCTTCGCTGCGCGACGCGAACGGCACGAGCGCCGCGCCCTCGTCATGGGCCAGCGTGCGCCGCAGCAGCACGACCGGGTCGACGCGGATCAACACGCCATCGGCATTCGCGTAGCGGTCGCAGGCGCCGGTCTTGCCCGGCGAGATCTGGCACAGCACCGGGCAGGCGTTGCATTCGACCTTGGTCGACGCCATGCGCTCGTTGCGCGGGCGCGACCGGTCGAGCACCAGCGGCGCCATGCCATCGGCCGGCGCGGGCAGCGAGTCGGGCAGGCCATCGGTCTTGGTGTGCTCGGTCATGTCAAGATTCGGCCCCACGGATGAGTCGTTTCATGTAGTATTTACTAAACGACGATGTTGCAAATACTACATTGCGGCATGGTCTCGTGCAAGCCTTCGCAAACCAGCAAGAACCCAAAGATGAGCGCATTCAACGAAGAAACGGTGCTGAGCGTGCACCACTGGACCGACAAGCTGTTCACGTTCACGACCACCCGCGACCCGGGCCTGCGCTTCGCGAACGGGCACTTCACGATGATCGGGTTGCGTGTCAACAACAAGCCGCTGCTGCGCGCCTACAGCATCGTCAGCGCCAACTACGAAGAGAACCTCGAGTTCCTCAGCATCAAGGTGCCCGACGGCCCGCTGACCTCGAAGCTGCAGCACATCCAGGTCGGCGACACCGTCATCGTCGGCAAGAAGCCCACCGGCACGCTGGTGATCGACTACCTGACGCCGGGCAAGCGCCTGTATCTGCTGTCCACCGGCACCGGGCTGGCGCCGTTCATGAGCATCATCCGCGACCCGGAGACCTACGAGCGCTTCGAGCAGGTGATCCTGGTGCACGGCGTGCGCACCAAGGACGAGCTCGCGTACCACGACCTGATCCTGCAGCATCTGCCGGCGCACGAGTTCCTCGGCGAAACGGTGTCGAACCAGCTGCTGTACTACCCGACCGTGACGCGCGAGGCCTACAAGAACATGGGCCGCGTGACCGAGCTGATGGAGAACGGCAAGCTCTTCAAAGACCTCGGCGTGCCGGCGCTCGACCCCGAGTTTGATCGCGTGATGATCTGCGGCAGCCCCGGCATGCTGCGCGACCTGAAGCACATGCTCGAGGGCCGCGGCTTCAAGGAAGGCAACACCTCGACGCCAGGCGCGTTCGTGATCGAGCGGGCGTTCGCCGAGCAATGACGGGAGTGCGCCCGCTCGGGGTCAGAGCGCAGGCAGCGCAAGCCACGCGCGACAGCATCCTGCGCGCGGCGACCAAGGTGTTCGCGAAGCACGGGTTCGCGGGTGGGCGCGTCGAGCAGATCTCGAAGGCGGCCAAGTCCTACGACCGGATGATTTACTACTACTTCGGCAGCAAGGAAGGCCTGTTCATCGCGGTGATCGAGGAGATGTACCGGCGCTTCAACGAGGCCGAGGCCAAGGTCGTGCTCGACATCGCCCAGCCGGTCGAGGCGCTGTCCAAGGTGATCCGCTTCATGTGGGGCTACTACCAGCGCAACCCCGAGTTCATCACGCTGCTCAACACCGAGAACCTGCACCGCGGCAAGCACATCTCGAAGTCGCTGCGCGCGCGCGAGTTCTCGTCGCCGGCGGTCGACGTGCTCGGCCAGGTGCTCGCCAGCGGCGCGCAGCAGCGGCTGTTTCGCAGCGACGTGGCCGCGCGCGACGTCTACCTGATGATCGCGGCGATGGGCTACTTCTACGTGTCGAACCGCTTCACCTTGTCGGCGTTCCTCGGCGAAGACATGGAGACGCCGGCCGCGCTCGCGCACTGGGAGTCGTTCTTGATCGACGCGGTGATGCGCACCGTGCAACCGGCCGCCGCGCAGCGCTGAAAGAGACGCGCAGGCGCGCCGCGGCGGGGCCGTCAGCCGACCGACGCGGTGCGCGAGATCGACACGCCGGCCAGCATCGGCTGACCCATCGGGTTCTCGTCGACGCTGCGCTTGACGGCGACGTCGTTGGCGTCGAACAGGTGCAGGCAATTCGCCGGAAAGTGCAGGTGGATCGGGTTGCCGACCGACGACGAGGTCTGGCCGCTTTCGCGCACCGTCACCAGTTCGCCACTCGACAGGCGCACATAGAGGTAGCTCGCCTCGCCGAGCTGCTCGAGGAACGCCACCAGCCCGGTGACGACGTTCGGGCCCGGCGCCGCGGCGATCTGCACATGCTCGGGGCGCACGCCCAGCGTGACCTCGGCGTTGGCGGGCAGCGCTTGCGCGTCGACATCGGCGTGGCACTCGACCTCGGCGATGCGCGCGATCGCGCGCTGTGCGGTGGCGCTCTGCAAGCGCGCCGCGATGAAGTTCATCTTCGGGCTGCCGATGAAGCCGGCGACGAACTTGTTGACCGGGTGGTGGTAGAGCTGCAGCGGCGCGCCGAACTGCGCGACGCTGCCGTCGCGCTGCACCGCCTCGCCGGCATTGAGCAGCACGATCTTGTCGGCCAGCGTCATGGCCTCGACCTGGTCGTGGGTCACGTAGATCATGCTGGCGGTGCCGATGTCCTTGTGCAGCTTGGCGATCTCCAGGCGCGTCTGCACGCGCAGCGAGGCGTCGAGGTTGGACAGCGGCTCGTCGAACAGGAACACCTCGGGCTCGCGCACGATCGCGCGGCCGATCGCGACGCGCTGGCGCTGCCCGCCCGAGAGCTCCTTGGGCAGGCGCTGCAGCAGCGGATCGAGCTGCAGGATCTTCGAGGCCTTGCGCACGCGCTGGTCGATGGTCGTCTTCTCGGTCTTGGCCTGCCGCAGGCCGAACGCCATGTTGTCGTACACGCTCATGTGCGGGTACAGCGCGTAGCTCTGGAACACCATCGCGACGCCGCGCCGCGACGGCGGCAGCTCGTTGACGCGCCGGCCCTTGATGCTGAGCTCGCCACTGGTGATGTCTTCGAGCCCGGCGACCATGCGCAGCAGCGTCGACTTGCCGCAGCCCGACGGGCCGACGAAGACGACGAATTCGCCATCGTCGATGTCCAGATCGACCTTGCGGATCGTGTCGAGACTGGCCTTGTCGTAGCGCTTGTGAACGTCGCGAAAGCGGATGGCGGACATGGGCAGGTCTCTTTCTAGAGCGTGGCAAAGGCCGCAGCACCGGGCGGCAACACGAGCGTCTGGCCGGCCAGCGCGCCGGAGCGCAACGGGTGAGACGCGTCCAGCGCGGCCGGCACGCGGTCGGCCGGCAATGCGTAGCGGACTTCGGCGCCGCTGAGGTTGAAGGCGCACAACAGCGCCTGCGGCGGGCTGGCATCGGCATCGCGGCGCACGAAGGCGAGCACGCCGTCATCGGCCGGCAGCAGCTCGATCGCACCGCTGCGCAGCACCGGCTGCGTGCGCCGCCACGCCAGCATCGCGCGGTAGAAGGCGAACAGCGAGTGGGGGTCGCGCGCCTGCGCCAGCGCCGCCAGCGGCAGGTGCTCGACCGCCACCGGCAGCCAGGGCCGGGCCGCGGCGCTGAAGCCGGCGTTGGGCGCGGCCGCGTCCCAGACCAGCGGCGTGCGGCAGCCGTCGCGGCCGCGGTATTCGGGCCACATCGTGATGCCGAACGGGTCTTGCAGCGCCTCGAACGGCAGTGTCACCTCGGTCAGGCCGAGCTCGTCGCCCTGGTAGAGGCAGGGCGAGCCGCGCAGGCTGACCTGCAGCGCGAAGATCAGCCGCAGCCAGTCGCCGCGCTCGACGGCGGCGGGCGGTTGCCAGCGCGACGCGACGCGCGGCACGTCGTGGTTCGACAAGGACCAGCAGGCCCAGCCGGCGGCGTCGACGGCGGCCTCGAAGCGCGCGATCACCTGGTGCACGAAGCGCGCGTCGCAGCGCGGCCCGAGCAGGTCGAAGCCGTAGGCCATGTGCAGCTTGTCGCCGCCGCCGGTGTACTCGGCGATGCGGGCGAGGGCGTCGTCGTCGCCGATCTCGCCGACCGTCGTCGTGGCCGGGTACGCGTCCATCAAGGCACGCAGGCGTGCCAGGAACACGAGGTTCTCGGGCCGGCTCTTGTCGTAGACGTGGCGCTGCCATGCATACGGCGTGACGCTGTTGACGGCCGGGTCGTAGACGGCGAGCGTCTCGCGCGCCGGGTTGTCGCGCAGCAGCGCGTCGTGGAAGCAGAAGTTGATGACATCGAGGCGGAAGCCGTCGACGCCGCGGTCGAGCCAGAAGCGCAGGTTCGCGAGGGTGGCGTCTTGCACCTGTGGGTTGTGGAAGTTGAGGTCCGGCTGGCTGGTGAGGAAGTTGTGCAGGTAGTACTGGCGCCGGCGCGTGTCCCATTGCCAGGCGCTGCCGCCGAAGATCGATTGCCAGTTGTTCGGCGGCGTGCCGTCGGCCTTCGGGTCGGCCCAGACGAACCAGTCGGCGCGCGCGTTGTCGCGGCTCGCGCGCGACTCGACGAACCACGGGTGCAGGTCGGAGCAGTGGCTCATGACCTGGTCGATCAGCACCTTCAGGCCATGCGCGTGCGCGGCCTCGATGAGCGCGTCGAAGTCGGCCAGCGTGCCGAAGATCGGGTCGACGTCGCGGTAGTCGGCGATGTCGTAGCCGAAGTCCTTCATCGGGCTCTTGAAGAACGGCGACAGCCAGATCCCATCGACGCCGAGGTCGGCCAGATACGGCAGGCGCTGCGTGATGCCGCGCAGATCGCCGATGCCGTCGGCGTTGCTGTCCTGGAAGCTGCGCGGATAGATTTGATAAAGGACGCCGCCGCGCCACCAATCGGCGCGGCCCGGCTTGTTCGTGTTCGTGCTCATGTTCATGCTTGTGTTCGTCAGCCCTTCACCGCGCCCGAGGTCAGCCCGCCGACGATCTTGCGCTGGAACACCAGCACCAGCGCGATCAGCGGCAGCGTCACGAGCACCGAGGCGGCCATGATCTTGCCCCAGGGGATCTCGTACTTGTCGGCGCCGCTGATCAGCGAGATCGAGACCGGCACGGTGCGGTCGCTGTTGTCGAGCACGAAGGTCAGCGCGAACATGAACTCGTTCCATGCGGCGATGAACGCGAGCAGCCCGGTCGTGACCAGCGCCGGCCACATCACCGGCAGAAAGACCTTGGTGATGATGCCCCACGGGGTGCAGCCGTCCATGATCGCGGCCTCTTCGAGCTCCTTCGGCAGGTCGCGCACGAAGGTGGTCAACACCCAGACCGTGAACGGCAGCGTGAACACCATGTACGGCAGCGTCAGGCCCCACCAGTGGTTGTAGAAGCCGATCGCCTGCATCAGCTCGAACATGCCCGACAGCACCGCGACCTGCGGGAACATCGACACCGCGAGCACCGTCAGCAGCAGCAGGCCCTTGCCCTTGAAGGTGATGCGCCCGAGCGCATAGGCCGCGGTCACGCCGAGGAACAGCGAGGCCACCACGACCATCGCCGAGACGCCGAGCGAGTTGAGGATGTGGCGCCCGAACGGCTGCTCGGCGATCGTGAACAGCGAGACGTAGTTCTTCAGGCTGGCCGACTGCGGCCACAGCGTCGTGCTGAACAGCTCGGTGCCCGACCTCAGCGAGGTCACGAATGCGAAGTAGAACGGGAACAGGCAGAACAGCGAGATCAGCGCGACAAGCACGTACAGGCCGAGCTTGCCGAAGAACCGCTGCAGAGTCATCAGATCCATGGCCGGCTGCCTCACTTCTTGCCGCCGAGGTCGACGCGCGAGACCTTCAGATAGATCAGCGTGCACGCGCCGATGATCAGGAACAGCACCGTCGATGCCGCCGAGCCGTAGCCGACGTAGTTGTTGTCGACGATCTCGCGCCGCACGAAGCCCGACATGCTGATCGTGCTGACGCTGTTCGAGGTCATCACGTAGATGATGTCGAACACGCGCAGCGCATCGAGCAGGCGGAAGATCACCGCGACCATCAGCGCCGGCCAGATCAGCGGCAGCGTGACCTTGAAGAACACCTTGACCGGGTGGATGCCGTCGACGTGCGCGGCCTCATAGCAGTCGCGCGGCAGCATCTGCAATGCGGCCAGCGTCAGCAGCGCCATGAACGGCGTCGTCTTCCAGACGTCGACCAGCACCACGGCCCACAGCGCGTAGGCCGGCTCGGCGGTCCAGGCGATGTTGTGGTCGATGATGTGGGCGCTGCGCAGCAGCGCGTTCATCACACCGAACTGGTCGTGCATGATCCAGGCCCACATCTTGGCCGAGACGATGGTCGGGATCGCCCAGGGCACCAGCACCGCGGCGCGCACGAAACCGCGGCCCTTGAATTCGGCGTTCAGCACCAGCGCGAACACGACGCCGAGAATCGTCTCGAGCACGACCGAGACGATCGCGAACTTGAAGGTGTTGCCGATCGCCATGCCCCAATCGGTCTTCCAGAAGCCTTCGGCAGTGCCGAAGTTGAACACCCCGTAGTCGCCGAAGTAGTTCGCCAGGCCGACCATCTTGTAGGTCGACTCGCCGATGGTCTCGAGGCTCGCATCGGTGAAGCTGAAGAAGATCGTGCGCCCGAGCGGCCAGCCGGCCACCATCAGCAGCACGAACAAGGTCGGGGCGAGAAAGACCCACGCGCTGCGCGTGCGCTCGCGGGTCAGCTCGGACGTCGGGTTGCGCATGCGACCTCCGGGGATCGAGAGGCTGGCTACTGCCACTTCGGACCGCGGCGGATCGAGTCGATCTTGGTTTCGAGCTTCTTCAGGCTGTCTTCGGACTTCGCCGTTCCCGAGAGCACCTCGTGCGCGGCGTTCCAGAACGCGGCCGAGACCTCGTTGTACTTGACGCCGGTGATGGTCGCGGGGCGTGGCACGGCACCGACGAAGGTGTCGTAGAGGTCGCCGAAGAACGGGTTCGCCTTCAGCACGTCGGCATCTTTGTACAGGGCCGGGATGGTCGGGTTGTACGAGCCGCGGATCGCGCGGTCCTTTTGCACCGCGGTGCTGGTCAGGTACATCACCAGGTCGGCCGCTTCAGCGGGGTGCTTCGAGTTCTTGTTGACCGCGAGCTGCCAGCCGCCCAGCGCCGCGGCGGTCTTGCCGCCATCGCCGCGCGGCAGCGCGACGACGCCGACCTTGCCCTTAACCGGGCTGTCGGCGCCCTGGCTCAGCGACCAAGCGTAGGGCCAGTTGCGCATGAAGACCGAGTTGCCCTTCTGGAACACGCCGCGGGCGTCTTCCTCGCCGTAGTTCAGCACGCCGGTCGGCGCGATCGTGCCGATCCAGCTCGCCGCGGTCGTCAGTGCCTTGGCGGCCTTCGGGTTGTTGATCGTGACCTTGCCGTCGGCGTCGATGATCGAGCCGCCGCCGAAGCTGGCAACCCATTCGATGGCGTTGCAGCTCAGGCCTTCGTAGGCCTTGCCCTGGAACACATAGCCCTGCATGTCGCCGTTGCCGGCCTTGCGTTCGCCGTCCATCACCTTCTTGGCCGTGGCGGTCAACTCGTCCCAGGTGGTGGGCGCTTTGTCGCCGTACTTGGCGAGCAGATCCTTGCGGTAGTAGAGCACGCCGGCGTCGGTGAACCAGGGCATCGCCACCAGTTTGCCGTTGATGGTGTTGTTCGCAATGATCGCCGGGAAGTGCTCCTTCTCGGCGCCCTTGGTGTAGGGCTTCAGGTCGAGCAGCTGGTCCTTGATGAGGCCGGGCCACACGACGTCGACGTTCAGCACGTCCAGGTCGGTCGACTTGGCGGCGAACATCTGGCGGAACAAGCCCAGCACGTCCGAGGTGGACTGCGGGATCGTCAAGTGCTTGACGGTGTTGCCGGTCTTCGCGCTCCACTCGTCGACGGCCTTCTTGCAGAAGTCGAAGTCTTGCCCGACGGTGCCGCAAGCGATCGTCACGGTCACGCCGGCGGCTTGTACCCCAAAGGCAGCCAAGCTCATCAGCGCAGCCGCGGCGGAGAGCTTCAAGGTCATGGGTTTCATCTTGTCTCGTCCTTGGTTGTGGGTTCGTCGGGGTCTGTGTGCCCCGTATCTTCAAAGCGCTTTGGAGTCTACGCAGCCGACCTTTCCCGCTGACCGGTATTTACCCTTTGTCGCGGCGACAGAGCCGCCCGGGGCCGCGCCAGGCTTCGCGCTCGTGCCTGCCATGGCATAGTCGGAACCCAGGCGTGGGCCCTCCCATGGTGCTAACCGGCCCTCTCGGATGTCGCTGAAGAAAATCGCGGAAGAACTCGGCTTGTCGCTGACCACGGTGAGCCGCGCCCTGAATGGCTACCCCGAGGTCGCCGAGCCCACGCGCATCGCCGTGCAGAAGGCCGCGGCGCGGCTTCACTACCGGCCCGATGCGCGCGCCCGCGGCCTGGCGCTCGGGCGGGCCGACGCGGTGGGCATCGTCTTCCCGATCACGCCGAGCGACCTCGGCGACCTGCAGTTCCTCGAGGTCGCGCACGCGATGAGCGAGCGCTTCGCGCAGGCCGGCATGGACCTGCTCATCATCTCGGCCACGGCCCATGACGAGTTGACCGCGTACAAGCGCGCGATCGCCGGGCGCCGCGTCGATGCCTTCATCGTGGCCCGGACCAAGGTCACCGACGACCGCCTCGAATTGCTGCAGTCCCGCCACATGCCGTTCGTGGCCTACGGGCGCAGCGCGAACTTCGCCGCGCCGTATGCCTGGTTCGACTTCGACAACGTCGCCGGTGCGCGCATGGGCACCGAGCGCCTGATCAAATTCGGCCACCGCGCGATCGGCTATCTCGGCGCGCCACCGGCATACAACTTCGCCGCGCAGCGCTTCGAGGGCTTCACCGGCGCGCTGCACAGCGCCGGCTTGGCGCCGAGGCACGAGGCCGTGCAGCGCTGCGCACTGGATCGGCGCTCCGGCTACGCCGCGATGCAGCGCCTGCTCGCCGTGCCCGAACCGCCAACCGCCGTGCTGGTCGACAACCACCTGGCCGGCATCGGCGCAGTGCACGCCGCGCTGCATGCCGGGTGCGTGCTGGGGCAGGACCTGTCGGTGATCGTCTACGACGGTCTCGGCCCGGACTCAGTGATCCGCAGCCCGATCACGTCGATCGACCAGCCGACCGCGACCCTGGTCGGCACCCTGCTGGCGGAACTGATGCTGGCGCGGCTCAAAGGCGCCGCGCCCGAATCGTTGCAGCGCCTGCGCAAGCCGGCGCTGCTGGCCGGCGAGAGCGATGGCCCGCCGAGCAAGGCACGGGCGGGTGTCGCTCAATCGCCGGGTGGCGCGAGCACCGCCTCCGCGAGCGCCGTGTCCATGTACTCCGTGAGTTCGCGCAGACGGCCGCCTTCGAAGCGGCAGACGTAGCAGTAGCTGTTGTTGTAGGCCTCGCCGCGCACCGTCTGCACGCTGCCGCGACACTCGACGACGACGTGATCGCCTTCCGCAATGAAGCGCAGCGCGCGGTTCGTGTACGGCGTCGCAAACTGCGCGAACAGCGGCTTGAACAACTGCTCGCGCACCGCGCGCTTGCCTTCGAAGCGCCGCGACCAGGCGCTCGTGCCGGGGATGTCCCAGCAAAAATCATCGGCCATCGCGTCGATGAACGGGCGGCCGTTGCCACGCTCGAGTTCTGCGAAGACGGCTTGCATCAGTTGCTTGTTGTTGTCGGCTGTGCTCATGGGCGTTGCTCCGGTGGGATCAGGTGGATCGACGCGCCGAGGCGCGCCGGTTCGGGTCGTCCTTCGGCCGCTGGCCGGTCGCGATCCAGTCGTCGTAGAAGCCGACCTTGGCGTCGATCAGCCGCAGCGCCGCGCGGTGCTCGGCGATCGTCTGGCGCACGCGCTCGCGGTGCGCGGCCAGCATCTCGCGGCGCTGTCGCAGCGTCGTGCGGCCGAGCTTGACCAGCGCGGTGTAGGCGCGCATCTCGGCGATCGACATGCCGCTGCGGCGCAACCGGTCCATCAGGTCGAGCCAGCCGATGTGCAGATCGCCGTACACGCGCCGGCCGCCGCCATCGCGCTCGACGCCGGGGATCAGGCCTTGCGCCTCGTACCAGCGGATCGTGTGGATGCTGCGCCCGGTGCGCTGCGCGAGCGCGCCGATGTGGAAGGGGGATGAGCCAGGCATGCCGCCATTAGACAAGCTCGAGTGCACTCGAGGTCAAGCGCCTTCAGGCGCCGGTCGTCTCACGGTAGCGCGCCGGGACCGGTTTATTGTATAAATCGTTTATATCAATAACCAGCGTCCAGCCCATGCCCACCCGAACCCCCGTCAAGAAGGCCCCGGCCGCGAAAAAAGCCGTGGTCGCAAAGAAGGCGGTTGCGCCTGCACCGGCGCCTGCGCCCGCAGCGCGGCCCGTCCAGCCCGATGCCAAGCACAAGGCCAAGGACAAACTCGTGCGCGACAGCTTCACGATGCCGCGCAACGACTTCGAGCTGATCGGGCTGCTGAAGGAACGCGCGCTGACGTTCAAGCGCCCGACCAAGAAGAGCGAGCTGCTGCGCGCCGGCCTTCAGGCCTTGGCCGCACTCAACCAGAAGCAGCTGCAGACGGCACTCGACCGCCTGCCGCTGCTCAAGTCGGGCCGCCCGAAGAAGCTGCCGCCGGCCGCGAAGGCCATCGGCGTGGAGTGACCACCCCGGCGGCGCTGAACACCGGTCAGAGGCCGATTTCCTTCAGGTACTTCGCACGCGCTTCGAGCGCCGTGTCGGCCGCGTCGGAGAACACCCCGTCCACGCCCAGCCGGTAGTGCTGCAGGTACTCGTTGACCGGGTCGCCGCCGTTGTCGAAGCTGACGTTGTAGTAGCCGCCCTTCTCGCTGCGGAAGGTGTACTCGTGCACGAACAGGCCGGCCTTGTGCGCGTCGGCGACGAGCGTGGTCGGCGTCTGCGAGATCGCGTCGTTGTAGCCGTCGAAGGTGCCGTTGCCGTTCAGGTCCTTGCAGGCGCCGGCGGCATCGAGCGTGCACTTCACCGGCACGATCATCGGCTTCCACGGGCCGATGCCATCGGCGTAGGTCTTGATGTCGGCCAGGCCGGCCGGTGTGAGCATGCTGTCGAACAGCTTCGTCAGGCCCGCGACCTTCCAGTCGGTCGGCTGGCTGTAGACCAGGTTGCCGGGTGCGGTGCCGTAGATCATCAGGCCGGTCTTGAAGTCGACGTCGTAGGCGTCGATCAGCTGCACCTGCTTGACCAGCGAACCGATGCTGCGCATGTACTGCAGGCTGGTCGGCTCGAAGCTCTGCACGAAGATCGGCGCGTCGTGGCTGTTCAGGCCGTTGCTCTTGATCAGCGCGACCAGCGTGTCTTCGAGGCGCGCCGGGATCGTGCCGGCCTTCCACAGGTTGTAGTGGTAGGTCGGGTTCTTGGTCTCGGGGTAGACCGCAACGGTGCGGCCGGTCTCGGTGGCCTTCTGCTTGATCAGGTCGAGGATCTGCTGGAAGGTCACGACCTTGAACAAGCCGTTGTAGACCTGCGCCGCCGGGTGGTTGGGCGACTTCGCACCCAGGGTCTGGATCTCGGCGAGCGTGAAGTCGCAGACGAACCAGTCGGCCGCGACCGCCTCGCCGTCGCCGTTCTCGCCGGCGCGCTTGCGGGCCGCGAACTCGGGATGGTCGGCCACGTTGGTCGAGGTGTTCAGCGTGATGTCGTGGCGCGCGATCAGCACGCCGTCTTTGGTGGAGACGATGTCGGGTTCGATCACGTCGACGCCCATCGCGATCGCGAGCGTGTACGCCTCCAGCGTTTCTTCCGGGTAGTAGGTCGAGGCGCCGCGGTGCGCGATCACGATCGGCGCCTGGCCATTGAGCGTGGAGAAGCTCGCCGGGTCGTCGCTGCCACCACAGGCGAACAATGCGGTCGTGGCGGCGAGCACCACGGCGGTCAATGAGAAGCGACGCTGCGCAGCAAGAAGTCGGGCGGCCATGGGGCACCTCGGAAGTGGGTCGAGCCCGCGAGTTTGCGGACCTCATTTGAAAGCTTCGTGAAAAACGCCGCGGCCCGACCCGGTGCGCAAACCCCGCGTGCTACAACCCGCGCATGGCCAGCATGCACTTCGACCTGACCGATCTGCGCCTGATGGTGAAGGTGGCCGAGGCCAACAGCGTCACCGGCGGCGCGGAGGCCTCGCACCTGTCGACACCAGCCGCGAGCACGCGCATCAAGAACCTCGAAGAGAGCATCGGCACCAAGCTGCTGGTGCGCACGCCGCAGGGCGTGACGCTCACGCCGCCCGGCCAGGCGGTCGTGCACCACGCGCGGCTGGTGCTGTCGCAACTCGAGCACCTGCGCGGCGACCTGCAGGAATACGCGCAAGGCATCAAGGGCCACCTGCGCGTGTGGGCCAGCGCCACCGCGATGGGCGAGTTCCTGCCGCCGGTCCTGCAGGCCTATCTGCGCGACCACCCGGACGTGAACATCGACCTGCACGAGCGCATGAGCCACGACATCGTGCGCTCGGTCAGCGAGGGCAAGATCGACATCGGCATCGTCAGCGGCTTCGAGCGCACCGAGACCTTGCAGGTGATCCCGTATCGGCGCGACCGGCTCGTGCTGGTGGTGCCGCAGGGCCATGCGCTGGCGCAGGCCGCGTCGGTCGTGTTCGCCGACACGCTCGCGCTCGACCACATCGGCCTGGCCGCCGGCAGCGCGCTGCGCGCGTTCATGCAGCGCATCTGCGACGACCTGCACCGCACGCTGCAGCTGCGCATCGAGGTCAGCAGTTTCGAGGCGGCGTGCCGCATGGTCGAGGCCGGTGTCGGCGTCAGCGTGGTGCCCGAATCCGCCGCGCGCCGCCATGCCCAGGCGATGGCGATCGCGATCGTGCCGCTGGACGACGCCTGGTCGTTGCGCGAGATGCACGTGTGCGTGCGCAGCCTCGCGGCACTGCCGGCGTTTGCGCAGGACCTGGTCGCGTTGCTGGTGGCCGACGCGGCCCGCGCGGCGGGCTGACACGAAAACCCCCACGTCGCGGCGCAAATTGCGGCCGTGACTGAGGCATCGTCTGACAGCGGCAGCTCACAAATTCGTACATCAGCCCGGCGGTGTTGCCGCTAAGCTGGTTCGGACCTATGAATGCTTCTCTCGACCCGACGCACCTCTCCGTCGCGACCTCGGCGCCTGAGCGCGCGTTGCCGCCCGGCACCACGATCGAGGGCATCGAGATCGCCCATGTGATCGCCGACACCGATCTGGGGCTGGAGTACCTCGCGATCGATCGCCGCCGCGGCACCTCGGTCGTGCTGGCCGAGTACATGCCGCGGCGCTTGACCCGACGCGAGGGCGTGGCCGTGTGGCCGCAGACGCCGGCCGACGCCGAGTCGCTCGGCCAGGGGCTGCTGGCCTTCATCGACGAAGCGAAGCTACTCGCGCGCATCGAGCACCCGTCGCTGGTCCACGTGATCAGCGTGATCCAGGCGAACGCGACGGCCTATCGCGTCATGCCGCAGCGCGTCGGCACGCCGCTGCTGCAGGTTCGACAGGCGATGCGCGAACCGCCCAACGAAAAGTCGGTGCGCGCGCTGCTCGACGGCCTGCTCGGCGCGCTCGACGCGCTGCACCGCGACGGCATGCTGCACGGCGCGATCTCGCCCAGCACCATCCTGCTGCTCGACGACGAGCGGCCGCTGCTGCTCGGCCCCGATTCGGCCCGCGCGGCGATCGCCAGCGGCCTGGTCGAATCGCTGATGGCCGCGCTCGAGCCCTCGTTCGCCGCGCCCGAGCAGCGCGACCCGTCGCCGATCTGGCCGCTCGGCGCCTGGTCCGACCTGTATTCGCTCGCCGAGACGATGCGTTTCTACATCAGCGGCGAGCTGCCGCCGCCCGCGGCCGCGCCGCTCGGCAGCGGGCGCCGCGAGCCCACGGCGCTGCTGGTGCGTCGGCTGTTCGGCGATGCCAGTGTCTTGCACTACGGCGCTAGCCTGCTGAAGGCGATCGACGCCGCGCTCGACACGATCCCGGCGGCGCGGCCGCAAAGCGTGGCCGCGTTCCGCACCGCGCTCGCAGCGGTACCGATGCCGATGCCCACGCCGATGGCAGCGGCACCGACGCCTACGCCGACGCCTACCGCGGCGCCTGCTCCGATACCGAAGCCGACACCGAAGCCCCTGTCGATGTCGATGCCGGCAGCGACCCCGACGCCCCCGCGTGGCAATCTCGGCGCTGTGCCGGACAGCCCGCGCGCAGCCCGCCAAGAGGCGGCCGCCGCTGCGTCACGCATCGAACCGGCGTTCCACTTCGAAGCGTTCTCGGGCGGGGCCGCGTCGCCGTTTGCGATGGACGAGCCCGCGCCCATCCGGTCGATGGAACCACGCGAGCCGATCATCGCGCCGCCCGACGCTCCGCCGCCATCGGCGCCGACTGCAGCGCCCATCATCGTCAAGTCGCCGCGCGCGCGGCACCGCGTGCTGTGGGGTGCCAGCGTGCTCGTGCTGCTGCTCGGCGCCGGCACGTACGGCTGGTGGCAGATCGGTCAGCCGGGGCAAGCCGAGCTGCCGACCATCGCGATCACCCCCGTGACGCCGAAGCCTGGTATCGAGCCGCCGCCGCCGGCACCCACGGCCGCACCCGCGGCGACGCAGGCACAGACGCCGCCACCGCAGACCGCGCCGACGCAGACAGCACCGCCTGTTGCCGAGCGGGCGCCAGCGCCTGTCGCCGAAACGCCGCCGTCAACCACCGCAGCCGCACCTGCACCTGCACCTGCACCCACGCCCGCAGCCGGGCCGACGCAGACGCCGGCTCCCGTGCAGGCACAGCCAGCGACGCCTGCACCTGCACCTGCACCTGCACCTGCACCTGCACCTGCACCTGCACCTGCACAAGCACAAGCACAAGCACAAGCACAAGCACAAGCACAAGCACAAGCACCGGCACCTGCACAAGCGCAGACACAGACCCCGCCGCCACCTGTTGCCGCGTCACCGCCGCCCGCAGCGCCGCGCGCGACCGCCACGGCACGCGCGCGCACACCCGCGCCCGCGGTGCCGACCCGTCCGAAAGTGGCCGCACGCCCGCCAGCACCGATCGCGACGAGCCCGCGCGACGCCTGCTCGGGCCGCACGCAGTTCTCGTTCTACCGCTGCATGCAGACGCAGTGTGAGCAAAGCATCTGGGAGCATCACCCGCAGTGCGTGCGCCTCAGGTCAACCGACAGCGTCGACTGAGCGCGCTTCGGCCAGGATCGCCTGCGCGCGCAGGATCACCGGCTTGTCGATCATCTGGCCGTCGAGCGCGACGGCCGCACCGCCGCTGGACTCGGCGATCGCGAGCACCCGGCGCGCCCACGCCCGCTCGGCCTCGCTGGCGCTGAAGCTGCGGTTCACCGCGGCGAGCTGGCGCGGGTGTATGCACAGCTTGGCGCCGAAGCCCAGGCGACGCGCGCGCTGCGCATCGCGCTCGACCTCGGCGCTGTCGTCGATGGCCACGCTCGGGCTGTCGACCGGCGGCGCGATGCCGGCGAGGCGCGATGCGAGCACGAGCTGCGAACGAAAGTAGATCAGCTCGTCGAACTCGGCACGCATGCGCATGTCGAGCTGGAAGTCGATCGCGCCGAAGGCCAGACGCTGCACGCCGCGCACCGCCGCAATCGCGCGCAGCTGGTCGAAGCCGGCGGCCGACTCGATCAACGGCAGCAAGGGCACGTCGTCGAGCTCGCGCGCCGCGAGCCGATCGGCACGCTCGGCCTTCGCGACCATCACCGCGCTGACGCCAGGTTGGCGGCACAGAGCCAGATCGTCGCGGTGCCAGGGCGTGTCGGCCGCATTGATGCGCACGACGACCGGCCGGGCCGCCGACAGCCACGCGCTCAGGTGGCGACGCGCCGCGTCCTTTTGATCCGGCGGCACGGCGTCTTCGAGATCGACGATGACGGCATCGGCGCCGCTGGCCAGCGCCTTGTCGAAGCGCTCGGGTCGGTTGCCTGGAACGAAGAGATAAGAGCGCGGAGTCATCGGATCACGTCGCCAGAAAACGCGTGACGACGGCCGTATCCGCAAGCGACCAGATACGCGCGATCACGCGTTGCATCTCATCGGGCGTCGCGCCATTGCGGTACGCGGCCAAGGCCTGCGCCTTGTCTTCGAGCTCGGGCCGCGTCAGCGTGTTGCCCGGGTCGCCCTTGGGTTCGAGCACCGTGGCGGCCAGCGTGCGACCGTCCAGCGTCTCGACGACGACCTTGCCGATCCAGCGCGCCGGATACGCGCCATCGACCTCGGGGTCGAGCCGCATCGCGACCTTGTCGTGCACGGCCCGCACCGCCGCGTCGCGCCAGTTCGAGTCGAACTCGGTCAGCCCGGCACGGCCGTGCACCGCGATCAGGCCGAGCACTGTGCCCATCGAGAACTTGGCCTGGTGCACGGTCTGCGGGTCGGTGACCGGGCCGAGCACGTCGAGCGCCGCCTGATGCACGAGCGCGGTGACGGCGCGGATATCGCCCGCCGCGAGCCGATGCTCGCGCAGCAGCTGCTGCAAGGCATCGGCGGCCGGATGCGTGTGGCGGCAGGCGGCGTGGAACTTGAACGAGGTCTCGGCCAGCGCCCAGCGCGTGCCGAGACCGTCGGCGAGGCGCGTCGGATCCGCATCCTGCGAGGTGCCGGCGGCCAGCCCTTGCGCGCCGTCGAGGATGCGGCGCGCGCCGGTGAAGCCGTCGCGTGCGAGGTAGGCGGCGGTCAGGCCGGCGCCGGCGGCATGCGCGGTGTGCAGCTGCTTCGAGTCGGCGGCGTCGCGCAAGAACTCCCACAGCCCGGCCGATTGCGTGCCGGCCGAGCCGAGCGCATGGCGCATCTGCGCGGGCGTGAGCTGCAGCAGCCGGCCGACCGCCGCGGCGGCGGCGAACGTGCCGGCGGTGCCGGTGGTGTGGAAGATGCGGTAGTGCGAGCGGCCCAGAAACTCGCCGACGCGGATACCGACTTCGTAGCCGGCCACAACGGCAACGAGCAGCTCGCGGCCCGACGCGCCGAGCGCCTGCGCGACCGCGAGCGCGGCCGGGAACACGACCGTCGCCGGGTGAAACACCGAGCCGTTGTGGACGTCGTCCTGCTCGGCGACATGCGAGGCGGCGGCGTTCGCGATCGCGGCGACCAGCGGGCTGCTGCCGCGGCGATGGATCAGGATCTCGCTCGCGCCGTCGCTCGGCCCCATCGCCTCGATGAAGCGCGCGATGGTTTCGACCGGCCGCGCGTCCTTGCCGGCGAGCGCCGACGCGAACCAGTCGAGGAACAAGTCCTCGGCGCGGCGCACGACGGCAGCAGGGACCGCCTCGAAGGCAAGGCCGGCGGCGAACTCGGCGAGGGCCTGCGTCGGGTCGGTGTCGTGCATCGCCAGCTCCTTGTTCATATCGCCGCCTCGGCGCGCATCTGCGCGACCTCGTTCGCCGCAAAGCCGAGCTCGGCGAGCACGGCCGCGGTGTGCTTGCCCAGCGCCGGCACGGCGTCCATGCGCGCATCGAAGCTCGCCGGCAGGCCCGGCGGCAGCAGCGCCGGCATCGCACCGTTCGGCGTGCCCACGCTGACCCAACGTTCGCGCGCCTGAAGCTGCGGGTGCGCCCACACGTCGCGCATCGTGTTGACGCGTGCGTTCGCGATCTGCGCGTCTTCGAGCCGCGCGATCACATCGTCGATGCTGAGCTGCGCAAAGGTGTCCGTGATGATCTTCTGCAACGCAGGCTTGGCGGCGACACGCTTGGCGTTCGCATTGAAGCGTTCGTCGCTCGCGAGCTCGGGCTGGCGCAGCACGGTGGCGCAGAAGGCCTGCCATTCGCGCTCGTTCTGCAGGCCCAGCATGACAGTGCGGCCATCGCCCGCGGTGAACGGGCCGTAGGGGTAGATGGTCGCGTGCGACGCACCGGCACGCGGCGGCGGCTCGGCACCGTCGAAGGCGTAGTACAGCGGGTAGCTCATCCACTCGGCCATGCTCTCGAGCATCGACACATCGATGCGGCAGCCGCGGCCGGTCTTGCCGCGCTGGATCAGCGCGGCCATGATGTTGGTGTAGGCATACATGCCGGCCGCGATGTCGGCGATCGAGCAGCCGGCCTTCGCGGGTTCGTCGGGCGTGCCGGTGATCGACAGAAAACCGGCCTCGCTCTGGATCAGCAGGTCGTAGGCTTTCTTGTCGCGGTATGGGCCAGGTCGCTCCGGGTCGTCGCCATAGCCGGAGATGTCGCAAACGATCAGCGCCGGGTGCTTGTCGCACAGCGCCTCGAACGACAGGCCGAGACGCGCCGCCGCACCGGGCGCGAGGTTCTGCACCAGCACGTCGGCACGCTGCAGCAGCCGCGCCAGCACCTCGGGCGCCTGCGCGTGCTTCAGGTCGAGCGTCAGGCTTTCCTTCGAGCGATTGGTCCAGACGAAGTGCGAGGCCTGGCCATGCACGCGCGTGTCGTAGGCGCGCGCGAAGTCGCCGACACCGGGGCGCTCGATCTTGATGACGCGCGCGCCCAGGTCGGCGAGCTGGCGCGTGCAGAACGGCGCGGCGATCGCGTGTTCGAGCGCGACGACGGTGATGCCTTCCAAGGGCCGCATCAGAAGCTCCTCGGCAACCCGAGCACATGCTCGGCTACATACGACAGGATCAGGTTCGTCGAGATCGGCGCGACCTGGTAGAGCCGCGTCTCGCGGAACTTGCGCTCGACGTCGTATTCGTTCGCGAAGCCGAAGCCGCCGTGGAACTGGATGCAGGCGTTGGCCGCCTCCCAGCTCGCCTTGGCCGCGAGGTACTTGGCCATGTTGGCCTGTGCGCCGCAGGGCTGGTTCGCATCGAACCGCCGGCAGGCTTCCCAGCGCATCAGGTTCGCGGCCTCGACCTCGATGTGCGCTTCGGCGATCGGGAACTGCACGCCCTGGTTCTGGCCGATGGGCCGGCCGAACACGACGCGTTCGCCGACGTACTTCGTCACGCGGTCGACGAACCAGTGGCCGTCACCGATGCATTCGGCGGCGATCAGCGTGCGCTCGGCGTTCAGGCCGTCGAGGATGTACTTGAAGCCCTGGCCCTCTTGCCCGATCAGGTTCTCGGCCGGGATCTCGAGGTTCTCGAAGAACAGCTCGTTGGTCTCGTGGTTGACCATGTTCGCGATCGGCCTCACGGTCATGCCGCTCTGCTCGGCCTGGCGCAGGTCGACCATGAAGATCGACATGCCCTCGGACTTCTTCGTCACCTCGGCGAGCGGCGTGGTGCGCGCCAGCAGGATCATCCAGTCGGAGTGCTGCACGCGCGAGATCCAGACCTTCTGGCCGTTGACCACGTAGCGGTCGCCGCTCCGGCTCTTGACCGCGGTGGTCTTGATCTTGGTCGTATCGGTGCCGGTGCTGGGCTCGGTCACGCCCATCGATTGCAACCGCCACTCGCCGCTCGCGATCTTCGGCAGGTAGAACTGCTTCTGCACCTCGCTGCCATGGCGCAGCAGCGTGCCCATGTTGTACATCTGGCCGTGGCACGCGCCGGAGTTGCCGCCGCTGCGGTTGATCTCTTCCATCACCACCGAGGCTTCGCTCAGACCCAGGCCCGATCCGCCGTAGTCGGTCGGGATCATCGCGGCGAGCCAGCCGGCTTTCGTGAGTGCATCGACAAAGGCCTCGGGGTAGCCGCGCGCCGCGTCGATCTTGCGGTGGTACTCGTCGGGGAATTCGGCGCACAGCGAGCGCACAGCGTCACGGATGTCCTGGTATCGATCGGGGGTGTTCGTCAGCATGATGGAGTCTCTTGTTTCAGCCGATCACGGCCCGTGCGCTCATCGCGAGCTGGCCAAGATGGTTGCGCGCCCAGAGTGCGATGCCGCCATCCGCCTCGCGCTTGCCGCACAGCGTGAACGGGTGGATGTCGAACAGCGGGCTCGCGGCCTTGAAGTCGAATTGCGTGAGCGCCGCATCGGGCATCTCGCGCCGCAGCAGGTCGACCAGCAGCGTCGCGATCAGTGGGCCGTGCACGATCAGGCCGGGGTAGCCCTCGACCTCGATCGCATACGAGCGGTCGTAGTGGATGCGGTGGCCGTTGAAGGTCAGCGCCGAGTAGCGGAACAGCAGCACCGGGTCGGGCGTGATCGCGCGGCTGAATTGCTCGTCGGTCGGCGCCTGTGGCGGCACCGGCGCCGCGGCGCCCGGCGCGGGCGCATCGCGGTAGACGATGTCGTGTTCCTCGCGCACTGCCACACCTTGCGCGTTGACGATCTCGTGCTGCACCGTGACGAACACCAGCGCGCCGCTGCGGCCGTGCTTCGCGTCGACGCTCGTGATCGTCGAGCGCCGCGTCACCGGCTCGCCGACACGGATCGGATGCACGAAGGCCAGGCGCCCGCCGGCCCACATGCGCCGCGGCAGCGGCACCGGCGGCAGGAAGCCGCCGCGCTTCGGGTGACCGTCGGCGCCGATCTCGCGCTGCAAGGCCTGCGGCAGAAAGTAGAGCCAGTGCGCGAGCGGCGGCAGCACGCTGCCGTCGATGGGCGCCGGGTCGTCGGCACGATCCAGCGTCGCGATCAGGCCGGCCAGCGGCGCGGCGGTGACGGTGTCATCGCTCTGCTCGGTGCGGCCGATCCAGTCGCGCAAATGGTCCAGGGACGCGGTGGTGGCGGTGTTCATGAGCAGAGCTTGCGTCATGCCGCGCGCGCCTGCAATTTGCGTTTCGCAAAGGCGGCCTTCGGCCCGCGTTAACGGGGTCTTCGTGTATCGCCAATTGTCGGAGCGGCACGCTGCAGGCACAGTCGCGCACGGTTCACACACAACACACCGGAGACTTCTTCCCATGCCCCGAACTCTTGTTCTGCAGTCCCCGTCGCGCCGTGCGCTGATCGCGGCCACCGGCCTGGCGGCCCTCGTGCCGCTGGCGCGCGCACAAGCCCCGATCGTCATCAAGTTCAGCCACGTCGTCGCACCGGACACCCCAAAAGGCAAGGGCGCGGAGCGCTTCAAGCAACTCGCCGAAGAGCGCACCAAGGGCCGCGTGAAGGTCGAGGTCTACCCGAACAGCCAGCTCTACAAGGACAAGGAAGAACTCGAGGCCCTGCAACTCGGCTCGGTGCAGATGCTCGCGCCGTCGCTGGCGAAGTTCGGCCCGCTGGGCGCGCGCGAATTCGAGGTCTTCGACCTGCCGTTCATGTTCAACGACACGCCCGCGTTCCGTGCCGTGACCGAAGGGCCGGTGGGCCAGGGTCTGCTGGCCAAGCTCGAACCCAAAGGCCTTAAGGGCCTTGCGTACTGGGACAACGGCTTCGACATCATGACGTCGAACCGACCGCTGCACCATGTGGCCGATTTGAAGGGCCTGAAGATGCGCATCCAAAGCTCCAAGGTACTCGATGCCAACATGCGCGCACTCGGTGCGATCCCGCAGGTCATGGCGTTCTCGGAGCTGTACCAGGGCCTGCAATCGGGCGTGGTCGACGGCTGCGAGAACACGCCGTCCAACGTCTACACGCAAAAGCTCTACGAGGTGCAGAAGCACGTCACGATCTCGAACCACGGCCACATCGCCTACGCGGTGGTCGTCAACAAGAAGTTCTGGGACGACCTGCCGGCCGACCTGCGCAGCATTCTCGAGGGCGCGATGAAGGACGCGACGACCTACGCGAATGCGATCGCCGACACCGAGAACGTCGACGCGCTCGAGAAGATCAAGGCCAGCGGCAAGAGCACGGTCTACAAGCTGAGCGCCGCCGAGACGAACGAGTGGAAGAAGGCGATGTTCGTCGTCCACAAGGACATGGAAGCGCGCGTCGGCAAGGACACCGTGCTGATGGTGCAGAAGGCCGCGGGCTTCGTCGCGCCGAAGTAGGCTCGCGCCGAAAAGACCACGTCCGCCGCGGCAGAGCCGCCGCACCCCGAACGCCCGATTCCGGCCCTTCAGCCGGGCATGCTTCCTGCTGTACTCTTGCTGGTATACCAACAAGAGCACCAAGACGCAGCATGGACCCGACGACCTCCCTGCTCACGCTGGCCGACTGGCGGCGCGCGTACCGCGATGGCGCGTCGCCGCTGTCGCTGCTGCTCGCGCTGGCCGAGCGCCTGCAGCGCGACAGCCCGCCCGAAGCCTGGATCACGCGCACCGACGCGGCCGCCCTCGCGTCCCAGATCGGTGCGCTCGAGGCGCGCTTGGCGCACTACCCCAACCGCGCCGCGGCGCTGGCCGCGATGCCGCTGTTCGGCGTGCCCTTCGCCGTCAAGGACAACATCGATGTGCTGGGCCTGCCGACCACGGCCGCGTGCCCGGCCTTCGAGCGCGGCGTGTGGACCCACGCGACGGCGGTCGCGCGGCTGATCGCCGCGGGTGCGGTGTGCCTGGGCAAGACCAACCTCGACCAGTTCGCCACCGGCCTGGTCGGCGCACGCTCGCCGTATGGCCGGCCGAGCAGCACGTTCGCGGCCGAGCGCATCAGCGGCGGCTCGAGCTCGGGCTCGGCGGTCGTCGTGGCGCGCGGCGACGTGCCGTTCGCGCTCGGTACCGACACCGCCGGCTCGGGGCGCGTGCCGGCGGGCTTCAACAACATCGTCGGGCTCAAGCCCACACCGGGGCGCGTCAGCTGCACCGGCGTGCTGCCGGCCTGCCGCAGCATCGACTGCGTCTCGGTGCTCGCACTCAACGTCGCCGACGCCGCGCAGGTGCTAGCCGTGATCGAAGGGCCGGATGCCGCCGACGCCTACAGTGCGTTCGCGGCCGGGCCGGCGCGGTTCGCCGCGGCGCTGCGGGTCGGCGTCCCGCGCCAGCCGGTGCTGGCCGGCGACATCGGCTATGCCGCCGCGTTCGATCGTGCCGTCGCGCAGCTCGAGGCGGCCGGCCACCGCGTCGTGCCGATCGACTTCGCACCCTTGCACGCGGTCGCCGAGCTGCTCTACGGCGGGCCGTGGGTGGCCGAGCGCCACGCCGTCGTGCAGCCGCTGCTGGACCGCGACCCGGGCGCGCTCGACCCCGCCGTGCGCCAGGTGATCGCACGCGCCGCCGAGTTCAGCGCCACCGATGCCTTCCGCGCCCAGTACGCCTTGCGCGAGGCGCAGCGCGACACCGCCGCGCTGTGGCAGCAGGTCGATCTGCTGATGGTGCCGACCGCACCGACGCACCCGACGCACGCCGCCATCGACTTCGACCCGCTGGGCGCGAACGCGCTGCTCGGCACCTACACCAACTTCGTCAACCTGCTCGGCTGGTGCGCGCTGGCGCTGCCAGCCGGCTTCGCCGAACATGGCCTGCCGTTCGGCGTGACCTTCATCGCGCCGGGCGCGGCCGATGCGGCGCTCGCGCGTTTCGGCCAAGCCTGGGAGGCGCGGCTGCAGCTGCCGCTGGGCGCGACCGGCCGAGCGTTCAGCACCGCAAGCGCCGGGGCCGAGATGCCCTGGCCAGTGAGCACGGCCACCTTGCCGATCGCGGTCGTCGGCGCGCACCTCGCCGGCCTGCCGCTGAACCACCAGCTCACCGAACGCGGCGCGACCTTGCGCGAGGCGACGAGCACCGCGCCGAGCTACCGCCTGTTCGCCTTGCCGAACACGACGCCGCCGAAGCCCGCGCTGCTGCGCGTCAGCAGCGGCGGCGGGTCGATCGCGGTCGAGATCTGGGATGTTCCGATCGCCGAGGTGGGTTCGTTCCTGGCGCTGATCCCGCCACCGCTGGGCCTGGGCTCGCTCGAGCTCGCCGACGGCCGCCACGTGAACGGCTTCATCTGCGAAGCGCATGCACTCGCCGGCGCACGCGATGTCACCGCATTCGGCGGCTGGCGTGCGTTCCTGGCCGCTGCCACTGCGCCGGCCTGATCCCCTTTCCTTCATCTCACCGAGGAGCCCCCATGGATTCACCCGACACGTCGCGCCGCCAGTTGCTCACCGCCGTCGCGGCTGGCGCCGCGCTCGCCAGCATCGGTGCGCCTCGACTCGCCAGCGCGCAGGCCGTCAAGCTGCGCGTCGGCTACTGGCCGGTGGCGGCGGGGCTGCCGTTCTTCGCGGCGGTCGAGAAGGGCTATTTCAAAGAGGCCGGCGTCGAGGTCGAGCCGCTCAAGTTCGCCGGCGCGCAGCAGGTGATGGAGGCGATGCTGTCGGGCCGCTGCGACGGCAGCGCCAACGGCACCGGCTCGGCCAACCTGGCGATCGGCGAGATCGCGCAGCCGGGCCTGTTCAAGATCTTCGCGACCAACCCGAGCAATGCGCAGCACGTGCTCGAAGAGTTCCTGCTGCCGAAAGACAGCCCGGTCAAGACCTTCGCCGATTTGAAAGGCAAGCGCGTCGCATCAGGCCCGGGCATCCAGAACGTGACGCTCGCGAAGACCATGCTCGAGCGCGCCGGCGCCGGCGCCGGCACGATCGCGGTCACCGAGCTGCCGATCGGCCAGCACGTGGCGGCACTCGCCGCGGGCCAGGTCGATGCGGTCTACACGCTCGAGCCAACCGGCACGGTCGGGCGCCTGAACGGCACAACGCGCGTGCTCGAGGCCGGCGTCGTCGCGCACTACATCCTCGGCGACCCGATGGCGCCGTGGCACGGCGGCGCGGCCAGCCTGACCACCGAGTTCATCAAGAAGAGCCCGGACGCAGCCAAGAAGTACATCGCCGCGTACGCACGCGGCATCGAGCTGGTGCGCAGCAAGCCGGACGAAGCGCGCAAGTTCATGAAGGGCTACACCGCGATCGAAGGGCCGCTCGCGAACGAGGTGCCACTGGCCTCGTACATGCTCTACAACGAGTTCAAGGCGAGCGACGTCGGCTACTTCCAGAAGTTCTACGACCTGTTCGCCGAGAAGGGCATCTTCGAGAAGAAGGTGGTCGTCGAGCCGCTGATGTTCAAGGGCTGAGGGCTGAGCGATGACCACCACCGCAACCGCGAAACCCGGCCGCGACTGGGGCCGATGGCTGCCCTTCATCGGCCCGATCGTACTGTTCGTGCTCTGGGACCTGGTCGTGCGCGCCGGGCTGATCAAGGTGATCCTGCTGCCGACGCCGTGGGCGACGATCCAGGCGCTCGTCACCGGCCTGGCCGGTGGCCCGCTGCTGCTGGACTTCGGCGTGACCGTGCTGCGCACGCTCGAGGCCTTCGTGATCGCCGCGGTCGTCGGCGTGCCGCTGGGCGTGCTGCTCGGCAGCAACGAGAAGGCCTACCGCAGCGTCGAGTTCCTGATCGACTTCTTCCGCTCGACGCCGTCGTCGGCGCTGATCCCGCTGTTCCTGCTGATCTTCGGCGTCTCCGACATCAACAAGGTCGCCATCGCGGCCTTCGGCGCGTGGCTGATCGTGCTGTTCAACAGCGCGTACGGCGTGATCAACGCACGCAAGCAGCGCGTGATGGCGGCGCGTGTGATGGGCGCCTCGCGCTGGCAGATCTTCAAGGACGTGCTGATCTGGGAAAGCCTGCAGCCGACCTTCGTCGGGCTGCGTTCGGCGGTCTCGATGGCGCTGGTGATCGTGATCGTCGCCGAGATGTTCATCGGCTCGGACACCGGTCTCGGCCACCGCATCATCGACGCGCAGCAGGTGTTGAACGTGAAGAGCATGTACGCGGCGATCCTCGCGGCCGGCGCGCTCGGCTACGCGCTGAACATCCTGTTCCTGATCGCGGAACGCAAGATCGTCCATTGGAGCGGGAGGTAAGCATGTCTGCCGTCTTGAACGCTGCGGTCGTTGCCGACGTGCCGGTGCGCCCCTTCGAACCCGGCCCCGCCGGCACGCACATCACGATCCGCGGCCTGACGAAATACTTCGCCGGCTGGCCGCTGTACGAGAACTTCGACCTCGACATCCCGAAGCACAAGATCGTCTCCGTCTTCGGCCCGAACGGCTGCGGCAAGTCGACGCTGATCAACATGATCGCGGGCCTGATCCCGATCGACTCGGGCCAGATCCTGTTCGATGGCAAGAGCCTGAGAGAGACCAAGATCGGCTACGTGTTCCAGAACTACCGCGAGGCGATGTTCCCGTGGATGCGCACGATCGACAACATCGCGTATCCGCTCAAGCTCGAGGGCCGCAGCAAGGCCGAGGTCGACCGGCGCATGGCCGAACTGGTCGCGTCGTTCGATGTCAAGTTCGACCTGAACCGCTACCCGTACGAGCTCTCGGGCGGCCAGCAACAAACCGCGTCGATCATGCGCGCGCTCGCGCCGGGGCCGGAGGTGCTGTTCCTCGACGAGCCGTTTTCGGCGCTCGACTTCGAGATGACGCTCTTCATCCGCGAGAAGCTGCAAGAGGTCTTCATGCAGACCGGCACGACGATGCTGCTGGTCTCGCACGACCTCGAAGAGGCCGTCTACCTCGCCGACGAAGTGCTGCTGCTGACCAAGCGCCCGACCAAGGTGGCCGAGATCTTGCAGTACACCGATGCGCGCCCGCGCACCGTGGCGACGCTGTCCGAGCCCAGCTTCATCGCTGCGAAGAAGCTCAGCCTTGAAATCTTCCAGCGCGAAGTGCGGCGCTGACGACAGGACCCTGGTTTGATGACGCCGCCAGAGATCGAAGCCTATGTGGACGCCGCCGCCGCCGCGCTGAAGCTGCCGCTCTCGCCGCCGCATCGGCCCGGCGTGCTGCACTATTTCGCATTGGCAGCGAGCATGGCCGAGCTCATCGCCGAGCACCCGCTCGCGATCGAGGACGAGCCGGCCGAGGCCTTCGTGCCGATCTCGCCCGACGCCCGCAGCGCAGCATGACGGCCGCTGAACTGCTCCGGCGCGATGCCGCCGACATCGCCGACGCGGTGCGCGAGGGCCGCATCAGCGCCACGGCGCTCGCGCAGGCGAGCCTGGAACGCATCGCGCAGACCGATCCACACATCAACGCCTTCACCGACGTGACCGCGCGGCGCGCGCTCGACACCGCCGCCACGCTCGACGCGCGCCTTGCGGCCGGCGACAGCCGCGCGCGTGCGCTGCCGCTGCTCGGCGTGCCGTTCGCGGTGAAGAACCTGTTCGACGTCGCCGGCATCACGACGCTGGCCGGCTCGAAGGTCGAGCGCGGCCGAACGCCGGCGGCGACCGACGGCCCGCTGCTGCGGCGCATGCAGGCCGCCGGTGCGGTGCTGGTCGGCGCGCTGAACATGGACGAATACGCCTACGGCTTCACGACCGAGAACACGCACGAAGGCCCGACGCACAACCCGCACGACCTGACCCGCGTCGCCGGCGGCTCGTCGGGCGGCTCGGCCGCGGCAGTGGCCGCAGGCCAGGTGCCGATCACGCTCGGCTCCGACACGAACGGCTCGATCCGCGTGCCGGCGTCGCTGTGCGGCATCTTCGGCCTGAAACCGACCTACGGGCGGCTGCCGCGCAACGGCACGTATCCGTTCGTCGCGAGCCTCGATCATCTCGGGCCGTTCGCGCGCAGTGCACGCGACCTGGCCCTGGCGTACGACGCGATGCAGGGCTTCGAGGCACACGACGCGGCGTGCGTCGATCGGCCGATCGAGACGACCGTCGACGCGTTGGCGCTCGGCGTCGACGGCCTGCGCATCGCGACACTCGGCGGCTATTTCGCCGAGCACGCGCAACCCGAGGCGCGCGCCGCCGTGGCACGCGTGGCCGACGCGCTCGGCGTCACGCGCAGCGTCGAGCTGCCCGAGGCCGCACGTGCCCGCGCCGCGGCCTTCCTCATCAGCAACGCCGAAGGCGGCGCGCTGCACCTGCCGGATCTGCGCACGCGCGCCGATGAGTTCGAACCGCTGTCGCGCGACCGCTTCCTCGCCGGTGCGCTGCTGCCCGCCGCGTGGGTGTTCCAGGCGCAGCGCGTGCGGCGCTGGTTCGCGCGCCAGGCGGCCGAGTTGTTCAGGGATGTCGACGTGCTGCTCGCACCGGCCACGCCCTGCGCTGCGCCGGCGATCGGCACCGAATGGATCGACATCAACGGCCAGCGCCTGCCCGCACGCGCCAGCATGGGCCTGTTGACGCAGCCGATCTCGTGCATCGGGCTGCCGGTGTGCGCGGTGCCGGTGTGGGGCTGCCACCCCAGCCTGCCGATCGGCGTGCAGGTGATCGCGGCGCCGTGGCGCGAAGACCTGGTGCTGCGGGTCGCGCATGCGTTGCAGCAGCAGCGCGTCGCGACAGCGCCGGTCGCGACGCTGGAGGGTGCATGACGATCAACGATCCGGAGGTGCTAGCCGAAGTCACCGCAGTGTTCGCCCGCTACGAAGACGCGCTCGTGAACAACAAGGTCGAGGTGCTCGACGAGCTGTTCTGGGATTCGCCGACCACGGTTCGCTACGGTGCGGCCGAGAACCTGATCGGCATAGCCGCCATTCGTGCGTTCCGCGCCGCGCGCTCGGCCACCGGGCTGGCGCGGCGCCTGTCGAACACCGTGATCACGACCTACGGGCGCGACGCTGCGACCGCGATGACCGAGTTCCAGCGCGACGGCAGCACGCGCGTCGGCCGCCAGAGCCAGACCTGGGTGCGCCTGGCCGACGGCTGGCGCGTGGTCGCAGCGCATGTCAGCCTCATCGATGGCTAAGATCGCCGCAATGACCAAGACCACCTTGCTGCCGACTGCCAGAGTCAATTTGGCAGAACAGGTCTACGCCACGCTGAAGGCGCAGATCCACGATTTCGAGCTCGTCGCCGGCGACCGCTTCTCCGAGGCTGAGCTCGGCGCGCGCCTCGGCGTGAGCCGCACGCCGGTGCGCGAGGCGCTGTTCCGGCTGCGCAACGAGGGCTTTCTCGACGTCGAGGCCAAGCTCGGCTGGTTCGTCAGGCCGATCGACTTCGCCAAGCTCGAGCAGCTCTACGACCTGCGCATCGTGCTCGAGCTCGCCAGCGTGCTGCGCCTGTGCGCGCGCACCGACGATTCGCCCGAACTCGAGCAGCTGAAAGACACCTGGCTCGTGCCGGTGGCCGAGCGCCTGACGGACGCGCGACAGGTCGGTGCGAACGACGAGCAGTTCCACGCCACCTTGGTGCGCGCCGCCGGCAACGACGAGATGGCGCGCGTGCACTGGGACGTGACCGAGCGCATCCGCATCATCCGCCGGCTCGATTTCACGCGGCCCGATCGCATCGAGGCGACCTACACCGAGCACGCGAAGATCCTGCGCGCGGTGATCCAGCGCAAGGCCGATCAGGCGCAGCTGCTGCTGAAGACGCACATCGAGCAGAGCAAGGCCGAAGTCCGCAAGATCACGCTGCACACGCTGCACGAGGCGCGTCGGCATCTGGCCGGCTGATGACGACCCCTCGGCCGGCTTGGGGCGGCCCGGTTCGGCGAGGTTTTCGGGCACGGCTTTTGCTGCATTCCGACTGGTATACCAATGCGTGCACCAAAGTGCGACGCCGGCCCCATCACCGCGGAGAAACCCCATGACGAACCCTCTCGATGCCTCCCGTCGCCGCTCGCTGGCCCAGCTGTCGGCCCTGTCGCTCGCTTCGCTGTCGCCGTGGGCGCTGCGCCAGGCCGCGGCGCAGACGCCGCTGACCGTCGGCGTGATCTACGTCGGCCCGCGCGACGACTTCGGCTACAACCAGGCCCAGGCCGCGGCCGCGGCCGAGCTGAAGAAGCTGCCCGGCATCAAGGTCGTCGAGGAAGAAAACGTGCCCGAGACCGCGGCCGTGACGAAGACGATGACCGGCATGGTCAAGCAGGACGGCGCGAAGCTGCTGTTCCCGACCTCGTTCGGCTACTTCGACCCGTACATGCTGGGCATGGCCGCGAAGGAAACCGACGTGCGCTTCTCGCACTGCGGCGGCATGTGGACCGAAGGCAAGCACCCGAAGAACACCGGCAGCTACTTCGGCTACATCGACGAGTGCCAGTACCTGAACGGCGTGATCGCCGGGCACATGAGCAAGAGCAAGAAGATCGGCTTCGTCGCGGCCAAGCCGATCCCGCAGGTGCTGCGCAACATCAACGCCTTCACGATGGGCGCGCGTTCGGTCGACCCGAAGATCACGACCACGGTGATCTTCACCGGCGAGTGGTCGATGCCGGTCAAAGAAGCCGAAGCGACGAACAGCCTCGCCGACCAGGGCATCGACGTGTTCACGATGCACGTGGACAGCCCGAAGGTGATCGTCGAGACCGCCGCGAAGCGCGGCAAGATGGTCTGCGGCTACCACGTCAGTCAGGCCAAGCTCGCACCGGCCGCCTACCTGACCGGCGCCGAGTGGAACTGGAACACTGCGTACGCGACCATCATCGATGCGGCCCGAAGCGGCAAGCCGCACCCGAACTTCCTGCGCGGCGGCCTGAAAGAAGGCTACGTGAAGATGTCGCCGTACGGCGCGATGGTGCCGGACGCCGCGAAGAAGCAGGCCGACGACATCAAGGCCAAGATGACCGCGGGCAGCTTCGACATCTTCGCCGGCGGCCTGAAGAGCAACAAGGGCGCGGTCGTGGTGCCGAAGACGCTGAAGCAGACCGACCCCGAGCTCGAGAAGATGAACTACCTGGTCGAAGGCGTGATCGGCTCGGTCTGATCCTTCAGCGGCCAGCGCCATGCACAGATCAGTCGTCGACACGCTGCTGCCGATCGGGGCGCTGGTCGGCGCACTGCTGTTGTTCGGCCTGTTCGTCTGGCTCGGCGGCGTGAGCCCGACCGAGACCTGGCTGCTGCTGTTCAAGGGCGCGTTCGGCGACTGGTTCTCGTGGCAGAACACGCTGACGCGCGCCGCGCCGCTGATGCTCACCGCGCTGTGCGTCGCGCTGCCGGCGCGCGCCGGCCTGATCATCATCGGCGGCGAAGGCGCGGTCGTGCTCGGCGGCCTGGCCGCAGCGGCCGTGCCTTATCTGACACCGCTGCCCGGCAACCTGATCGGCACGCTGATCGTCTGCGTCGCCGGCTTCGCCATCGGCGCGGCCTGGATCGCGCTGGCCGGCGCACTGCGCCAGTTCCGCGGCGTCAACGAAACGATCTCGAGCCTGTTGCTTGCGTACACCGCGATCGCGATCTTCAAGCAGCTCGTCGAGGGACCGATGCGCGACCCGGCGACGCTGAACAAGCCGTCGACACGCACGCTCGATGAAGCGCTGCGCATCGGTGGCATCTTCGGCTCCGACGTGCACTGGGGCTTCGTGATCGGCGTCGTCGCGTGCGTCGCGCTCGGCCTGTGGCTCACGCTGACCGCGCGCGGCTTCTCGGTGCGCGTGGTCGGCGGCAACCCACGCACCGCCCAGCTCGTCGGGCTGCCGGCGAGCGCGCTGATCCTGCTCGCGTGTGCGCTCGGCGGCGGCAGCGCCGGGCTGGCCGGCGCGATCGAGGTCGCGGCGGTGCACACGAACGCGAACGCGTCGCTGATCGCGGGCTACGGCTACGCCGGCATCCTGGTGTCGTTCATCGCGCGCCACAACCCGCTCGCGGTCATCCCGGTCGCGATCCTGTTCGGCGGCTTCGGCGCGGCCGGCAGTTTGCTGCAGCGCCGGCTCGGCTTGCCGGACGCCTCGGTGCAAGTGCTGCAAGGCATCGCGTTCGTGCTGATCCTCGCGAGCGAGGCGCTGCGCGGCGTCGACTGGAAGGCGGCGGGCGAGCGCTTCAGGCGCTCGATGCAGCCGCGTGAAGTGCCGCTGAGCAGCACGGTCAAGCCCACCTGAGCGACACGACATGAACGATGTGCTGCTGCCATTTCTCGCCGCGATCCTCGGCGGCGCGCTGCGCGTCGGCGTGCCCTTCCTGTTCGTCAGCCTCGGCGAATGCCTGACCGAAAAATCCGGCCGCATCAACCTCGGCCTCGAAGGCGTGCTGGTGCTGTCGGCGTGTGCCGCGTTCGGCGGCTCGTACCTGAGCGGCTCGCCGTGGATCGGCGTGCTCGTCGCGGCCGCGACCGGCGCCGCGCTGGCGCTGCTGCACGGCCTGCTCTGCTCGCTGCCGCGCGTCAACGATGTCGCGACCGGCATCGCGCTGATGCTGCTCGGCACCGGCCTCGCGTTCTACCTCGGCAAGCCGCTGATCCAGCCGCAGGCGACACAGCTGCCCCCGCTGGCGCTCGGCGCCTGGAGCGAGTCGCCGCTGTTCCAATCGGCGCTGCAGATCAACCCGCTGCTGCCGCTCGGCCTGCTGCTGGCGGTCGCGATGTACTGGGCTTTTGCGCGCACACGCTGGGGCCTGCTGGTGCGGCTCGCGGGCGACTCGGCGAGCGCGACCAAGGCGCTGGGCTACTCGGTCAACGGCATCCGCATCGCAGCCACCGCCGCGGGCGGCGCGATCGCCGGGCTCGGCGGTGCGTCGCTGACCTTGTTCTACCCGGGCAGCTGGAACGAAGGCATCTCCAGCGGCCAGGGCCTGATCGCGGTCGCGCTGGTGATCTTCGCGCGCTGGAGCCCGCTGCGCTGCGTCGGCGCCGCGCTGCTGTTCGGCGGTG
>Ga0307508_10000449_pt1 | contig 49299 bp, 33 predicted proteins | sample 9_EM_MG_FD_203089 | JGI IMG/M metagenome (GOLD analysis project Ga0307508, IMG submission 203089) | Populus trichocarpa ectomycorrhiza microbial communities from riparian zone in the Pacific Northwest, United States - 9_EM | ecosystem: Host-associated > Plants > Roots > Unclassified | place... | reverse complement strand
CCGTGCAGACCACCCTCAAAGCCATGCAACAACTAAGCCGCACCGTTCTCTTCACCACCGTGCCCGGAGCACCCAGACGCAAACGTCTCGGCAAGAGAGTCCTCGGGATGACTTAAGCGCCATTCGGTCAGCGCCCCCGGCTACAATTTCATTCAAAGCGCTCTGACATCCTGCATTCGCGTGATTCGCGGGCACCCGGTCAGTATCCTCGCGGCGCGATATTGCTGCGCAGCGGACTGGCGGGCAGAGCGAAAGTTTCGGGTGCGTCGGGATGTGCGGGGTCGAAGCCGGCGAAATCGCCGCTGATCGATTTCGCGAGGGGCAAACCGGCGTCGCGAATTCCCTGCACCACACATTTTGCCAGCTCGTAGGCGCCGTAGTTATTGTGGTGGGTGATGTCAGTTCCACCCGCGGAAAATGCCAGCGGAGACTTTTGCGGTCCGAGCGCTTCATAGAACGCCACGCTCATGCGTTCGAGATCGATGAGCGCCACTTTTTCCTCCACGGCGACTTCGCGAACCGCTTCTGGATAGTCGCCGTGTGTATTGCGGATTTTTCCCACGGCATCGAAAACCCGGCGCTGCATGGACGTGACGAGTACAGGAATGGCGCCGCGCTGCCGTGCTTCGGCAATAAAGACTTTCAGATAGGCTTTATAGGTGGTGCGGGCTTCGACGTAGGTCTGGGGCCAGTTTTTCTTTTCGTCGTTGTGTCCGAATTGAATGAACCAGTAGTCGCCGGCTTTGATTTGGCTCACGACTTTTGCCAGGCGCAGACCTGAGATAAAGGACTTCATTGTTTCGCCGGATTCGGCATGGTTGGCCACCGCGACTCCTGGCAGAAACCGGGGAAGCATCTGGCCCCAACTCGCTCCCGGCTCATAGCCTTGGTCTGTGACCGTCGAATCGCCGGTGAGGAACACCGTGGGAACTTCCACCCGCTCAACTTCGAGCGCCGCGACCTTTGGTGCGTTGCCATTGAACTCAAGTGTGAGTTTGTCGTCCCAGCGCAGCATTCCTTTTTCGCGATCATTGAGCGCAACCGCGGAGCCGCCAGGAGCGTTTTTCTCCGGCGGCGGCACCTGGCTGTTGCGCACGTTGACGATAAAATCCCGCGTCACGAATTCGCCTGCTTTGGTTTCGACCCGCTCAAGCATCAGCTGACGCGACTCTGCTTTCACCGTGTTGCTGGATGCCGTGGTTTGGTCGCCAAATGTAACGCGTACCCGATAATTGCCTTCGGGAATCGCAAGCGAGAAGAAAAACGATTTGCCGTCGCCGGACGGAGCTGTGCCGAGGTCGAAACCATAACCGCGTTCGATCGTGAAGTTATCGGACGGCGATACTTTCGTTCCCTCGCCCGATGAGGTGAACGAGAATTTCCCATGGTTGGCGGTTGCGGTGTCCGCCCCAAAAACGAGGGAGGAAATTCCCAGTGTGCCCAGTGCGAAAATAAACGGAGCGATCGGTCTCATATCAATCGCCCTACGCTGTTACACTGCGACGTTGTTCAAATGGTAGGGCGGGACCGCTGGGCCCGCCGCGAACGTCGTTACGGCGCGCCCAGCGGTCGCGCCCTACCCACTGAAAGGAGAAAATGTATTCAGGGATTGGTCTCATGTGCAAACGAATCACGGTTCAACGTCGGTACGGAAAGGCGAGGCCGGTAAACCTGCTCGATTAAAAAGATTTCCGCTGGCCACGTTCGCCCAGCCATAACGCACGGCGGTGGGGGAGGAGACTTCTGTTGACGTGACGATTACCGTATCGTGGAGAATCTTCGCTTGCGCGGGATGAAATACTCCGTCGGCCCCAGCGATTGTGAAGCCGGACAAGTCGCCGTCCTTTGCGACCAAGCCGCCTCCGAGGTGGGTAAAGCTCAACGTAATTTCATTACCTGAAATTTTGAAACCAGAGAATACCGGTCCGGAATACTCGAGAGTTTCTCCATAGGCGAGGGCGCGTGCGGCCAGCGCGAGACGGGCGCCGACCGGACCCTTGTTCGCGGGATGGATGTCTTCCGCGTCGCCACAATCGATCGTCACAGCCATGGCGGTGTTCTTCGTTTGCTGCCAGGCGATCAGCTGCGCTTCACGAATTTCCGGGCTCATGTCTTTGAAGGGGGCGATCTGAACGAACAGGAAGGGAAAATCTCCCTGTCCCCATCGCTTGCGCCAGTCGGCGATCATCGCGGGGAAAAGAGTGCGGTACTGTTGGGCGCGTCCATTGTTCGCTTCGCCTTGATAGAACGTGGCCCCGCGAATCGCGTACGGTGCGAGTGGCTCGATCATCGCATTGTAAAGGACCGTTGGGACGCCCGGGCCTTGGGTGGGATCGTTCGGCGGCCGCTTTTTGTAATCCTTGGATAACGGCGTTGAAAACTTGCTGAACCACTGCCCGGACAGGGAAAGCGCGGTGCCCTTGCCGTCGGCCGGCGCGATTTCAAGCGGGAAGTCCGTGTTCCAAATACCGCCACCGCCGGCGGTATCAAGTACGCGCACGGCAATGACATTACCCTTCGCTTTAAGGAGCGATGCGGGTACGCGATACGTGCGTGGAGTATTCCAACCGGACGTCGCGCCCACTTCGGTGCCGTTTACCCAAGTGGTATCGATATCGTCGATTGCTGAAAGTTTTAAGTCGAGGTCGCGCCCGGACCACTCATCCGCGAGATCGAAGCTTTTGCGAAACCAGGCGATGCCGTCGAAGTCGGGATGTCCGGCGGATTCCCAAAGCACAGGCAATTTCATTTGCTCCCATACTGTCGTATCCAAATCCGGCTTCGCCCACGCAAGATCTACGCTGCCCGGATCATTGTCGCGATACCATTGGTCGAGTGAAGCGAGATAGTTTTTCCGCGCGCCTTTTGGATCGACGGCCACGCGGTCGATTTGCTCCAGGTCCTTGTTGAATTCAGGAAACGCGGCGAGTCCGGCGCGGCTCGTCCATGCTTCTGCGGGCGTGCCGCCCCAGGAGCTGTGGATGATTCCGACCGGGACATTGCGCGCCTTTTGCAGGTCACGCGCAAAAAAATAGCCGACCGCGGTAAAATCCCCAACGGTGGCAGGCGAGCAAACCGTCCATTTGCCAGTCGCGGTGGACAATGGAGCGTAGGAAGTCTTTTGGGTGACGTAGAATTGCCGGATGGTGGGATGATCTGCCGCGGCCACTTCTTTTTCCCAACCCACGATTGGTTTCTGCGGCGGGCGTGGTCCGAGCTGGCGTTCCATGTTGGATTGTCCGCCGCAAATCCACACTTCACCCACGAGGACGTCTTGCAACCGAGTAGTCCCGGGCGTGGACGAACCGGTGACGGTTAACGTCCGAGGGGTGGCCGAGGCATCCAACGCGGCGAGATCGATCCGCCAATTGCCATCGGCAGCTGCGGTGGTCGATTTTTTTTGTTTGTCAAATTCCACGGTGACGGTTTCGCCTGCGGTGGCCGTGCCCCACACGGGAACGCGCTGACCCTGTTGCAGGACCATATGGTCAGCGAATGGACTCGCGAGTTGGATCGTGGCGCGAGTGGTGGTGACGGCCAGGAACAAGCCAAGACTGGCGAGGACAGAACCAGAAACGAATGACTTCATGGGTGGGATATTCGTGAGGACGCTGGCAACGTTGCCAGATTTCTTGTGCCCCAACGTGGCGGGATTTCAGGGCGCAGTCACGGGAGAATTTCCGTGGGCGGGTTTAATAATAGGTACAAACCACGGAATATTTAACCACTGATTCTCACTCATGGAGCACTTATCTGAAATATTTCCATGGTAGGGCGGATTATCCTTAATCCGCCGCGATCGAGTTGTACCGACCGCACGGCGGATTAAGGATAATCCGCCCTACCCGCTGACAGGAGAAACTTGCTCAATTCCGTCCGATCACACCGCGCCGATGGCTTCATCAAGCACGGCCAGTACGAAATCGGCGTCTGCTTGGGTGATGTTCATGGGTGGGGCGAAACGAATTGTCTGGCCCCACAGGCCGCCTTTGCCAATCAGCAGGCCGAGCTCGCGGGCATTTTCCACGGCTTGGGCGCAGCCTTCTTTGTTTGGCTCTTTAGTGGTGCGGTCTTTCACAAACTCCAGGCCGAGCAGCAGGCCTTTGCCGCGAACGTCGCCGATGATTTTGTACTTCGCTTTCAATTTTTCAAAACCAGCGAAGAGGTATTTGCCGAGCTTCAGGCAGTTTTCCTGCGTCTTTTCCTGTTCGATGACTTCGAGGACGGCTTTGCCGATGGCGCTGACGACCGGATTTCCACCGAAAGTGTTAAAATGAACTTTTTGGGTCATGACCGCCGCAATCTTATGCGTGGTCACTACGGCTGCCAGCGGCGCGCCATTACCGATACCCTTCGCCATGGTGACGATGTCCGGAATAACGCCATGTGTTTCAAAGCCCCAGAAGTGCGTTCCCAGCCGGCCGAATCCCGTTTGCACTTCGTCGGCAATGCAAATGCCACCCGCCGCGCGGACGTGGGCATAAGCCTGTTGAAGATATCCGCCGGGAAATTCGACGAAACCGCCGACCCCTTGCATCGATTCCGCGATAAAGCCCGCGACTTTTCCGGAGGTGGTGTAGTCGATCACCTGTTTCACATCGTCCGCGTATTTGCGCCCCGCCTCTGGATCGTCATAGCCGAATGGTCCGCGATACGGGTAAGGAGAGAGCGCATGGTGTACACCGAAGCTGTGCGGAACATTGAATTTCCAGCTGCTGTTCGCGGTAACGCCCATGCCTGAGGCGTTGCCCCCGTGGTAGGCGTTGCGCAACGCGATCATGTCGTAGTTGCCCGTGTAGAGGCGCGCCATGAGCAGCGCGAGATCGTTGGCTTCGGAACCGGAATTGACGAAGTAAATGCACTTAAGATCGCCGGGCATTTTCGACGCGAGCTTCTCGGCGTACTCGCCGATGTTCGGATTCAAATAAATCGTGGTCGAGTGCTGCAGGAGCTGGTTTTGTTGATTCGCTGCCGCCACAACATGCGGATGGCAGTGGCCGACGCTCACCGTCACGATACCGCCAAGCCCGTCGAGATAACGCTTCCCGGTGCTGTCCCAGAGGTATTGCATTTTTCCCTCCACGATCATGATCGGCTGCTTGTAATACAGGAAGAGGCCGGGATTCAGATACTGTTTACGCTGCGCGAGGACTTGGTCGAGCGACGGGCCGGTGTAAGGGACGGGTGTGTGCGCAGCGGGGGGAAGGGGAATTGATTTCATCAGAGGAGAATGTCTCGCGAAGCAGGCGAAGGAAACTAAGGAAGCCAAAACTTCGAAGCCTTTGCATCCTTCGCGAGAAATATCTATTGTTTAAGAGTTGGGGGCGATTTTTCGGAGGGCGAGATAAACGGTGAAGGCGAGACCGAAGCCGACGAACCAGGCATAGTTATAGAGACTGAGCAGGAATGGCGAGATGCCAGTTCCATCGATCAGGTGCACTTGCGCAAAAAAACCGGGCAGAGCTGGGAGCACCGCGACGATCAGGGCGATCAAAGCAACGACGCTAAAACCGTGCGTGTAGTGGTATTCGCCCTGCGGGTCGTAGAGGGCCGAAAGATTTAGTTTTTGTCGCCGGCACACGAAATAATCGGCGATCATGATGCCGCCGATTGGACCGAGGAGAGCGCTGTATCCTACCAGCCACGTGAAAATGTAACCGGAAGGATCGGCCATTAATTTCCACGGCATGATTAAAATGCCGACGAGTCCGGTGATGAGCCCACCAATGCGAAACGAGATTTTCTTCGGAGCGAGATGGGCGAAGTCGTTTGCTGGCGAAACGACATTGGCGGCGATGTTCGTGGCGAGCGTGGCGACGCACAGCGCAATCATTGCGAGCAAAAGCACCGCCGGATTTTTAAAGCGCGTGAGCACGTCGACGGGATCCCAAATTGTCGTGCCATAGATGATTGTAGTGGCTGATGTCACGGCGACACCAATAAAGGAATAAAGCCCCATCGTCAGCGGAAGTCCGAGCGCCTGCCCGGTCATTTGATCGCGTTGGGTATATGCGTAGCGGGAGAAATCGGGAATGTTGAGTGACAGGGTTGCCCAGAAGCCGACCATGCCGGTGAGCGCGGGGAAAAAGAAATTCGAAAACTGTCCGGCCTTGGGTTGTCCTGCGTCGAAGGCAGAAGGTTGTGATAAAATCGGGCCGAACCCACCGGCATTGCGATAAGCCCACCATAGCAGCAACAGCCCCAAGGCGATCAACAGAGGCGCCTTGATATTCAAGAGGAGTCGGATTGAATCGATACCCTTGTAGACGACGGCCATGTTGATCGCCCAGAAAAACAAAAAGCTGGCGAACTGAACGCCGGTGATCCCGAGCAGTGGCAGTGCTCCACCACCAGCCAGCGACGGAATGAAAAGCGCGAGGATTTTGTGGATGGCCTCCCCGCCGATCCACGTCTGGATTCCAAACCATCCGCAAGCGACGAGGGCCCGAAGCAGCGCGGGAACATTGGCGCCGTACGTGCCAAACGATGCGCGGCAGAAAACCGGAAAGGGAATGCCGTATTTCGTGCCGGCGTGGGCGTTGAGGACCATCGGCACGAGTACGATGAGATTGCCCAGGAATATCGTGAACACCGCCTGCCACCAATTCATGCCCCCGCCAATTAAAGACGACGCGAGCATGTAGGTCGGGATGCACGCCGACATCGAAATCCAGAGAGCGGCAAAACTCAGCATGCCCCACTTGCGCTGCGATAATTGCACAGGTGCGAGATCCGCATTGTAGAGACGACTCGCCTGGAGATCCACTTGGACGGCAGGCGCGTTGGCAGTGAGCGAAGGCGTAGTCATGAGAACAGGCGGCAGATTATTTAACCACGGATCTCACGGATTGGCACGGATAGGAATGGCCACAAAAAGTCACGAAAAGGCACCATAACAAGACAGGGCGGATTCCTTTTTTGTGCATTCTCGTGATTTTTCGTGGCTAAAAATGACTTGGTTTGCGTTGCAGAAACTGGCCGCGGCCCAGTGTACCGACGAATTTTCCATCGCGTGCGGCGATTTGACCGCGGACCGTGACCACGCTGGAACGGCCTTCCAGTTTCCAACCTTCGAAGGCGCTGTAGTCGACGTTCATGGCCTGATTCTTTGCAGAAATCGTGCCGCGATAGTCCGGATCAAACACCACCAGATCCGCATCAGCGCCCGGTTGGATCGTCCCTTTACGCGGGAAAAGATCGAACTGTTTGGCGACTTGAGTGCTCGCGGCGTTAACGAAGGTATGGAGATCGATCTTTCCCGTTTTTACGCCGTAAGTATAGAGCAGATTGATGCGTTCCTCGAGTGACGGGATACCATTGGGGATTTTCGTGAAGTCCTCCCGGCCCATCGGCTTTTGTTTTTCGAAATCAAATGGCGCGTGATCGGTGGCGACGGTGTTGACGAGGCCATCGCGCAGCCCTGCCCAAAGCACGGACTGGTTGCGCGCGTCGCGCAGCGGTGGCGACATCACATATTTGGCGCCTTCGAAATTGGGTTTTTCCGCGTAGGTTTTATCGAGCGTGAGGTATTGGATGAGCGTTTCGACTCCGACGCGAACGCCGCGCTGGCGGGCGGCGATGGCTTGATCGAGCGCTTCCTTGCAACTCAGGTGGACAATGTACGTCGCCGCTCCGGTGAGCTCTGCAAAAGTCATGAGATGATGTACGCCTTCGGCTTCCACTGCGGGTGGACGGCTTTCGTGATGCTGCGCAGGATCGGTTTTCCCCGCAGCGAGGAGTTCCTTGCAGCGCTCCGCCACGAGGGTTTCGTTTTCGCAATGCGCGGTGACCACCACGCCGAGTTCCCTGGCGAGTTTGAGCGTGCGATAGAGTTCGGTGTCGTCGATGCCGAAGGCGCCTTTGTACGCGAGGAAGATCTTGAAGGAGCTGATCCCGCGCTGGACGATCTCGCGAAGCTGGGCGTCGGTTTGATCGGTGAATTTCGTTACCCCCATGTGAAACGAGAAATCGCAGGCCGATTTTCCGACTGCCTGAGACATCCACAGTTCAAAACTTTTGAGTGCGTCGTCGGATCGCGCGGGACAGCACATTTCGATGAGCGTGGTCGTGCCACCGACGAGCGCGGCCTTGCTGCCGGTTTCGTAGGTGTCCTTGGAAAACGTCCCCATGAACGGCAGATAGATGTGGACGTGCGGATCGATAAATCCGTGGAAAACATATTTACCCAAGGCATCGATCACTTCGGTGCCCGCCGGCACGCTCAGGTTGCGATCGATCCTGGTGATCGTCTCGCCTTCGCAATAGATGTCAGCGATATAGCGGGAGTCGGCGGTGATGATCTCACCGTTTTTAACTAGAAGTGACATGTGGTGAGTGACAAGTGACGAGTTAAGACTGTCTTCGTTCGTCCAGTTTTCGTCGAAGTGAGTTTAGCATCCGGCGAATTTCGTCGATCAGCGATACGCTGGATGCGGCATCTACAGATTTGCAAAAACCAAGTTCGACGGTGAGATAAAGTTGCGTGTCGAGTTCAGCCGCTGAGCCTTCAGCGTGAGAAATGAACTGGAGGAATTCGCCGGTTGTTCGCCGCGCTTGTCCTTCAGCGATATTGGAAGGGATCGACACGGCTGCCCGCCGAATTTGTGAGACGAGCCCGAACCGCTCTTCGGCCGGCAGTTTGGATGTCAGGGAATAGAGGAGTTTGGCGAGTTCGATGCCTTTGTGCCACACGAGCAGATCGCGATAACTTTGAGGTTTTGTATTCATGTTTGGTTGCGGCCCGTAAATTGGTAGCTCATCACTTTTCACTTATCACTCGTCACGTCGCGCTTTGCGCGATCATTTTTTCCAAACGTCGCCGACGTCGCCGCCGAACCAGCGGGAGCTCACGACTTTTTGCTGGGTGTAGAACTGGACCGCTTCCTTCCCCTGAATATGCAGGTCGCCGTAGAAGGAGTCGTCCCAGCCAGTGAAAGGGAACATGGCCATTGTCGCGGGCACACCCACATTGACGCCGACCATACCTGCCTTCACTCGCATCGTGAATTCACGCGCGGCCCGGCCGTTGTTGGTGAAAATAGCCGCGCCGTTGCCGTAGGCGGAGCGATTGGCCTGTTCGATCGCGGCGTCGAGATCGTCCATCCGCATGACGTTGAGGACGGGGCCGAATACTTCTTCGCGGGCAAGCGTCATGGAATTTTGCACGCCGTCGACGACCGTGGCGCCGACGTAAAATCCTTTTGGCGCGTCTGCGACTTTGGCGCTGCGGCCATCTGCGATAATCTTTGCGCCTTCCTTCTCGCCGGTGGCCAGCAAACTCAGCACGCGATCCCGATGGGCGGCGGTGATGACCGGGCCCATGTCGGGCTGCGCGGCACGATCCGTGGGGCCGACTTTGATCGCATTCGCCGCCTTCACGATTTCGGGAAGCACGCGATCGGCGGCGGCGCCGACGGTGAGCGCGGTAGAGCCCGCCATGCATCGCTCGCCCGCGCAGCCGAACGCGGCGGTGGCGAGATTTTCAACGGTCTTGCCGACGTCGGCATCAGGCATGACCACGATGTAGTTTTTCGCTCCGCCATTGGCTTGGACGCGTTTGCCGTGCTTCGTGGCGGTATCGTAAATGTATTTGGCGATTGGCGTAGAGCCGACGAACGAAACTGCCTTCACCTTCGGGTGCGTGAGCAGCGCATCAACAGCGGCCCGGCCGCCGTGTACGATATTGAAAACGCCCTTGGGAATTCCGGCCTGCTCAAGCAATTGTCCAAGCAGCACGGCGCAGAGCGGCACTTTCTCGCTTGGTTTCAGGACGAACGTATTGCCGCAAGCCAGTGCGAGAGGAAACATCCAGAGCGGGACCATCGCAGGGAAATTGAACGGGGTGATGCCGACGCAGACGCCCAATGGCATATTGATGGTTTCGCAGTCGACGCCGCGCGCGACGTTTTTCAACGAGTCACCAAATAGCAGCGTCGGGATGCCGCAGGCGTACTCGATGTTTTCGATGCCGCGGAAGAGCGAACCGCGCGCCTCGACATTGGTTTTACCGTGCTCGCGCGAGACGGTCTGACACAGCAAATCGAAATTTTGCTCCACGAGCTGCCGGTACTTGAAAAACACCCGCGCGCGTTCGATCGAAGGCGTGTCGCGCCACGCGGGGAATGCCGCTTGTGCCGCGTCGACGGCAGCATTCACTTCGTGTTGTCCGCCCACTGGACACTCGGCGATCACTTCGCCGATGGACGGATTATACACCGGCGTGCTGGCGATCTTGGGATTGAGCCATTCGCCGTTGATGAAAAGAGGACAGGGAGTGAGCATTGCGGACATCGGATTATGCGGACTGAGGTTGGGCCTTTTCCGGTATGGGGAGGGCTTTTTGGGGCGAATCCACGGCGGTAGCCGGTCCGCTTTTTGTTGGGAAAAGGCGGTCTCTGAGCAATAGCACCGGTAATTCGACGACGAGCGCCATGACGTATCCGAAGAGCACTGCGCCAATCACCGCGACGCCGGCATATTGCCAGTAGAAGCCAGGATTGTGTTCGTAGGTGAAGAGGATCGGGGTGGCGAACCATTGATGGACCGGATAATGCCACAGATAGATCGAGTAAGAAGCCGCTCCGAGGCGGCCAAGCATCCGCAAGGGACGAAATGGAGTGTTTTGGAGGTGAAGCGCGCCTAAAACCAGCAGCCCTGCTCCCAAATAAAATAGATTGAATCCAATGATTGATATCCACCGGTGGGTTTCACGGGCAAAAATAAAAGCGGGCGCGAGCAACAGGGTTCCCGCGGCGATCCGGGCCCAGGGTGAAAACCAGCGCAGGCGTCGTTCCAACTGATGATACTGGGCGAGGTAGGCGAGAAATGCGCCGAAGAACAGGGAGTCAATACGAAGATGCGTGGGAAAATAATCCCGTGTGAAATCGTATTCCGGATAGCGCAATGCATTAACGGCTCTGAATGCCAGGCACGCGGTGGCGACGATAAAAAAGGTCCGGGGAAAAGGTTTGAGGGCGTGGGGCTTTTTGCTGCGCAACATCAGCCACATCACCGCCACCAGCAGGAGATAAAAATGTTCTTCGATTGCGAGCGACCAAGTGTGGGGCCAGATGTGAGCGGCGTAATTCTGCACAAATAAAAATTCGCCGAACAAGTCTTGCGGGGTAGTTGGACGGCCATTGGGTGCGAACACGACTGCACTGCACCCGATTAAAATCCAGAATGCAGGATAGATTTTAAAACCGCGCCGGATGAGAAAATTTCGCAGCGACACCCGGCCTTCCTTTGCATACTCCTTGAAAAGCAGGCCCGCGACGAGATAGCCGCTCAGCACAAAAAAAAGATCCACGCCGACCCATCCGCCCTTTATCAAGGTCGCTACAAAAAGTCCTCCTTTTCCTGAGATCGACGGGCGTAGATGGTGACTGAGGACAAGTAGAATCGCTAGCAACCGGAGTAGATCGAGGCCGAGATTTCTTGAGGCGGCTTTGGGGACGATCATCGATGCGGTGGGGATTGCGAGTGCGTGGGAAATTTTATTTCTACCCTTTGGAAAGCGCATCGGATTGCTTCACGAATTCGTCGCCCGTCCATTCGGCGTCGGATTTTACGACTTTGGTGGCCGATGCCGCCGCGGCTTTTTGAGCGGCTTTGCGCGCGGTTTGTTTGGCGACGAGGTCGGCGTGGGTCGTGAAGTAGGGGAGGCTCTTGCCCTTGAAGTCGGCGAGGGTCTCGAATTTGTGCTTCGCCATGAAGGCGAGCAGTTGTTCCTGCATCGGCTTCACGCATTCGTATCCGAATTTCATGACGCCGGTGCAAACCTGCACGGTATCGGAGCCGAGCAGAATGAATTGCGCGGCGTCCTCGCCGGTTTCAATCCCGCCAAGTCCCGAGAGCGAACGATCGGGGAATTCTTTTTGGATCATGGTTGCGAGTTCCATCACCATGCGCAGCGCGATTGGTTTGACCGCCTTCGACGAGTAACCGCCGGGCGTGGTGAAGCCTTCGACACAGGGATCGGGCCGGAGTGTGTCGAGATTGATACTGGTGACACTGCGAATGGTGTTGATCGCGCTCAGGCCGGTGGCGCCGCCGCGCAACGCGGCGCGGCCAGGCTCTTCAATGTGCGTGATGTTCGGAGTCATTTTCGCCCACACCGGTTTTTTGGTCGCCAACTTTACCCAGCCACAGACTTCCTCAAGAATGTCCGGATCCTGGCCCATCGCGGCGCCCATTTTTCGCTCGGGAAGGCCGTGCGGACACGAGAAATTGAGTTCGAACGCATCGACGCCGACGGCTTCGCATCGTTGGACGAGTTCGATCCACGCGTCTTTGTTGTACTCCTCCATGATCGAGGCAATTAATGCGCCGGGCGGTTGCGCGTCCTTGCAGCGTTTGAATTCGTCCTCCCAGATCTTGAACGGACGATCGCTGATTAGTTCGATGTTTTCCCAGCCGATCACCTCGCCGCTCAGCGCATGCAACTTGGCGTAGCGTGGCGACACGTTGATTACCTTCGAAGCGTCCAGGCTGACCGTCTTGGCGATGACGGCGCCCCATCCCTCTTTAAAGGCGCGATTGATCACGCTTAAATTCGTTCCGGGAGGACCGGAACCGATGACAAACGGGTTCGGGAGTTTCAGACCGTCGACGGTGGTTGCGAGCGTAGGCATGGTACAACGAGTTGAACGGAATCCGGGGAGCTCGATGTGGTCAGCGCGAGGGAAGTCAGTCCGCTTGGCCGGCTATTCCCAGGGCCGCACACGGGGCGCCTGACGGAATGAGGTGTTATTTGATGGTTTGAATACTGAGGGAGAGTTGGTTGTTATCCAAGCAATAACTAGGCCAGAGGGCGAAACCGGAGTCGGGGAATTTGCCACGAAAAGTCACGAAAATGATCTTATCTTTTATTGATGGATTGCAGCGCGCCAGTTGGCCCGGCGTGGACTTGGGCGACGTACGGCAAATTTCATTAGCCGTAACCATGCAGAGGGATTGCCCGCGAAACACACGAATGACGCGAAAGCTGATCGAAAAACGTTCCGCTCAGAAGTGGGGTAAGGAATCACAGTTCAGTGAGGTAATTTCGTTTTGTTCCTCCAACTCCGACGCATTCGTTTCGTGCTTTTTCGTGTGTTTCGTGGGCGCATCGATTGAATCGCTACGTTTCGGACTTCGAAACTTTTATCGCTAACATGAAGCTCCTCGATCCCCAACGAACCATTGCCGAATTGAAGGAGCTGCGTGCGCTTACTGGCGACGAAAACGGAGCGCAACGGGTGGCGTTCACGCCAATGTGGGTAAAGACCCGGGCTTGGTTGCGACAGAAACTTTCCGGGCTTCCGGTGGAGATCCACGTCGATGCCGCGGGAAATTTATGGGCGACGTTGCGCGGTGAATCGGAGCGAGAGTTGTTGATTGGCGGGCACATGGACTCCGTGCCGAACGGCGGCTGGCTTGACGGGTGTCTGAATGTGATGGCCGGTGTCGAAATATTGCGGCGCATTGCCGCGCAATACGAGGGCAAGCCACCGGTCACGATCCGGCTGGTAGACTGGGCCGACGAGGAGGGAGCGCGTTTCGGCAAGAGTTTGTTCGGCTCGTCGGCTTGCTCGGGCAAGATCGACATGAACGAGGCGCGGGCGCTCAAAGACAAAACGGGTATCGCGTTGCCGGAGGCCCTGAAGGAAGTGGGCATCGACTTCGAGCGGGTGAAGGACAGCAACGTGGAACTCAAAAACGCCGCGGCGTATCTTGAACTTCACATCGAACAGGGACCAGTGCTGCTCGATCTGGATTTGCCGCTGGGTGCGGTGCTCGGAACGTTTGGCGTGGAGCGGCACGCGATTATTTTTCACGGTCAGGCGGCACATTCGGGCAGCACGCCGATGAACCGGCGCAAGGATGCGTTTTTAGCAGCGGGAAAAATGAGCGAAGAAATTTATCACATCGCCGGGCGGAATGGTGGCGTGTGCACGATCGGTTCATGCACTACGAAGCCCGGAATCGTGACCAGCGTGGTCGAGGAATGTCGCATCACGCTCGATCAGCGTCATCTCGATCCGGCGGCGCTCGCGCAGATGTTGCGCGAGGCACGTGATGCGAGCGAGCGCTTCGCCACCGAAGGGAACGTGCGCGTGGCGTGGGAACGAATCTGGCAGATCGAGCCGCGTCCCTTTCATCCTGAGTTGATCGATCTGTGCGATCAGGCGATCACGGAGACCTGCGGGAAGTCGCTTCGTTTACCCTCGGGGCCATTGCACGACGCCGCGGAAACCTGCGGAGCGGGCGTGCCGACGGTCATGATGTTTGTGCAGAGTTTACACGGGATCAGCCACAACAAGATCGAGGACACCAGGGAAGATCATCTCGAATTGTGCGTCCGCGCGTTCGACAACCTCGCAACGAAAACAATGGCATGGATTGCGCGACGCTGAGCGGCAACCGTAAGTCGAATCTGTAGGGCCGGACCTCGTGTCCATGCCGTTGCGTCAACGAAGCGGCATGGCCACAAGGGCCAGCCCTACCACCGACCGGCGACTTGCTCAAAGAATGATTGCGGTCTTGAGGTATGGACGGACCGCTGGGCCGTCCGTTCAGGCGGGCGAGGGGCCGGCCGATCTTGACCCTATGGGTCGATGCATTGGTGCGTGTCTCACCAAGGTGGGCGTCGGTCTCCGCACCGACGCTGATCGTCGATGTGGAAATCGACGACCACCCGCTGACAGACCCTTGACGCGCTACACTGCGACCGATTCTTCTTTTTCTGAACGTGCGCGCTTCTTGCTGGAGGCGCCTAGTTTCGCTGCGGAAGTTTTTTTCTGACCTGCTGTCACGTGCGATCGAACTGGCCCGTCGCCGGCCGGCCGACTGTCTTCGATCAGCGTGGTCAGGCCGCTGACGGCTTGGTCAAGCTGATCGACATGCGTGTCGAGTTGCGCGGCGACCGTGGCGGTTTCTTCGGCGCTCGCGGCGTTGTTCTGGGTGGATTTGTCCAGCTCGCAGATGGCCTGGCTGGCTTGTTGAACGCCTTGATATTGCTCGTCGCTGGCGGTGGAAATTTGGGCAACCAGTTTGTTTACTTCGCGGGCCTTGGCCGTGATGTCAGCAAAACTTGCGGTGACTTTTTGCGTAATCGTGACGCCATCCCGGCTTTTGCCGATCGAGTCCTCAATGCGCTGCGTGGTTTCACGTGCGGCGCTGGCGGCGCGTTGGGCGAGGCTGCGGACTTCCTCGGCAACCACGGCAAATCCCGCGCCGGCCTCTCCGGCCCGTGCGGCTTCGACTGCGGCGTTCAGGGCGAGGATGTTGGTTTGAAAGGCGATCTCGTCGATGGTTTTGATGATCTGTGCAATGTTGTTCGACGACGTTTGAATGGCCGCCATCGCGTCTGACATGCGCGTGATATCATTGGAACCGGCTTCCGCTGCGCTGCGCATGCCGTCGGCCAATTCTTTCGTGCGCTGGACACTTTCCACGTTCGTGCGCGACATGCTGGAAATTTCCTCGAGCGTTGCGCTGATCTCTTCGAGCGAGGCCGCCTGGCGATTGGTGTCGTCGGCCAGCCCGGTGCTGGAACTCGAAACGATTTCCGCGGCGGATTTGAGTTCAGTGGAACTCGCCGTGAGTCCCACGCACACCCGCCGAAGCTCAGCGTTCAGATTGCGCGCGATGCGCCAGGTGATCACAGACGCGATGATGATCAAAATTGCGAGGGTGAGAAGACCGTTGCGCCGGTCGGTGACTTTTGCGGCGATGCGAATGTTCAGCAATTGATCCAGCTCTTCCACCGCGGTGCGCCAGAAAGCAAAACTGGCCTGGTGGGCGGCAAAGCCGGCGGCGTCGAGGCTTTCGGCTGTCACCGTTGAATCGCCCGCGGACATCCGATTCAGTTGATCGATGTAGGCGTCAACCGCGACGTGCCAGGATTTTTGTGCGGCGGTGAGGTTGGTGGTGAGGGAAGGAGAGCTCCCGTAGAAATTGGCGTCCTCGGTGAGCGCCGTTTGCAAATCGCCGTCGATGCGGGCGACGTTGACGTCGCGCAGCAGCGCGACCTGGACCGCGGCATCACGGATCACGGCGGCATCGATGCTTTTCGCTTTGAGCAACGGCACAAAGTGCGCGGTGCTGTTGGCGATGCGTTCCTGCAACTCAGGCATGACGCAAAGGGTGACATCCATTACATAATAGCTGTCGAGGTCGGGATCGAGAATGAGATTTGAGGTGTCGCCGCCGTGTGCGATCAGGCCGCGCGCGTCGGCCATCAGCGATGCGATCGCTTCGGGTGATGCGCCCTTGGCGGTCGCTGCCTGCCAGCGCTGGCGCACCGCTGAAAGTGCGAGATTTTCACGGTGGCGGCTCGCGAGACCTTTGTCGGTGAATTGTAACGCTGCGCCATGTTCGCCGAGAGCGGCTGCGACTTCCTGGAATGCATCGTTAACCGAAGCGCCGGTTTTGCCCAGGGCTTGAGCTGATGAATTTTTCGATGAAAAAATCATGCGTCCACCGGCAAGGAGGAGGGATTCCAATGGCCGTTGCACCGCGTTGCCGCGAATTTCCTGTTGGGCAAAGGTGATGGTGTCGTTGATGCCTTCAGCCAAAAGCCAGATGGCCAGCCCGGTGAATGGAACGGCGAAAACCAGGACGATGGTGAGCAGTCGACGGCCGATTTTAGCTTTGTTCATCAGAAAATAGGGGAATTACACAGGGGGGGTGCACTTACATCGGCTCTTTTCCGGGGTTTTTTAGAGGGAATGTAACGCGCGCGTGAAAGTGGGGTTAACCGGTCGTCTGGCTATGACATTCTCCTTCATGGAGATCGAACAAGCCGTGTTGACCGCAGGGCCGTCTGCGACTTTCCTTTTTCGCACATGCCGAAAACTTCGCGCCGCACGAGCCGCTTTACGGAATCACTGATTCGCGAGATGACCCGCGTCGCGTTGCGTCATGGCGCGATCAATCTCTCGCAAGGTTTTCCCGACCACAATCCGCCACGCGAGTTGCTCGACGCAGGTAAACAGGAAATGGACGCGGACCATCATCAGTACGCGATCACCTGGGGGGCGCCGCCATTGCGGCAAGCCCTGGCGGAGAAGATCACTCGTTTCACCGGCCTCGCCTGTGATCCCGAACAGAATTTAATCGTCACCTGCGGCGCGACGGAAGCGATGATGGTTGCGGTGATGACGGTGTGCGATCCCGGCGACAAAATCGGCATGTTTTCGCCGTTCTACGAAAACTACAGCGCCGATGCGATTCTCACCGGCTGTGTACCGGTGCACGTGAATTTGCGGCCGCCCGCGTACACGTTCGACGTTGCGGAGCTTCGACGGGTGTTCGCGGATGGGCTAAAGGCTTTCGTACTGTGCAATCCGTCGAATCCCTGTGGCAAGGTGTTTACGCGGGCGGAGCTTCAACAGATTGCCGCGCTCGCCGGGGAGTTTGATGTCTGGATCATCACGGACGAAGTTTATGAGCACATCGTGTTCGCGCCACACGAGCATGTGTATTTTTCGACGCTGCCCGGGATGGCGGAGCGGACAATCATGTGCAGTTCGCTTTCGAAAACATTTTCAATCACCGGCTGGCGACTGGGCTATGTTTTCGCGGCGCCGTCGGTGGTCGCGCAGGGACGGAAGGTGCATGACTTTCTCACAGTTGGCGCGGCAGCGCCGTTGCAACATGCCGTAGTCGCCGGGCTGAAGTTGCCCGCCGGTTACTATGCGCAGTTGACCAGTGAGTATGCGGCACGAAGAGATATCTTGTTGAGTTATCTCGACCAGACCGGACTGAAATACACCCGGCCACAGGGCGCGTATTTTGTGATGCTGGATATTTCTCCGTTCGGCTACGTGAGCGACGTGGAGTTTGCGCATTGGATGACACGTGAGATCGGAGTGGCGCCGGTGCCGGGTTCGGTGTTTTTCTCCGTGCCGGAGCATCGCTACGTGCGGCTCAATTTTGCGAAGAAGGATGAAACGTTGCACGCGGCGGGCGAACGCCTGCTCAAGTTGAAGCGGGGCTGAGTCCACGTGTTGACATGAGCAAAAATGTGCCGCCGGGAATCCACACGATCCGCGGCCTTATGGGAGTGTGTCATCTGTTGGTGGACGAGTGCGGCGACGCGGTACTTCTCGATACCGGACTGATTGGGGAGCGCTGGCAAATTCGCGGGCTGCTTTGGCGACTTGGTCTGAAACCGGAATCGATCAAGGCGATTTTGCTCACCCATGGACATGTCGACCACGTAGGCAATCTCGCGTGGGCCCATCGTTTTTCCGGAGCGCCCATCTACGCCCATCGCGCGGAACAAGCGCACATCGACGGCATGTTTCCTTACACGGGCGCGTCACGCTGGTGCGGCCGGATGGAGCGCGTCGCCTACGACATCATCAACTACCGGCCGGCGAAGATTGACCATTTCATCGATGAGGGTGACGAGTTGCCGTTTTGGGGCGGGCTTCGTGTGCTGCATTTACCCGGACACACCGAGGGACACTGTGGATTTTTTAGTGACCGGCACCAGCTGCTGTTTAGCGGCGATCTGTTCGCCAGTTATTTTTTCAAAGTACACCTGCCTCCGCCGGTTTTGAATTCACGGCCCGAACTATTGGCTGACAGTTTGCGCAAAGCACTGGCGTTGAATGCCCGATATGTGGTGCCTCAACATTACGACATTCTTGATGGAGACTTGCATTGCCGAAGGTTTAAAGCGCTTTGTCGCACCAAACTGCGCTGACGTATCCGGTATTCTGTTTCGTTGCCGGTTTCACGGAAAGATGACACGGTTGCGTGTGCTCTTTGGTTGAAAGGTTGGATACACCGCAGTGTGATTTGTTGGATGGGAAGACTGTCAGCCAACCCCCAACGCTTTTGGTCTCTGGATATCCTGCGAGGTGTCTGTTCGCTGACCGTGTTCGCGAATCATTGGGTGCTCTGGGCAAATTTCCCTCCGTGTGGCATCTGGGAGACTGCCCTGCATAAGTTACTCTCGGATGTTTACGGCATTTTCGTTGCACTGACGTGGCCGACGGGCGGGCAGCATCCTGCGCTCGTGTGTTTTTTCGTCCTAAGTGGTTTCTGTGTGCATTACCCGTTTGAAGGGCGGAAGGCGTGCGGTGAATCCATTTCCTGGAGTCGTTACTTCGTGAGGCGGGCACAGCGAATACTGCCCGTTTATTGGGTGGGTTCGCTGCTGGGCCTTCTGGTCGTCGGTGCCATGCACTGGCGGTGGGTTTTCGACCCTTTGCTGATTTTGCACTCGGCAGTTTCTCCAGGACAAATTGCCGCCCGCTTCGGTGTATTTAGCGGATTGTGGCCGAAGGAGGTGTTTGTCGGAAACTACATCCTCAATACCGTCGGCGTGGAGGTTTTGATCTATGCGTTATATCCGCTTTTCTTTTTTCTGACTTCGGCAGGTCGCTGGCGGCTGGTGGGTGTTGCGGTTGTTTTGATGCAGATAACGGCGTTGGCGCTTCAGCCTTATTTCGACCCTTACGTATTGTTCGCGAGCGTCCTGGTCATGGGCCTGTTTTGGTATATCGGTGCATTAGTGGCCCATCTCCATTTCCGACGACGCCTCAATATTCGGGGATGGTGGATTGGCGGCGCCTGGGCGTTGTTTTTGGCCGTGAACATGACCCCCGTTTTTTATGGACGGAACACGATCAGACAGGGGATTTGGGCTGCGGTGTGTGCGCTACTGGTGGGCTGGTTGGTAAACTGGGAGGCGCGTAATCAGGAAAAACGCGAGCGGCCTTGGTCGCGCGTGTTCCAATGGTTCGGCGGGATCAGCTATTCACTCTATGCGGTGCACACGCCGGTAATATTACTCGCGAATTGGACGTGTTTGACGCTGCTGGATAGTCGGGACTACCGGCTGCAACTTGCCTCGAGTTTGGTTTCCTCGTTGGTGGTAACCGTGGTCGTGCACCAGTTTATTGAACGACGTTTTTATCGTCTGCCTGGTGCGACTGTCGCGGAAGCCCGACATTGATCGACTGTGTGGTGGTCCGGGCGACTCCCCTCAATCGCTTGATTGGAAGGTCTGTCAGCCTCGACGGGGGCGTCGATCTTCGAGGGAACCTTGCCTCACGGCAATCCGTCCCTAGCCGGATGCATTCAACCTAAAAAACGCGGTTGAACCACGAAGATACGAAGGCACAGAGAGAGGAACCCAAGGAATCTAGGAACCCATCGTTTCACCTCCGGGTGAACTCCACCGCCGGACCAAGTTCTCACAAACGGTTTTCTCTGTGTGCTCCGTGCCTCAGTGGTTCAATTCATCTGCGGAATTTGAGTTCAATCGATTGGCCCACGAAACACACGAAAAAGCACGAAATTGATACATTGAGTGGGAGAAACTAAAACGGAATTTCATCACTGAACGGTGGTCTTTAGCTCCAGAGGCCAATGGTGTATTTTTCGATCAGATTTCGTGCCATTTCGTGTGTTTCGTGGGCACTTCTGCTGCATCGTTGAACTTCAGCCGACAAAAAATTTCTGGATCTTCTGCAGAGTGGCCACGAGGCGGCCGATTTCCTCCTCGGTGTTGTAGAAATAGAAACTTGCGCGGGAGGTTGAGGTGAGGCCGAGTTTTCGCATGAGGGGCTGATTGCAGTGGTGGCCGCCACGCAGCGCCACGCCTTCCTGGTCGGCCATCGTGACGACGTCGTGGGCATGCACTCCGGGGAGATCGAAGCTGATCACACCGCTGCGGTGATGAGCGGGTCCCAGCATGCGGATGCCGGGAATTTCCGCGGCAAGCCGTGAGTAGGCGTGGGCAGCGAGCTTTTCGTCGTGTTCTGCAATCGCTTCGCGGCCGAGATCATCAAGGTAGTCCATGGCACGGCCGAGTGCTATCGCGTCGGCGATGTTGGGAGTGCCCGCTTCGAATTTCTGTGGAGCCGGCGCCCATTTGCTTTCGAAATAATCGACATTCGAAATCATGCTGCCGCCACCGCGATAAGGGGGCATGGCGTCGAGCAATGCTTTGCGTCCGTAGAGAACGCCAATGCCGGTCGGTCCGCACATTTTGTGACCCGAAAGTGAAAGGAAATCGCACCCCATCGTCCGCACATCGAGAGGCATGTGTCCGGCGCTTTGCGCGGCATCGACGATCGAAAGTGCGCCGGCCGCTCGGGCTTTGGCGCAAAGTTCGGCCGCGGGATTGATCACGCCGAGCGTGTTGGAAACGTGCGTGAAGGCGAAAATTTTTACCTCAGCAGTCAGCACCTTGTCGAGTTGTGCGAGGTCGAGGAGCCCGGAGTCGCCTGGGACTACCGGCAGGTAGCGGAGTTTTGCACCGGTGCGACGCGCGAGCAACTGCCATGGCACCAGATTGCTGTGGTGCTCCATTTCGGTGAGCAGAATGACGTCGTTCTTTTTGAGGTTCTCATCGCCCCACGCATTGGCCACGAGGTTGATGCCATCGGTGGTCCCGGCGGTGAACACGATTTCGCCCGGCTCGGAGGCGTTGAGGAATTTCGCGGTGCGCTCGCGCGCGCCCTCGTAGGCGAAAGTGGCGCGCATGGAGAGTGCATGGATTCCCCGATGAACGTTCGCGTTATCGCGCTGGTAGTACTGGCTGAGCGAATCGATCACGCATTGCGGCTTTTGCGACGTCGCGGCGTTATCGAGGTAAACCAGTGGCTTGCCGTTCACCTGCTGGTGCAGAATCGGGAAGTCGGCGCGAATATTTTTCCAGGCTTGGTTCATGAAAACGTAAGAGGAAAAATGATCACTGGAAGTTATTGGGCGAAATTGTCATTTTAAGCCGAATGCATTGAATCGATTGGCCCACGAAACACACGAAAAAGCACGAAATGAATATATTGGGTGGGAGATACTGAAACGAAATTTCATCACTGAACAGTGGCTTTTATTTCCAAATCCCAGTGGGCATTTTTCGATAAGATTTCGTGTCATTTCGTGTGTTTCGTGGGCAATCCGGCTGCTTTTGGCTAAGATGAACAGTAGTTTAATTCGCGATCTTCGCTGGTGTCTGTCATTCGTCACTGCGTTCAGAATGACAGCAGGGAAGCTTAAACATTCTCAATCGCCCGGCTTCTCCGTCGTAGCGGGGCGCTCGTCACCTTTCGCGGCATTGAGTGCCGCGTGCCAGCCGAGCGTGGCGCATTTGATGCGCGCGGGAAACTGGTGGACGCCGGCCAGGGCCGCGAGATCGGAAAAGTTGTCTTCCTCCACTTTGCCCGTGGTGACCATTTTGTGCAGGTCGGTGTAGATGGCCTCCGCTTCTTTGACCGTTTTGCCTTTGAGATTGATGGTCATTAGCGAGGCACTGGCTTTCGAAATGGCGCAGCCGCTGCCTTGAAAACTAACGTCACTGATGCGATCGCCATCCAGTTTCACATAGACAGTGATCTGGTCGCCGCACATCGGATTGTTGCCGCTGCCAACGCGGTTGGCGGTGGGCAAAATCGAGTAATTCCGCGGGCGGCGGTTATGATCGAGGATGACGGACTGGTAGAGCTCGGTAAGGTCTTGCATCGGCCAAAGGCGTGAAGGGCAGAGGCTACTCCGGGGCCCGCGTTTGGCAAACAGAGTTTGGAGCGGGTAGTGTCCTAACTTGGATCGCGTTAGATCCGGGGAAAAGGGCTATGGACCGGTATTTGCGCGTGCAGATTAAGAAAGCCGAAATCGTGTATGCCGAGTTCGTGCCGAGGTTGCGCGTCTTTACGTCAGGCTAAAGCCCGCAGAGACCGAATGGTGGTCGCTGGTTTCCACACCAGCGACTAGGGACATTCGCGCGCGCCGAAGCGTGGGCGGGGAACCGACGCCCACCCGTTTGCATCGTTTGTCTCAGTTTTGTCTTTCGCAACCGTGGCATGGGAAAATGGCCCTCTTCCGCAATTCAGCATTCAGGACACTGCGCAAAGAATTACAGCGAGCGTGTTGGTGGTGAACGCGCAACCACATAGAATGTTGTCGCGTGGTAGTCGCGCCTCCTTACCGTCTTAAAACAGTAGCCAAGAATTACGCTGCCTGAGCTTGCCTCTTCCGTTTAATGCGGCGGACGGCCAATCCAAAAAGAGCCAGCGATCCCATGAGGCCATAAGTGGACGGCTCCGGAACCGGTGAAAGCGGTGGGCCAATCTTTTCGATAGAGTCGATCGAAGCGTTTACGACTGACCACGGAAGGTCAGGATTGAAGGTTCCCCAGATCAGGCTCAGATGATCGTCGCTGCTGGTGAATCGGCTGATTTTAGATAAATCAATATGGCTTTTAGCAGTCAGCGCGGCCCCAGTACGATCATACAAGTCGAAGATGGAGAAACCAGCATTCGAGGTATCCGGGCTAATGCTTAGAAGTGGGCTGCCCAGCATGGGCGGGAAACTGGGTCCGACGAACGGAGTACCCATTGAAAAAATGTCCCCGCCATTGTCTACGGGTCCGTTCCATGCGCTGACTCTCGCAGCATCCATGGTTCCCACGTAAACTCCATTTTCATAGTCGAACGCCAGTGACGTTGCTGGGGACCCGAATTGAGTCGCAGAGCCCAAATCCGGAGCGAACATAAAAGATTCGTTCAGGGAAAATTTTAATGTGTATGAGCCGCCAATCGCAAATCCGGGGGCATTTAGGAGACTCGTAACGACACCTCGAACTTGATAGGTGACAATTTGAGCGGTGGCCGACGAAGCAATAAAGCAGGCGAGAAGTGCGATGTATTTTTTCACGTGGAGTTAGCGTTTGGGAGAGTGGCCCGTGCAATTTATCTTACACAATAATCGGGAATAATTCTATCGGGGTAACCCCTGTTCGGGCGAATCCGCGCTCGATCAGACCACCTTTAATTAGGCGTTATTGGTGCGGGATTAATTGGTCGCGGATGGGAGGATCAGAGCATGACCGACTGCGTCCCCCCACAAGGTCCAGAGAAGCTCAGCCAAGAGGAAGGCTTCATTTCTTTCGATATGTTCAGGCCCCCGTTCACGCACCAGATTCCGCATGACCCGGGGCTGCTCGCCTTCCTGCATCGCGAAGACGGTTCTGAAATGGTTCTGCGGCTTTTCCTCTTCGGTGACTTGGCCAAAGGCAACGCGCAGAGCCGCCCGTTTTGCGGCCATGCTAACTTTGCGGCGTACCGGGTGTTCCCGCATTCCCAGGATATCGGCGAACATAAGCGGAGCTTAGAAGAATAGCTACGGCTCTACGCTCAATTGACCGAGAAGTATGCGCGCCGCAGGCGGTTGGTCGTTGGACGAGTGTTCAACGATACCGCCAATCTGAATTGTCGGTTTTAAGTGTCGTGAAAAGTGGCTGAATGGTCCTGTTGGAGCTCGTGTCAGGGAAAACCTGATGCCATGGATGCCTACGTACATGAGCACAATCTTTTGCCGCTCGTATCACCTTTATGGATTATACCCCCGCTATCATTGTCGCTGTGTTGGTAGGCTTGCTCGTCGTCGTGATCATCCTCGTTGGCATGGCGTCCGCAGCTGCGGAGAAAAAGCGACGGGAAGACATCTACCGCAAGTATGGCCACACTGAATTGGCCGAGGCCATTATCGCGAAAAAGGTGTGGCAGGGGCAGACCACGGAGCAATTGGAAGACTCATTGGGTAACCCGGCAGACACCGACGAGAAGGTTCTAAAAACGAAAACCAAGGTGATTTGGAAGTATCACCACAAGGGCGGCAATCGATACGGGCTCAGGATCACCGTCGAGAATGGTGAGGTGGTGGGATGGGACGAGAAACTTTAGCCGAACGATTGAATGAAAACCGTACCGTGGGCAATTTCGCTGCTGTGTCTACCTATTACTGAATTCGAGGATTGAATGTGACAAAATAGAAGTAAGGCGGCCTAAAAGCGCATCTCCACTATCTTTTTCAGACGACTTATGGAGTCTCTAACGTTGTCGATCCACCACTGTCTTTCCTCCGCCTTTGCGCGACTTCCAAGGGGAAGCCCTCTTAGATCCACCGCAGTCCATTTTCTGTCGGCCTGACTTAGAAATAAATCGGCCTCAGCGCTTCCAAAATAGTCGGTCAAGCAGTTGCCTGTTTTTGCCATCAAGCCCGCTGCATCCCCTATAATAATTAAGTCCGGCTCCGTATAGTCCTTCGGTTATATCCGTTGAAGGCAGTATAGCTCTCCTTCTTCACTATTGACGTTCCGAGTTCGTCACGTGCTGCGCGGGCAACGGTGCCGATTTTAGCGACCTTGGCCTCTTTTCGCCATGCAAAATAGCCCGATACAAAACCGTGATTACTCGAATTTGGAGGTAGCTGTTAAGGACAAAACAAAATTTCTCACGGAACCGTGATTTCTTACATCAAGTCCACGTGACGCGCTTTTCGATCCGCTTTCGCGTCATTCGCGTGTTTCGCGGGAAATCCTTTTCCGTGTTTTGCTCACGTTTTTGCCATCGCTTCCGTCAGCGCCTTGTTGGTGGCGGCGGTGGGCTGTGTGCTGGCGGGCGGTCCCACGACCTGCATGATGCGGGCGATCAGTTTTCGTGCGCGAATCACGCCGGCGATGCTGCGCGTTCCCTTGTCATGAACAACCGGCAATAATTTGTGGCCATGTTCCCGGAACGCGGAGGCGGCGATCAGGCAGGTATCCGTGGTTTTGATCACCGCCGGATTTTTGATCATGAAGTCGCTGAGCGGCGTTTCCGGGCTCGTGCCGATCGCCTGTGCACGCAACAAATCGGTCAACGTGACGAGCCCGTCCAGACGGTCGCCGTCGGGAGATACGAAAAAGAATTGTTCGTCACCTTCGCCAAAACGCCTGGTGACTTCGAACAGGGTTTCGGTCGGTTTGAGCAACGGTTGCGGCGCCGGTTCGATAAAATCCGCCAGCTTGAAATCGCGCAGCGCCGCACGCACACGCGGACGTTCCTGCCAGACGTTGGGCATCCGGCGGGCAATCGTGGCCATCAAAGCGCTGCGCAGCGGTGCGAGCGTTTTTGAAATCGAGGTGAAAACATGTCTTCCCATTACCACGACTTCGAGGGTCGTGCGGGCGCGGATGGAGGCGCTGCGCGGGCGGTTATTGTCGATGAGCGCCTGCTCGCCGAAGAAACTTCCGGCACCAAGCGTCGCGATGATTTCCCCGTCGGGATGGTCGGCGGAGGTGCGGCAAATTTCCACTTCGCCTTTCTCAATGACGTAGAAGTTGGCAGCGACCTCGCCCTGGCGGAAGACATAATCGCCGGCTTCGTAATGCGCGTGGGTGACCCGATCGGTTACTTCCGTTCGAATATAACTGAGGTCGCGTGGAAACCACAGCAACCAGGCCCAGTCGAAGCCGACCTGGATGCGGCGCGACCACGCGGGAAGTTTAAACAGGTAAACTCCGCGCCAGGCGAACCACGCGAGAAAACCGGAGAGTTTAAGTCCGAACATTTCCGCCACCGCGCTGTGCCCGCCGATCGAGCACAATTGACCGAGCAATTTGAACGAGAACGGACGCGTGGGTTCGCCGTTGATCAGGCGGACGATGTTCTGCGCGCATTGCCGGCCCTGACGTTCAGCAAATTGCCCGGTGGGCGGCGACGGCTGGCCATCGAGTGCATTGGTGATGAGCGCGCAATCGCCGATGGCCCACGCATTCTTCGAGCCGCGCAGCCGCAGGTCGGGATCGGTCAGCAAGCGTCCTTTTTCCTTCGCGGTTTCCAACCGTTCGACCACCGGCGAAATCGTGCTGCCGATGGTACACACGATCGTGCCGCCGGAAACGAAGGTGTCGCCGAGGCCCACGCCTTCGCCAGTGGCGAGTTGAACCCGTGAGTTAAGCCGGATCGTCACGCCCGCCTTGGCCATTTTTTCCCGCGCGAATTCGCGCAGCGACGGACTGATTTCGGGGAGCAGTTGGTCGCGGGAATGGATCAGCGTGACGCTGATATCCTCCTCCGGGATGTTGGTGTAGAACCGACGGCTGGTGCGCACCAGGTCGTTGATTTCACCCGCGGTTTCCACCCCGCTGTAACCACCCCCGACCACGATGAACGAGAGATACCAGCGCCGGCGCTCGGGATCGTCGCATACCTCCGCTTTTTCGAGCTGTTCGAGAATATGGGTTCGCAGCATCGCGGCGTCACCGACGGTTTTCAGGGGATGCGCGTGATCGGCCATGCCCGGCACGACGTTGAGATTGGAAATGTTGCCACAGGCGATGACGATGTGGTCGTAGTGCAACTGGCGGGGCAGGCCGTCGTGGCCCTCATATTCGACGCAGTCGGCGGCAAGATCGATGCTCTTCACCGCTTCGGTGCGACACATCACCTTTGGCAACAACTGTCGAAGCGGCACGATCACGTCCTGCAAATTGAGCGACGAGCCCACGGCGTCGGCGAGAAGGGGACTGAATACGAGGTGATTTTCCTCGTTGAAGAGGATGATGTCGGCATCGCCGGTGCGCAGTTGGGAGCGGAGCGTGCGGGCACATTTTACGCCGGCGAAACCTCCGCCGATGATGACGATGCGTTGCTTGGACATACGAGCCGGCAACCTAATCGGCAAAGATCGGATTGCAATTCGTTGATTTTGCGTGCGCCGGAAATCGTTTGAAACTGCTTTTCGGTAATATTTCCTGTGCGATTTCGCCGTCGTCGGTTGTAAGTAATTAGACCACTGCCATGGATGACACACAATTGTTGCGCGAGTACGTCGAAAAAGGATCTGAACCGGCTTTTACCCGGCTGGTGGAACGGCACGTCGACCTGGTCTATTCTGCCGCGCTGCGTCGTGTGGGCGGCGACACTCATCGCGCGAGGGAAGTAACCCAAATGGTCTTCGCTGATTTCGCCCGCAAGGCCGCCAGGCTCACTAAACATCCGTTGCTTGCCGGCTGGTTGCATCAGAGTACGCGCTGGGCGGCGGCGGGACTGCGCCGGACGGAACGCCGTCGCCTGGCCAACGAAACTGCCGCAGCCATCGAGCACAATGAATTCCCGGAAGAACAAGCCGCCGATTGGACAAAGATGGCGCCTCTCCTCGATGAAGCGCTGGATACGTTGTCCGGATCGGATCGCGAGGCGGTATTGCTGCGTTTTTTTAGCGATCAACCGTTTGCGGCGATCGGGACGCGCCTCGGCCTGACGGAAAACGCCGCCCGTATGCGGGTCGAGCGAGCGCTCGACAAACTGCGCGCCTTGCTGGCCAAGCGCGGCGCCACCTCCACTGCTGCTGCTCTATCACTGGCGTTGAGTCGGAACGCAGTTGCCGCGGCACCGGGCGGTCTGGCTAACATTGTCGCTGTCTCGGTGATGAATGGTACTGCAGCGGCGGTAACGGCAACCGTCGGGAACCTGATCATGGCAAAGCTCCAACTTTGGCTGATCGGGTTGTTGATCGCTGGCCTGATCGTGGGTCTTGCCGTTCAACATTCCCGGACAAAACAAATTGAAGAGCAAATTGTGGCATTGTCCGAGCGCCGTGCCGCGCGTAAAACCTCATTCGCTGCGTTGGAAAAGAAACACCATGAACGACAGGCCACACTGCGTACCCTCGAGGCCGATGCGGTGAAGCTGCCTGCGCTTCCGCCACTGACTCCCGAGCAACGAGAGCGGGTGAGGCTCGATATGCTTATCCGCAAAGGCGAACTCGATCAGACTTATCCCGCGCTGTTCCGTTATTTAAAGCTTTCGGCGGCAGAACTTGACACGTTCAAGGGATTACTGGTGGAGCGAAACCAAGCGGTGTATGACGCCAACAAGCTTGCCAGGGACCTTGGTCTCACCCTTGCAACGAAAGCCGAAATGAAAGCGGTAAGGGACAGTGGACTTGCCGAGATTGATCAGCGAATCGCCGCCCTGCTTGGGCCGGAGAATTTCGATTATTTCAAAATCTTCGATGACACGCTCCCGTACCGCCAGGAGCTTTTCAGATTCATGGCACGGACCTTCACGTCTGATAACGATATTATGCTCGATCGTCTGACTGCGATTTACGCCCAAACTTGCCCGACCCGGTTTGATGGCAGTCTTAATCCGGACAATTGGTTCGATACATTTCCGGATGTTTTTTTGCAGGCTGCCGCGGAGTTGATTACTCCCCAGCAACGACAGCAGTTGGAGCAACTCGCCCAGGACAATGCAGCCGTGCGCCGAATGATCGAAATCTCAATCGCTGCAGCCGAGCAGGGACGGCTTAAGTTGACCGGAAAATCAGCCCGCGACTATCCCGCGTCAGCCACATCACAATGAGATGAAACATCGAAGTGCAAAAAACCCACTCTCTCTGCGGGTGCTGCTTTGGGCCGGCGTTGTGCTCGCTGCCGTTTTGGGCTGCCTCTTCCTGAAAGCGGCGAGTCATCTTCGTGAAATCACCGAAACGCTCACGCAACTCGAAGGCGAATCACAATCATTGGAGCGGCAATTCTCCGCGTTGGGGCACGAGGTCGATGATGTTGGTGAAGATATCGCGGCAATTATTGGAGGCCGCCCAGCATCTGTAGATGAGGTTCGGCGTAACGCGAATCTCGCCGTCATTGCTCAACTGAAATCTGCGCATGAGGCCCACCCTCCCGCGCCGCGGAAGCTGCCGCCACCGGTGCCAACTAACGGTGGTGGCGGCATTATTTTCCCCGAACTCATAAACGACTCCGAATATAGATCTGCTTTTCTCATCCACAGCCGGGCAAGGCTCCGACGGACCAAATTGCCTGAATTGCTTCGCCTCGGGCTTTCGGAAGAGGCCGGCGAAAAATCAATCGCAGTGTTGGCTGAGCACGAGGCGGCCATATATGACTACCATCAGTTAAGCGGGAACAAAGGACCTGCCATCCCTGGTGTAATCGCGAAAAACATTTCTGAGGACACGAATAATCAGCTCAGACAAATCATGGGGGAGGAGATTTATAAACGCTACGAAGCGTTGAACGCTTCTACCGAGGTCACAATTCCCAGGGTGGAAGGCTCCCGCTCAACCTACAATGTTCCGTCCCACGAGGCGCTCGTTGCCCGGGCCCGCGATCAATATATTTTTCCTCTCATCACGCGACTCAGTTATTCCGATAATCCACTCCAGCTCGTACAAGCAGAGCAACTGGCCGAACTGCTTGCCACGATGAGTGCAGCTTCCCTGAAGACTATTCCTGGGACGATGTATTCTGATTCTTTCACTGAAGAGGCATCGAAAATCCTTTCCGCCTCGCAGCTCAGCGCGCTTCGCCAGCTCCAAGGCGAACAGCAAGCTTCTGAAAAACGCTCGAAGTTACCCAAGTCGTCCGAGCTGCCACGGAACGCTCCGGTTCTCAAGTAACAGCGGGAATGATCGTCTTGAGCGAAGGCTCACGTGCCATTTAGTTCGGCACAAAATTAGGGGATTTTGATTCCCCGATTCAGACTGTAAGAATGCGACTGAATTGCGCCCCTGTGTGCTTGAGGATGATACATCGCCGCAGTGGTCTGCGCATTTCCCGGCAGACTTTTACCCCGCTACCCAAACACCCTGTCGGTTTTGTTAGTTGCCCCATCCCATGAACTGCTTTCATGCCCCCATCCAACGGATCATTCTCGCGGTTAAAGCCGCTGTAACGCGCTCGATGTTTCTCGTTTTGTGTTTGTTCGCGCCCGCGTCGGTCTTCGCCGGCTTCGGCCTCACTACCGACTCCACATTCTACACGGTCGATACCGACGCCGGTCTCGTGTTCAAGGTCCGCCGCGTTGATCTCGGCGTGAGCACGCAGTCGCCGGGCGACCTCGCGAGCCTGGTCTATAACGGCATCGAGTACCAGAACCAGATCCGCGGCTCTCACGTCAACTCGGGCTTCGACTGGCTCTACAGTAACACCTCGGCGTCGACGGTCAGCGCCGAGACGGTTGGCACCGACATTGTCAAGGTCACCGTCAGCGCAGGCAACCTCACGCACTACTACATCGCACGGCGCGGCGACTCGAACATCTACATGGGCACGTATTTCACGTCTGAGCCCGATGTCCACGGGCTCGTGCGCTACATCATGCGCATCCCGAACGAACTGTTGCCTGACGGACCCGTGCCGTCGGATATCCGCAACAACACCGGCGCGATCGAGTCAGCCGACATCTTCGGCCTCGCCAACGGAGAAACGCGTTCGAAGCACTACTCGAACATGCGCCAGATGGACTGGCGCTACATCGGCGCCAGCGGTCCGAACGTCGGCGTGTGGATGGTCAAGGGCAACGAAGAGGGCATGTCGGGCGGGCCGTTCTACCGCTGCCTGATCGCGCAGACCGGCGGCGACCAGGAAGTCTATGCGATGCTCAACTACGGCGAGGCGCAGCCCGACATTTTCCGCCCCGGCACGCTCAATCTCTACACCTACGTCTTCAACAACGGCACCGCCCCGGTGACGCCTGAACTCTCCTGGTTGGATGGACTCAACCTCCTTGGTTGGGTGCCCGCTTCCGGTCGCGGGAGCGTGAGCGGCACTGCCACCGGCGTGCCGGCAGCGTTTCAAGCGGTCGTCGGATTTTCCAACGCCACCGCGCAATATTGGGCCACGGTCGCCAACGGGGCGTTCACCTGCACCGGCATGATTCCCGGCAACTACAAGGCCACGCTCTACAAGGGCGAACTCGAGGTCGCCGTGCAGCAGGACGTTGTCGTGACCGCCGGCGGCACGACGCCTCTGGCCCTCGCCTCGACGGAAGCGACGCCCTCACTGATCTTCCGCATCGGCGAGTGGGACGGCACACCCTCGGGCTTCATGAACGCCGACAAGATCACGGTGATGCATCCGACAGACGTGCGCATGACGCCATGGGGACCGATCACCTACACCGTCGGCGTCGATGCGCCCATTTTGTTTCCGTCCGCCGAATTTCGGCTCAAGAACAGCCCGACGACGATCAAGTTCAACCTCGCGCCCAATCAGGTGGCGGACCTCACGTTCCGGATCGGCATCACTTGCAACTACGCGGGCGGCCGGCCGGTGATCGCCGTCAACAACACCTGGAACTCCTCGATTCCCGCCGCGCCGACGCAACCGGCCACGCGCACGATCACGGTCGGCACGTATCGGGGAAACAACAATCTCTTCAGCTGGACAATTCCGGCGAGTGCACTCGTTGCCGGTACGAACACGCTTACGATTACGCCGGTCAGCGGCACTTCCGACATCGGAGCGTTCCTGAGTGCCAGTTACGTTTTTGACGCGGTCGAGCTCGACGGCCCGATCGCGACGCCAGCCATCACCTACGTCGGCGGCGATCCTCTCGTCGTCAGCGGCACGGCGGAGCCGGGTCGCACGGTCGCGATCACGCTCGATGGCTCGACGCCGGTCGGCACGGTCGTGGTGTCGGCGAATGGCGCGTGGTCCATCGCGGTTGCCGGCTCGCTGGCCGCTGGCCCGCACAGCTTCACCGCCGTGGCGAGCGACGCCTATGGCCACAACAGTCCCGCCTCGGCTGCCTACGCGTTTCAAAGCGGCATCACGATGCCGACGATCGCCTCGGCGATCGGTGACACCGGCACCTATGCGAGTGGCGCCACCACGTCGGACCGCGTGTTTGTGTTCGTCGGCACGGCGGCTCCCGGCGCGACGGTCTCGTTGACGCGCTCAGGTGTCGGCACGATCGGCACTGCGATCGCCGACGGCAGCGGCATCTGGATGTTCGATTATTCGACGGTGACGCTGCCCGACGGCGCGAACATTTTCTTCGCCACCGTCACCGACGGCGGGCAGGCAAGTCGCTCTTCGCCGCAGTTCACGCTCAATCTCACTGGCGCGCCACGCGTGGCGATCCAGCGCTTGAGTCCATCGCAGCAGATCATTCCCTCCGACGCGGGCAGTGTAATTTTCCGCGTGGCGTTTAATCATCCGGTCAGCGGCGTCGCGCCCGGCGCATTTTTGCTCACGACTTCGGGCAGCGCCGCCGGCACGGTTGCAGGCGTCTCCGCGAGCAGCGGCACGACATTCGATGTGACGGTCAACGTGAGTGGCGTTGGCACGCTGCGCCTCAACGTCGCCGCTGGCAGCAGCATCATCGACGCGCAGGGCAACGCGGAGGCGGCCTACAACGCCGGCCAGTCCTACACTCTCGTTCTCGCTTCGACCGGCAGCGGCGCCTGGATCCAGCCGGTCAGCGGCGGGCTCTGGAGCGATCCTTCAAATTGGAACAACGCTGTCGTCGCTGATGGCGCGGCCAACACCGCCGATTTCAGCACGCTCGATCTCGCGGCCGACAACACCGTGCATCTCGACTCGTCGCGCACGATCAACCGCGTGGTCTTCGGCGACGTGGCCACGAGCACGCCGGCGAACTGGGCCTTGGACGCCAGCGGAATCACGGCGAACACGCTCACGCTCGCGGGCACCACGCCCACGATCACGGTCAACGGCGTGACCGGTGGCACGGGTACGGCGTATGGCCTCAACGGCACAATCGCGCGCGTCGACGCTGGCCTCGCGGGCACCGGCGGCCTTGTCAAGAACGGCGCAGGCACGCTGATCCTCGGAGGAACGAGCACGCTTACTGGTGCATTGAACTTGAACGCCGGATACATCGAGGTGCCGATGGGCGGCGCACTCAGCCTTGGCAACAACGCGGTTAATGTGACGACGAACACGCGGTTGCAGGTCAGCGGCGGGACCGTCGCGACAACCGGCATCGTGACCGTCAACACCGGCAGTATCATCGTCAACGGCGGCACCGTGTCGATGGGCAGCTACCGTACGGCTGGTAATTTTGGCGCCACGCTCCGCGTCAATGCGGGCACGGTGAGTACCGGCAGCATCAGCGTCACGCGCAACGCCGGCACTTCGCCCGATTACGCCACCGGCGTGATCGTCGCGGGCGGCACGCTCAACGCGGCGGATATCGGCCTCGGCACGCTGAACTCCTACGGCAACATGTCTGTCGAGGGCGGCCTGGCCACGGCGACCGGTCCGATCACGCTCGGCTACCAGCAGACCGCCGCCCGCGGCGGCGCGCTGCGCGTGATCGGCGGCACGCTGATTTCCACGGACACAAATTACGGCGTCGTGATGTGCCGCGTCTTCAGCGGCAACACGAACAACGTCGCCCAAGCCATCTTTACCGGGGGCGTAAGCTCGATCGAAAAGTTCACGCTGGGTTACGACGCGACCGTCACGGCCGGGTCCGCGACGATCACGCTCAACGGCGGCACGCTCTTCCTCGGAGGCGGCGGCATCGTGAAGAACGGTGCGGCGACGTTGGCGACAAATCTGAACTTCGGCAGCGGCGTGCTCGGCGCGAAGGCGAACTGGTCCACTGCGCTTCCGGTCAATCTGCCGACGAACGGTAACATCACGCTCCTCGCAGCGGATGCCGCTGATGAGCCGTTCGACATTTCTCTCAACGGCGTGATCGGTGGCGCCGGCGGTTTCACGAAGACCGGCGCGGGTACGCTGACGCTCGCGGGCGCAACCACGTACACCGGCACAACCAACGTCAACGCCGGCACGTTGCGTCTCACCGGCTCTCTGTCCACTGCGGTCAATCCGGTCGTGGTCAACGCGGGTGGTACGCTCGCGGGTACCGGTGCAATCGCGCGTACGCTTACGCTCAACGCAGGCGCCACAGTCGCTCCGGCGGGTGCTGCCGCAGTCGGCACGATCACCGGCGCGTCGCTGAATTGGAACGGCGGTGGCGCGTTTGCGATCGATCTGGGTGGCAATGGTATTTCCGATCAACTCGCGCTCAGTGGCGCTCTCACCAAGAGCGGCGCGGGGAGTTGCGTAGTCGCATTTGCTCCAGGCAGCGGATTCGGCGTGGGTGCAAATTACACGCTCGTGACCTTTGCTTCAACGAATGCGACCGCCGCGGATTTCTCCGCGACGGGTTTGCCTGCGGGCACGGGGGCGTTCTTCGTCGTCAATCCGACCAGTCTGCAAATTCAGATCCAGGGTGTGCCCTCGATCACCAGTGCGACGAGCGCCAGCGGTACGTTTGGTACGCTGTTTAGCTATACGATCGTGTCGACCGAAACGCCCGTGACTTTTAGCGCGACTGGATTGCCCGAGGGACTTGCGGTTGACCCGTCGACCGGAATCATTTCCGGGACGCCCGCCGCCGCAGGGACATTTAGCGTGACGATCACTTCAACCAACAGCGCGGGCGCCGACAACAAGACATTGACGCTCGGAATCGCCAAGGCCCCGGCGTCCGTTTTCATCGGCAACTTGAATGCAACCTACGACGGTGAGACGCATCCCGTGAGCGTCGCCACTGCGCCGGCCGGGTTGGCGGTGACGGTTACGTACAATGGGAGTATCACCGCGCCGACCAATGCCGGCAGCTATGCTGTGATCGCGACGATCGTTGACGCCAATTACTTCGGCGGCGCCAATGCCACGCTCACGATTGCAAAGGCCACGGCGACGATCGCACTCGCTCCGCTTACGCAACGGTACGACGGCACGTCCAAGCTGGTCACCGCCACGACCACGCCCGCAGACCTTGACGTGAATTTCACCTATGACGGCGCGACGTCGGGCCCCATTTATCCTGGCGCGCACACGGTCGTCGCCACGATTGACGATGAGAATTACGAAGGCACGAAGACCGATACGCTCGTCATCACGATCACCGCGCTCGTGCGTCATGCCCCGACGTTTAATGGCATTGTCGACGGTTCCGTCCAGGTGCTTCTGCCCGAGAGTCTGGCTCTCAACAGCCACGCCTCGCTTTCGGGCGACCTACTGGTGCCCGGTACGCCGGCTCTTCAACTCAACGGGACGCCGATGTTGGTTGGCACGAAGAACGGTCCAGGTGCTACTACGCCGACTAACTATACCGTAACTCTGAACAGCGGATCAGTCCTTCGTTACCTCGTGCGACGGGTCGATGCGATCACGCTGCCCGCGGTCGCTGCGCCAATCGCGCCGTCTGGCACGCGCAGTGTAACGCTCAACAACGCCGGTCAGAGCGCCGGCAATTTCGCCACCTTGCGCAATCTTACGCTCAATAGCAGCGCACTTCAGATTGCCGTGCCACCGGGCGCCTACGGTAATTTCACGGCGAACAGCGGCAGCTTTGTTCTCGGAGTCGCGGGTGCAACTGAGCCTGCAGTTTATCACCTGCAAAATCTCTCCCTCAGCGGCGGCGCTGCACTTCAGATCGTCGGGCCGGTGATACTCACGCTCGCCAACGGAGTGACGATCAACGGCACCGCCGGCAACGCGGCGCATCCGGAGTGGTTTACGCTCCAAATTTATACAGGAGGCGTGACGCTCAACAGCAATGGAGCACTGCGTGGCACGATCATCGCGCCAAACGGCACGGTGACACTCAACGCCGCGATGCAGGGAACGGTCAGCAGTGATCGCCTTATTCTCAATGGTAACGCGCTCCTCGACGAACCGACGCCGTAAGTAGGAGAGTCTCGCAGACAACCCTTGGAGAGGTAGGGCGCGTTATCCCTTGCCTCTCGCGTAGGCGAGGGGACAAGTACCGGGATGCGAGCGCGCATCAACGGTGCTAACGCGCCGAGGAGGCGGGAAATAATCTTGTGGTGCGTGAATCCTGAACGGCGGATTAGGGATAATAATCCGCCCTACCTTGAGGCCAGTATTGCTGGGCGATTGGGGCAATCGCCCCTATCTCCCGAAGTCCCCCGCGTTTCAGGTTTATTCCCATTGGATCTAACACCCCGGAGCTTGTCGCAGACCGTGACGTGAGCTCCGTCGAACGGCGCCGATTTGGATGTAGCAGCGGTGGTAACACCGCTGGCCAGCCGTCTTACGACGGCTGCTACACGAAGGAAGGAGATCCGCGTTCGGTGGCGTGGGTGTGTTGATCGAATGCCCCGGAGCTTGTCGCAGACTGTGAGCTCCGTCGAACGGCTCCGGGAGTCTTTACTGCGCGCTGAGCGTGATCGTTTCGCCTGCCTTCGTTGGGATGTCGTAGGAGAATTCTTGCGGTGGCGTGAACGCGGTGGGTTTGGCTTCGGGCGAGATGAGTTGGGCGGGTGAGGGCGGCGTGAAGAATAACGGATTGGGATTTTCGCCGGTCGCGGTGGCGGGTGACTTGCCATTGACGCTCACCAGCGGCACGCGGGAGCGGATGCGGAGTACGCCGCCGAGCTTGGAAAGAATTTTTGCCCGGGAGAGTTTACCGGCGCTCCATGCGAGCGAGGTCAATTCGAAGCCACCACGCGCGCGGAGACCGGAAATTTTCCCCTGTGGCCAGGCGTCGGGGAGAGCGGGAAGAAGATCCACGGCACCGTCATGACTTTGCACGAAAAGTTCGGCGAGGCCGGCGGTGCAACCGAAGTTACCGTCGATTTGAAAAGGCGGATGTGCGTCAAAGAGATTCGCATACGTGCCGCCGCCGTTCGACATGTTGGTTTTCGACGTCGTGACAAGCCGGAGCTGGTCCGTGAGAAGTTTATAGGCGCGGTTGCCGTCGAGGAAGCGGGCCCAACAGTTGACCTTCCAGCCCATCGACCAGCCGGTGGAAACGTCGCCGCGATACTCGAGCGACTGACGTGCGGCTGCGAAGAGCGCAGGCGTGCGGCGTGGGGAGATTTCGTTGGAGGGATAGAGCGCGTAGAGGTGCGAGATATGACGGTGCAGATCTTTCGGATCATCCCAGTCGCCGAGCCACTCCTGCAGTTGGTTAAATTTTCCAATCTGAAGAGGCGGCAAACGGTCTCTCGTCGAGAGAAGTTGTTTTTGAAAATCGGCGTCGAGGCCAAGCACCGAAGCCGCGCGGGCGGTGTTCGTGAAGAGTTCGAACATGATCTCGTTGTCCATCGTGACTCCGGCGTCGAAACGAAGATCGGCTTTGTTGCCGGGACGGAGCTTTGGCGCGTTTTCTGGCGAGACCGACGGCGCGACGACCAGCCATTGGTGCGTCGGCTCCTCGACGAGAACATCGAGAAAGAATTGCGCGGCGCCTTTCATGACGGGGTAGATCGAGCGGAGATACTCCTTGTCGCCGGAGTAGATGTAGTGATCCCAAAGATGTTCGGCAAACCAGCCGCCGCCACTCGGCCAGAATCCAGAGCTGGGACCATCGACCGGTCCCGCGATGCGCCACAGGTCGGTGTTGTGGTGAAGCACCCAGCCACGTGCGCCATAGAGCGATTGAGCAGTAAGCGCTCCAGTGACTGCGAGATCACGGGCCATCGCGATGAACGGTTCGTGCAGTTCCGCGAGATTGGTGCTTTCGGCCGGCCAGTAATTCATCTCCGCGTTGATATTGGTGGTGTATTTGCTGTCCCACGGCGGGAGGAGCTTATCATTCCAGATGCCCTGCAAATTTGCGGGCTGGGTGCCGGGCTGGGAGGAACTGATCAGCAGGTAGCGGCCGAATTGAAAATAAAGCGCGGCGAACTCAGGATCATAATTCGTGGCGAAATCGCGGATGCGTTCGTCGGTGGGCTTGGCGGCGACTTCTGGCGTGCTGCTACCCAAGTCGAGGGAAACGCGGCCGAATTGGGCTCTATAGGCCGCAGCGTGAACTCGATGTAGCGCGGCGAAATCTTTTTTCGAGGTGGCGACGGCGTCGAGCGCCGCGCGCGTGCGCGCCGCGGGATCGGCGGAAAGATCGTGGTAATTGACAAAGTTTGTGCCGATGGCGAGGAGGAGAGTGGCTTCGGTGGCTCCCGTGAGTTCGAGGGATGAATCCGTCGTCGCGCTTTTTCCGTCGGAGCTGAGGACGCGGAGCTGTGCGACGAATTTCAACTGGTCGCCGGGAATGCTTTCGTGCGCAGTCGTGGATCCAGAAAGTACGAAAGTGCCGTCACTTTCCCGATGCGTGGCGGTCTTTTGCGGGCTGGTCCAACCGGCGGTGAAACCAAGGGCGCCGGGTTTGCTGGCCGTCAGGCGAATGACGATGACCTGGTCGGTAAGCGAAGTGAAAATCTCCCGGGTGTAGTGAACTTCGCCTGCGTCGTAGCTGGTGCGGGCGGTGGCATCGTCGAGGCTCAATTCCCGGCGGTAGTTGGAAAAATTTTCGTGACCGGGAAAATGGAGCAGCAGATCACCGACGGGCTGGTAAGGCATGCCATTGGGCCGACTTTTGCCGGGCATGATTTTTTCGGCGGCGAGCTGTTGGGCGGCGGCGAAATCGCCAGCGAGGATCAGGCGGCGTGCCTCGATGATGGCGTCATGGGCCGTGGGCATGTTGTTGTCATGCGGGCCACCGGCCCAGACGGTATCTTCGTTGAGAGCCAGACGCTCATCGGGTGCGCCGCCAAAATCCATTGCACCGAGCCGGCCGTTGCCGAGCGGAAGGGCCTCGGTCCATTCTTTCGCGGGCTGCGGATACCAAAGCTGGAGAGGCGGGGAATCTGCCGCGATTGAGGTCAAGCTCACACAAGCAAACAAGAGGGCGGGAAAAGTGGATTTCATCATGGGGTAATAAAAACAACTCAGCACTTTGTCCCGGCGTTGGTCGCGACGTCGTGGCCGTTGCCGGCTGTGCTGAAGGGAAGGTTAGCCAGGGATTGTTCGCTGGGAGCGTAGCCGTCTGCAATCGTGGATTTTGTTTCATCCTTAACGGTGACGCTCTCTGCGAAGGTTCAACGAAAGGTGATCGTCGATTTCTTCGTTCGACAAGCCCGGCATCGCGACACGTCGGCAGGTTCTGGGGTGTGAGCAAAGCCGGACTACTCGGGACCCCGAGCCCGTCGTGGGGCATATCGACGATCAGCGTCGGTGCGGAGACCGACGCCCACCCGGCTGTTGCCGACAATAACATTTTTCCGCCGAGCAGATGGTAGCCCGATTGCCGGCAATGGCCGCGCCCCGGCTATTTCCCGAGGTGATCGTTGAAGAAATGCGCCATGATTTCGTTGGCGCCGCGTGACTCTGGCAGATGGGAGTCCAACCAGAAGGCATGCGGCAGTGCCTCAAACACGACGAGGCGCGCATCGACGCCGGCATGGAGAAAGGCTTGGTGCAAAATAACGGTTCCACTCAAGAGCATATCCCGGGTGCTGGTGGCGAACAGCGTGGGCGGCATTCCCTTGAGGTCCGAGTACAGCGGAGAAAGCACCGGGTCAGTCGGATTCGTCCGGCCCACGTAATCGGGCAACAGCGCGCCCGTGCTGCGAGGCGCCACCGTTCCGGTCAGACCTTGAATACCGAACAGGCTCCAGCTGTCGCCAGCTTTACTGAAATCCCCCAAGACGGAAAAAATGCCGAGCACGGCGGGCAGGGGAAGCCCGAGCTGTTTGATTTTCGCCGCGGTTTCCGCCGTTAGGATCGCGCCTGCCGAGGTGCCATAAATTCCGATTTTTTCAGGCCGGTAAGTCTTGAGCAATTCCTTGTATACGGCGATCGCGTCATCCAGCGCTGCGGGGAAAGGGTTTTCGGGACTGAGACGATAAAGCACCGCCACGACTTTCGTTTGTGTGAGGCTGGCGATGGGAATGGTCTCGAGCAGTGAGCCCGTGTCAGTCTTGAAACCTCCGCCATGCAAATTGAGCAGGACCCGGTCGCCCTTGCCCGTACCGACTTCCAGCGGCATCACAATGTGCACCGGTACTCCCGCCATCGTGGCTTCGGAAACGGTCGCTGGATAAATCTTCAGGCAGTTATCCGCATCGTTCTTCTGCCGCGCGGAAATCTTTGCGCGCTGCTCGTCTATCGAGGCTCCGGACGAAAGGATCGACGGTTGCGGCCGCGTAAGTGTCGCCTGCGCTTCGGGGCTGATCGAAGCAGGCACGGGCACTACGCGGGTGATGTGAGTAAGTCCATCGGCATCGACGGAGGAGGTGTTCGGTTGCGGCGCGACCTCGGCGGAGAATGCAGTGGCGCACACCAGCGGCAGAATGAATCCGTAGCGGTTAGGTTGCATGACGGGAGAATTTTTGGGGGGGAACGCGAACGCTTAACCGAGCTTCACCGTGCTTTGGCTTTCCACGGAACGGCACGTTGCGTCGCACAACGCCATCACGCTCAAGTTGGCGGAGCCGGAAATCCCCACTGGTTCTTTGAGCAGGCAGTGGCGGTGGAAATCTGCCAGCACGCCCGATTCGCTGGCGTGCGGCTCAAGTGTCACCGGCACGATGGGTTCGTTTTGCAGTTGAACGTCGCCGCGCGGACAGAAAAACACCTTGTCGCCGTCGACGAGAATTGCGCCGCCCGCCGCTTGCACGCGAATGCGCACCTCGTTGATCGCCGCGTCGTGCGTGTGTAGATAGTGAACGACGCAGCCGGAGGCGTGGGCGATCTGGATGCTCGTGTTGTTTGGGTGAGTGTAGCGGCTCCACGGCGGTCCGTAGGCGCGCGCGGTGACTTCGGTGAATCCCAGACCAAGCCAGGACAGCAGCGTATCGAAATGATGGCAGCTCATGTCCCACACCGAGGCGAACGGATAGTCGAGCGTGCGCGGATGGGGCCGCTGTCGGTTCTGGGTGTATTCGATCAGAAACGGCGCGCCGGCGTGCTGCGGATGCGTGGGATCGCTGATCATCCGCGCGACCGTCCGCTCCATCGCCTGATAACGATAGTTCTGAGCGACGCAAAATGCACGCTGCGCGGTTTCCGCGGCGGCAACCAATTTTTTCGCCTCTGCGAAACTCGGCGCCATGCCTTTCTCGACCAGCAGGTGCAACCCCGCGGCGAGACACTGGCTGCCCTGCACAACGTGGAAACGTGTCGGCGAACAAATGATCGCTACGTCCGCTTCCGTTTTTTTCAATGCTTCGTCGAGGTCCGTATAAGTCGGCACTCCCGGGCAAAGCTCACTCGCTGCCGCCAGCATCGTTGGGTTGGGATCGACCAACGCGACCGGCCGAAATCCGGCCTCTGGCGTGGCGAGTCGCAGGGGCCACTGGCCGCGGTTACCGACTCCGAGATGAATCGCGCGTAAAATAGGTTTCATTTTAAATTCCGGAGTTAAAACGCGGAGAGCGCGGAGTTCGCGGAGCAACAAAAGAGAATAGGGTGAGTGAAGAACTTGCCTGCCACGTGAAGGACCTCAGAGCAAAAAGTGTAGGTTCTCTCCTCTGCGGTCTCCGCGTGCTCCGCGTTTTAACTGCGTTTTCCATGTTGATAGAGTGGAGTGAAAATCAGGGGACGTGCGCGCTGCCTGCGTTGGGCGGGGATTTGTTTTCTGCAGTAAGGTGTCCGCGCGCCAGGGTGGTGAATTCCAGGAGTTGAGCTGCGATCCATGCGGGATCCCGGCCGAGTTCACGTGCGAGCAGTCCGGCAACGGCGGGTGCCGCCTCAATGGCGGCGCGAGCGTCGAGCTGAAGGGCGCGCGTGCGTCGTGACAGCACGTCTTCCACGGTCCGCGCCATTTCGCTGCGCACGGCCCAGAGCACCTCGGCCGGACACGTCGGAAGACGTGGGTGCAGCGGGCGACCAAGCGACGGTTCGCTTGCAATTAACTTTTCGATCGCGGTTGCATCGCTGCCATAGCGGGCGAAACGTTCCGCTACAATGGGTTCGCCGGACGCGACCGCACCATGGAGCGATAGCGTCTCTGTGGCAGCATCAAGTGGAGAGAGGCCTCCCACTTCGGCGGCACGGGTGACGGCGTCCTCGGCCATCTTGCGGTAACTCGTCCATTTGCCGCCGGTGATAGTCACCAGGCCGGTCGGCGAAACGGCAATCACGTGATCGCGCGACAAGGTGGCGGTCGCCGCGGAATTCTTTTTGCGCACGAGCGGACGCAAGCCGGTGAACACGCTGAGCACGTCAGCGCGCGAAACGGGTTTCGTCAGATATTCGTTCGCGTGCTCGAGCAGGAATTGCACCTCGCACTCGAGCGGTCGTGGCTCGAGTTCCGCGGTGCTTCGAGGCTCATCGGTCGTCCCGAGAATCACGTGATCCTGCCACGGTACCGCGAAAAGCACGCGGCCGTCGCGCGTGCGCGGGATCATGATGGCGTGGTCGCCGGGCAAAAAACTTCGGTCGAGCGTCAGGTGAACTCCCGAGCTAACCGCGAGCATCGGCTCGACCTTGGGATCGTCGAGCCGGCGAATTTCGTCAGTGAAAATACCCGTGGCATTGACCACCACGCGCGCGCGAACGGTGAATCGCCGGCCTGTTTCCTGATCGACTATTTCCGCACCGGTAAGCTGGCCGTTTTCCTTGAGGAGTCGCTCGACGCGCGCGTAGTTGAGAACGGCCGCCCCTTTGGCGTCGGCGGTTTGAGCCAGGGCGAGCGCGAGACGCGCGTCGTCAAACTGGCCGTCGTAGTAAAGCACGCCGCCCCGCAGTCCGTCGGATTTTATCGTTGGCAACAAATTCAACGTTTCCTCGACCGAAAGCCGCCGCGACGCGCCGAAGCTCAACTGCCCGGAGAGTCGTTCATACGCTTTGAGACCGAAGCCGTAGAGCGGCAAGTCACGCCGGCGGTAAACTGGAATCACAAAGCCCCGGCGCTTGACCAGGTGAGGCGCGTTGCGCTCGAGCAGCCCGCGTTCGCGCAATGCGCCACGCACGAGACCGATTTCCCCGCTGCGCAGATAACGTACGCCGCCGTGCGCGAGTTTCGTGCTGCGGCTCGACGTGCCTTTGGCAAAATCGTGTTGCTCGACCAGCGCGGTGCGATAGCCCCGCGCGGCGGCATCGACGGCCACCCCAAGGCCGGTGGCTCCGCCGCCGATTACCAGCACGTCCCACGGATCTTGCGCGGTGGTGAATTGGAGAAAGGTGCGTTCGCGATTCATGTGGCGGCCCAGGAGCGCGCACAGGCGACGGCGCGGCTCCAATTGTTGCGATGCGATTTGCGGATGGCTGCGTCCATGGCGGGAACGAAACGCCGTTCCTCAGCCCAACGCGCACCGATTTCCGCTGGCGTGCGATAAAGGCCGACGGCGAGTCCGGCGAGACAGGCGGCACCGTACGCTGTCGTTTCGATCGTGCGTGGACGTACGACCGGGCAATCGAGTAGATCGGCCTGAAATTGCATGAGGAGATTATTGACCGCCGCGCCGCCATCCACGCGCAGTTCTTTTAAGCGCAGGCCTGTTTCGGCCTGCATCGCGTGCAACACATCGGCGACCTGGTGGGCGATCGCCTCGACCGCGGCGCGCGCGATGTGCGCTGCACCGGTGCCACGCGTGAGTCCGAGGATCGTACCGCGCGCGTTGGGATCCCAGTACGGCGCGCCGAGGCCGACAAACGCCGGGACAAACTGAACGCCGCCGTTGTCGGCAACAGACATGGCGAGTTTTTCGATTTCAGAAGCGTGGCGGATGATCCCGAGCCCGTCGCGCAAGTATTGCACGGCGGCACCGGCGACGAAAACGCTGCCTTCCAGGGCGTATTCAATCCGGCCACCGATTCGCCACGCGATTGTGCTGAGCAGGCGCTGTTTTGACCGCACGCGTTCGGTGCCAGTTTGCAAAAGCATGAAACAACCCGTGCCGTAAGTGTTCTTGGCCATGCCGGGCTGCAAGCAGGCCTGACCGAAAAGCGCGGCCTGCTGATCGCCTGCAATGCCGGCGATGGGTACGCCCGGCACAATCTCGCTCGCGTTTGCGTACACCTCGCTCGAGTCGCGAATTTCGGGCAGCAATACGCGTGGAACGTCGAAGAGCGCGAGCAGTTCATCGTCCCAATTACCCGTTGCAATATTCATGAGCATCGTGCGCGAGGCGTTCGATGCGTCAGTCAGATGATGTTTTCCGCCGGTGAGTTTCCACACGAGCCAGGAATCGATCGTGCCGAAGGCCAGTTCGCCACGCTCGGCGCGGGCGCGGGCGCCGGAAACGTGATCGAGCAACCACCGGAGTTTGCTCGCGGAAAAATAGGCGTCGATGACCAGTCCGGTTTTCTCCGCGATGAGGGCTTCATGTCCGGCCCCACGCAACTGTTCGCAAAATGGCGCGGTGCGGCGGTCCTGCCACACGATGGCGGGCGCAATCGGTTGGCCGGTGCGGCGATCCCACACGAGCGTGGTCTCGCGTTGATTCGTAATGCCGATGGCGGCGAGGTCGGCAGGCTGCAGTCCGGTTTTTGCGAGAACGTCGAGGATCGTCGCGGCCTGGGTTTCCCAAATCTCGCCGGCGTCGTGTTCGACCCAGCCGGGCTGCGGAAAATACTGCCGAAATTCGCGCTGCGCCGACGCAACGAGTGCGCCGGTTTCGTCGAACACGATGGCGCGCGAGCTGGTCGTACCCTGATCGATGGCGAGCAGATGTTTCATCAAGAAAAGGAGAAGGATTTTTAACCGCGATTCCGATGAGTGGTTTTATTAGCGAGGATCAGCGAAGATTAGCGGTTTCATTTCTTCTTCGTGCGCGACGAGGCGGCGATTTTGCGTTTCAGCCAGCGGGCGTAGAGGGCGGAGTCGAACGGGAGATCAACGGGTTTTTCCGTCCAGCTTGAGAGCAGGATCGCATTGGCCAGTTCGACCGAGCGAATGCCTTCTGCGGCCGGCGCGATGAGCGGTGCGCCATTCAGGATGGCGTCGGCGAAATTGCGCAGGATGGCGACGTGCTGCAGGCCCGCATTCTTGAATGTGAAAACACGTTCACGGGTTGGTGGCGCGGCGAACGGTTCCTTGGTGGTGCGGCTGAATTTGGCGGTCGGCACGAGATTGCGCGTGAAGCGCAGCGCGCCGGCTTCCGCAACGATGCGGCCATTTTCCGCGACGACTTCGAGCCGGTTCGTGCCGGGCGCTTCGCCGGTCGAGGCGATGAACGTCGCCGTGGCGCCACCACTCAGGTCGAAGTAGGCGGTAACGTCATCCTCAACCTCGATGTCGTGATAGCGCCCGAAGCCGCAAAATCCGCGCACGCGCTTCGGCTGACCGAAAATCCACGAGAACAGATCGAGATTGTGCGGACACTGGTTGAGCAGAACGCCACCACCTTCGCCGGCCCAGGTTGCGCGCCAGGCGCTGAGCGCGAAATATGCGTGGGGGCGGAACCAGTTTGTGACCGTCCATTGCACGCGACGGATTTCGCCCAGTGCGCCGCCGTGCACGAGCTCGTGCAGCTTGCGGTAGAGTGGATCGGTGCGCTGGTTGAACATCGCGGCGAAGACGAGCCGGCGATCCTCATGCGCGGCGATCAGACGTTCGCAATCGGCGCGCTGCACGGAAATCGGTTTCTCGACCAACACGTGCAAGCCGGCACGCAACGCCGCAATGCCGGTGTCGGTGTGAAAATAATGCGGTGTGGCGATGAGCACGGCGTCGACCAGACCGGAGACGATCAGCTCGCGGTCGGTGGTGAATCCGGGGATGCCACCGAATTTTGCGAGCCGCGCGGGATCGCTATCGGCGACCGCGGCGAGCCGCAGGCGCGGAATTTTTCCTTCGAGAATGCTTCGCGCGTGGACCTGGCCCATGACGCCGAGGCCGATGATGCCGAGACGGATTTGTTTTTGTTTCACAGGATGGTGGGTGGTTAGGTGAGGCGACGCGCGGTCGCTTGCGCGCGCAGGCAGAGTTCCGCGGCCTTGAAAGCGTGGGCCTGGGTCATCGCGTTTTCCGTGCGGTTCAGGCAGTCGAGCACGAGCTGACCGAAGTACGGGAAGCCGACGGTGCCGGTGACGTTGAGATGTCGCGCGCCTTTCGCATCGACGATGAAAACGTGGTCACCGCGGTCCTCGCGCGCGACATCGATGTATTTGCGCAGTTCGATGGTGCCTTCGGTGCCGAGGATGAAAGTGCGGCCGTCGCCCCACGTGCTCAGACCATCCGGCGTGAACCAGTCCACGCGCAGGTAACCGCTGGAGCCATTGTCGCCGACGAGTGAGGTTTCGCCGAAATCTTCCAGCTCGGGTTTGTCGGGATTGGCGTAGTTCGCGACGGTGGCAGAGAGGATGGTGGCGTCGGTCGAGCGCGTGTAGAAAAGAAATTGTTCGATCTGGTGGCTGCCGATGTCGCAGAGAATGCCGCCATAGCGGGCCCGCTCGAAAAACCACGCGGGACGGCTCGCTTTGCTGAGCCGGTGTGGCGCGAGGCACATCACTTGAAGCACGCGGCCGATTGCGCCGCCGTGAATGAGATCGCCAGCGACGATGGCGCTCTCCACGTGAAGTCGCTCGCAATAATAGACCATGTATTTCCGGCCCGTCGCGGCGACAGCGGCGCGGGCTTGCTCGAGTTGTTCGAGGGTGGTGAAAGGCGTTTTGTCGGTGAAATAATCCTTGCCGGCATGCATCACGCGGCAGCCGAGCGGGCCGCGCTCGTTCGGAATCGCCGCAGCGGCGACGAGTTTCACTTCGGGGTCGAGCAGCACTTCGTCGAGGGATCGTGCGACGCGAACGCCCGGATATTTTGTCTGAAAGGTCGCGACGCGCTGGGGATCGGTGTCGTAGACCCATTTCAATTGTGCGCCGGCCTCGATGAGACCGTTGCATTGGCCGTAGATGTGGCCGTGATCGAGATGCACGGCGGCAAAGGCGAATTCGCCGGGTTTTACCACTGGGCGCGGTTTGCCTTGCGGCGCGTAAGTCATACCATCGTAGCGGGCGTTCATGAGGAAGAGGCGGTTAGCGGGGATTTTGCTGGCGTCGCTGGAGTTTGGGCGGCCGCGAAGTCCCACACGGTGAGGCCGCGAAGATTTCTCGCGGGTCCGCGTGGCGCGAAAAACAAACTCGTGACGTAGCCGATGACCATCGTGCACGCGATCGCGAGAAAGGTGTGGAAGAAAACCGAGGTACTGGTGTACGTTTGAACCCACCAGGTGAAAACGATACTGGCGATTGCACCGACGCAGACGCCCGGGCCATTAGCGCGACGCGTGAGCAAGCCGAGCGCGAACACGCCGGGAAAGCCGCCGCCGATCAGTGCGGCGAGGCGCAGGAATTCGTCCCACAGTGACGGCACGTTGCGCCACGCGAGAAACAACGCCATGCCCGTCGCGACGAAGCCGCAGGCCAGCGTAACCCACCAGGCGAGTCGTGTGCGCGTGGCGGTAGGCTGGTTCGGGCGGAGCGTATCGTAGAAATCGCTCACGATCACCGTCGCGCTGCTGTTGAGCATGCTTGAAAGCGCGCCCATCGCTGCCGCGAAGAGTCCGGCAATGATGAGGCCGACGACGCCGTGTGGCAGTTCGTTGACGATGAAGTAGGGGAAAATCGCGTCGCCGGAAAGCGTGGGGGCGAGCCGCTCGGGATGCGCGCGATAAAAAGTCCACAGTGCGGTGCCGACGAAGAAAAATACGAAGCCGCTGAGCAGACCGATGAAGTTGCCGATCGTGACGGTGCGCTTGGCGTCGCGTTCGTCCGCGGTCGCGAGCATGCGCTGCATGAGTGGCTGATCGCTGATTTGAAAAAATAACGTGGCGAAAAACATGCCAATGAAAACCCAAACGGTTGGTTTTGTTACATCGAGATCCCACGACACAGCGTGGAATTTTCCAGCGGCGGAGGCGGTGTCGACGATGCCACTGAAACTGCCGGGCACGCCGGCTGCGATGTGGTGGATTGCGATCGTCACCCCGCCGACCATGACGATGGTCTGCAGCACGTCGGTCCAGACGACGGCTTCAAATCCGCCCTCCATTGCATAGATCGTCGTGATCACGCCCATAAGCAGGATGCTCACGTAGACGTTGAGGCCGGTGACGGTGGCGAGAGCGAGTGCCGGGAGCAGCATGACGATGCTCATGCGGCCAACCACCTTGAGCAAAATCGCGAGGCCGGCGCCGAAATACCGCACGCGCCGGTCGAAACGGCGCTCGAGGTAATCGAATACGGTGGTCATATTGAGCCGTCGAAAAATTCCGACAAAGACGAACCCGGTGACCATTCCGGCGAGGGATTGGGCGGGAGCTGAGCCGACCGCGAGCCAGTCGCCTTGGAACGATTTCGCGGGCAGCGCCATGAAACTGATGCTGCTCACACTGGTGGCGAAAAAACTCACTGCTGCTGCCCACCACACGACGCGACCACTGCCGAGGAAGAAACTTGTCGAGCTGCGGCGGCTGCGTTTGCGGCACCACCAGCCGATTGCGAGGTTGATCGCGAAGTAGAGTCCCAGACACAGATAGTCAGGGGCGGTGAGCGAGTGCGGGACGAAGGTGGCTCCGGAGATTGAGTTCATTCGCTATGGTTTTGAAATTCCGAAGCAAGTTCGTCCTGGCGGATAAGCTTCGGGCTGGTCGAAATGTAGGAGCTTGCTTGCAAGCGATTCGAGACGCTCGTTGACGGTTCACATGCTGAATCGCTTGCAAGCAAGCTCCTACAAGTGAGAGACGTCGTTGCAGGCATCATGAGTTGTGTTGATCTGTTCAAATGCGCGGGACCTTGCTCAGGGGATCTTCCTTCGCTTTGGGTTCGATACTGCTAAGTTGACATGCCTCCGGCTAGCGAACGCGAGTGAGCGGGGGAGAACCGCTTACTCGCGCTCGTCGCAACGAAGAGAAGGCGCGAGTGGCTGGGCGGCCGGATTAGAACGTGTAGTCGATGCTGAACTTCACGTTGATGTCGGGTCCGGGAACGATGACGTTTACGCTGCGGACAGAGTAAATGTATTTTTTGTTCAGGAGATTGTCGACGTT
>Ga0307508_10000448_pt1 | contig 49313 bp, 83 predicted proteins | sample 9_EM_MG_FD_203089 | JGI IMG/M metagenome (GOLD analysis project Ga0307508, IMG submission 203089) | Populus trichocarpa ectomycorrhiza microbial communities from riparian zone in the Pacific Northwest, United States - 9_EM | ecosystem: Host-associated > Plants > Roots > Unclassified | place... | reverse complement strand
CATCCGGTCGGATGTCACATGCCTTCAGGCAACGCCCGGCAGCGAGCCACATTGTGACCCTCCTGCTTACATCTGGAGCAGTGCTGGATACGGTTCGGAACATCCTGCAAAGCGCCCCTCCATGCAGCAGTCCTGGCTCTCATCTCTCCAGCCGTCAGACACTTAGTCTGAGGGCGCCCACGAGGCTTCCTGAAGCGAGGTGGCTGGCAAGGAGACTCTTCTTGGGGTTGCAAATCTGTGATATCGACTGGAGGTATGACTCTTGCGTAGGTTGCCTTGAGAGCAGCGACGGTAAGGTTGTAGGAGACAAAGTCGCAAGCTGAACACTGAGGGCCTTCGTTCGCAGCGACACTGAATCCTTAGATGACGGCAATCGCATGGCCGCACGGAACGTCATTGTACTGATACCATCCGCAGCTGCAAGTATGCTGCTGAAGATCAACTGCGTACCACTTGCCAGGGAAAGATAATACGGAGCCACGGAATTCATCTGCCATACGGACGACTCGATGATTGCTGAACTCCATTGATTGGGCAAGAAGAGTGGTCGAATATTTCGTGAGAGGAGTTTGCAGTGCGTACTTCTCCGCTTCCTGTCAGTGTCGGAACCGTAGATCCATGTTTTTGCTCCACAATGAGTGTAACAAGTCAATGATGGAAAGTTTCCGCTCTTCGACAATCCAGCTGTTCATGATTTCGACCAGGTTGGACGTATTGTGGCCGTACCGTTTTCCTGCAAGGTGGGGAGTTGCCCACATACTCATATTGATGTTGCGGAGATAATCGAGAGCCTGGGGAGAAACAGTAGCCAACTTGTCGAAGCCAGCTCGCAGCTTCGTCTCTGTCAATGCAAAGCGGATTTCTGCATTGAAGGTCATATGAGAGGGGAGACCGAAATTCGTCTGCAGATTCCTGGAGATATGCTCGAGACAGTAGGCACGGTGTGCCCTTGGTACTCGATCGTCTGCGGCGTCGATGCCTTTGTCGCGGTCACTGATGATGGTTGTAGATGGATGATTGATCTGAGGGATAGCAGTGAACAAATGACCGAGGAAGTAACGCCAGGAGTCCTCCGACTCCCCCTCCACAATGGCCCAAGCGAGCAAAATGGCAAGATTATCGGCATCGACAGAAGCTGCCATAAGGATCGTGAGGTTGAAGATCTCCTTCGTAAATGTTCCGTCAACTGCGAGAAGATACCGGCAATGGCGAAAGCTCTCTGCGCTTACTTCAGGGCAGATGAATAACCGCTGAAACTGCTGGACACCCTCATGGATCCCAGTTTGAAGATGTACGTGTGCATGGTGATCAGCCTTACGGACGGCATCGATGTACGTGGGAAGAAGTCGGAACTGGTTGCCTTGTTGTTGTATGTCGTCCCCAAGGACAAAACTCTTCGCTTTTTTGGCGGCCTGATAGCTGAGAGCGACTTGGTGATGAAGCGCCATAGCATCGATGATTTGATTCGGAGTTGTCGTCTTGGTGACAGTGATCACAGTCGGTAGTATTTCTTGCAACCACCATTGCTGTGTGGCGAGGCCGCAATTGGCTGGAGGAGCGCCAACGCAATTGTGCTCGTCCATGATGGTCGCCACCGAAACATATTCTTTATTGCCAGATAGAACTGCATAAATACGAAACGGAGAGCCAGTGTGGGCGCAAACGACGATTTTGCGGGTTGAATCGGATTTTTGATACTGGAAGTTGAATTTCATCTGTCCCTTAAGACCCCAATCTTGCATAGCAGACTTGAAAGCCTTAAAGTCGGGGAATCAGTCACCCTCCTGCAGCGCCATTGTGACAGTGCAGGTGGGGCTCGAAGGTAGTGGATGAACTGGCGAAGTCGGGAGCGGCAAGTGATGAGCGAGGGATTGACGGGCGGCGAGCTGAGCGACCGGTGGTTGCGTGAGGAAGAAAAGAAGAGCGGGCGACGGCTCCATATAGGGATATCCGTCGTCCGTTATCCCACATTCTTTCTGCCCGCAATATTCCGAGCCAAGAAATTCCTTACTAAAAACTGGCATGGAGGAACCCTTCTGGCATTGTGGACTTTTTTAGCGTAAGTTCTGGCATTGTAGACCTTTTCTCAGTAATATTGCCGATGAACGAGGCTAATATTACGTGCGACTGGATTGCGTCGGGTGCGAGACAACTGTGGCGCAACCATTGGCGTTGTTCACATCGAAAAAGAGAAAAGGTCTACAATGCCAGAACTTACACTAAAAAAGTCCACAATGCCAGAAGGGTTCCTCCATGCCAGTTTTTAGTAAAGAATTTCTTGGCTCGGAATATTGCGGGCAGAAAGAATGTGGGATAATGGACGACGGATATCCTTATACGGAGCTGTCGCCCGCTCTTCTTTTCTTCCTCACGCAACCACCGGTCGCTCAGCTCGCCGCCCGTCAATCCCTCGCTCATCACTTGCCGCTCCAGACTTCGCCAGTTCATCACCTACCTTCGAGCCCCACCTGCACTGTCACAATGGCGCTGCAGGAGGGTGACTGATTCCCCGACTTTAAGGCTTTCAAGTCTGCTATGCAAGATTGGGGTCTTAAGGGACAGATGAAATTCAACTTCCAGTATCAAAAATCCGATTCAACCCGCAAAATCGTCGTTTGCGCCCACACTGGCTCTCCGTTTCGTATTTATGCAGTTCTATCTGGCAATAAAGAATATGTTTCGGTGGCGACCATCATGGACGAGCACAATTGCGTTGGCGCTCCTCCAGCCAATTGCGGCCTCGCCACACAGCAATGGTGGTTGCAAGAAATACTACCGACTGTGATCACTGTCACCAAGACGACAACTCCGAATCAAATCATCGATGCTATGGCGCTTCATCACCAAGTCGCTCTCAGCTATCAGGCCGCCAAAAAAGCGAAGAGTTTTGTCCTTGGGGACGACATACAACAACAAGGCAACCAGTTCCGACTTCTTCCCACGTACATCGATGCCGTCCGTAAGGCTGATCACCATGCACACGTACATCTTCAAACTGGGATCCATGAGGGTGTCCAGCAGTTTCAGCGGTTATTCATCTGCCCTGAAGTAAGCGCAGAGAGCTTTCGCCATTGCCGGTATCTTCTCGCAGTTGACGGAACATTTACGAAGGAGATCTTCAACCTCACGATCCTTATGGCAGCTTCTGTCGATGCCGATAATCATGCCGTTTTGCTCGCTTGGGCCATTGTGGAGGGGGAGTCGGAGGACTCCTGGCGTTACTTCCTCGGTCATTTGGTCACCACTATCCCTCAGATCAATCATCCATCTACAACCATCATCATTGACCGCGACAAAGGCATCGACGCCGCAGACGATCGAGTACCAAGGGCACACTGTGCCTACTGTCTCGAGCATATCTCCAGGAATCTGCAAACGAATTTCGGTCTCCCCTCTCGTACGACCTTCAATGCAGAAATCCGCTTTGCATTGACAGAGACGAAGCTGCGAGCTGGCTTCGACAAGTTGGCCTCTGTTTTTCCCCAGGCTCTCGATTATCTCGGCAACATCAATATGAGTATGTGGGCAACTCCCCACCTTGCAGGAAAACGGTACGGCCACAATACGTCCAACCTGGTCAAAATCATGAACAGCTGGATTGTCAAAGACCAGAAACTTTCCATCATTGACTTGTTACAGTTATTGTGGAGCAAAAACATGGATCTACGGTTCCGACACCGACAGGAAGCGGAGAAGTACGTACTGCAAACTCCTCTCGCGAAATATTCGACCACTATTCTTGTCCAATCGATGGAGTTCAGCAATCATCAAGTCGTCCGTATGGCAGATGAATTCCATGGCTCCATATTATCTTTCCGCGGCAAGTGGTACGCAGTTGATCTTCAGCAGCGTACGTGCAGCTGTGGACGGTTTCAGTACAATGACGTTCCGTGCGGCCATGCGATTGCCGTCATCCAAGGATTCCGTGTCACTGCGAACAAAGGCTCTCAGCGCTCAGCTCGCGACTTTGTCTCCTACAACCTTACCGTTGCTGCTCTCAAGGCAACCTACGCAACAGTCATACCTCCAGTCGATATCACAGATTTGCAACCCCAAGAAGAGTTTCCTTGCCAGCCACCTCGCTTCAGGAAGCCTCGTGGGCGCCCTCAGACTAAGTGTCTGACGGCTGGAGAGATGAGAGCCAGGACTGCTGCATGGAGGGGCGCTTTGCAGGATGTTCCGAACCGTATCCAGCACTGCTCCAGATGTAAGCAGGAGGGTCACAATGTGGCTCGCTGCTGGGCGTTGCCTGAAGGCATGTGACATCCGACCGGATGACAATGCCGGGCACACTTTCAGCTCGTTAATAGCCACTATTCATGTCAATCCGATCGATGGTGGAGTTGTGTGGGGACAAAGGGGTGCAGCGGGTGGTGGTTGTAAAAGTGATATTACGAGTTTTGCTTTTGAGTTGTTTGAGTTCATGTATTTGCGTAATGGCGACGACGGGCACACTTTCTGCCTCGTTAATAGCCACTTTTCATGTCAATCTGATGAATATTAGTTGAGTTACACGTTCGTAAGATGTAGAAAGTGATGATCTTGGTCGCGGCGGTGTATTTGGTCGCGGCGGTGTATCCTCCGCCTCGCCAGCCATACTCCACCTACCTTACCCACAATATTCCGAGCCGAGAAATTGCTTACTAAAAACTGGCATTGTAGAACCCTTGTGGCATTGTGGATCTTTTTAGCGTATCTTCTGGCATTGTAGACCTTTTCTCCAATATTACTACTGAAGGACCTATGCCAGGTCCGATGTCACAAACGACGAAAAGAGGGAAGGAGAAAAGAGAGGATAATTGACTAATCCTCCACAAACCCACGGATCACAATCCTTCAATGGTCCGTCCGAACCGAATGAAATGTAGAAACGGAGCCGAAGGAAATGAAGCGACAGAGCCGAAGGCAATACAACAACGTAACCCAAAAAATTTCGCCCTGAGCCTAGATACTCCGAATCCTCTCACACTACTCACTGTTCGTACCAATGGCAATATTCCAAGCGCTAACCCGTTCCGGGTTAGCGCGGCGAACTGCCGAGGTACGACACGACTGGTGCGATACAAGCGCCACAGCGTACCTCAAACTTGCACGCCCAGTACTTGATAGCCTGCATACAAACGGGTGTCCCGTACACGATCTCTCCGTTATCTTCACGGAAATATCCTTATTCAGCAATAACACGCCCGCAGACCCCCCCTCCGTTCACCAACAAAACCTCGTTGGACCCCTCCGCTGACTGCTACATTGAGAGCCAAAGGCGGTAGGACAGTGAGGACGATAGCTATTCCAAGTTCCAACTCCAGTGGTCCTGGCGAGGATCTACTGGAAGATTTCACTGTTCCTCGTCCGGCGCTGGCCTTACGAGGCCAAGGATCCCCCATGCACAGAGGGGCAGTGCGGAGCACTCGGCGCGAACAACGACTTATTGTCAGACCCGAAAGAAAAATCCCCACATCAAAAGACAAGTACTTCTTCAAGGAAAGGAGATCCACAGGCTGGGAGGCTGGGGAAAAACGGCCGTGGGGATGTACAGCCTGATGGTGCTGCTCATGCTCTCCTTCCGGCGTTTGACGGTAAGTAAGACTGACTGGGGATCACTAGGGTTGTAGCGACGCCTCATCGGACCCTTAAAACACGGGCGAGAATCCCACCCCCCGTGGGTACCCCGGGAGAGAACCTGAGCAGTTTCTTCAGGCGCTTTGACAGAGAGGTAAGGTGGGTAATATACCCCCGGTATCCTACTTGTGACAAAGGGGAGCGGCAGAAGGAGACGGACATGGCTATGGTGATCCAAGAGAATCTTGTCGGGAAGGCACTGGAGGAGTCAGATGCCTTTCCAGAGGCGGTTTTCGAGTCAGTACAGGCCTCCAAGGACGGCTGAAGCAGGCGTTCCTACCATCAGAGGCGTTGTTAGCCTCTAAGGTGGATCGGAGAAAGGCTAAAGCATGGCGTTTTTGTGAGACTGACTCTATCATTGACCAAGAGACCGGAGACAGGTACCGGAGCTGTATATCCAGCGAGCAAGATAGTTCCAACGGCACCTCTCAGCCGCTCTACATCGTCGACTCGCACACCTGTTCCTGACCAGCCTGCATATCATCCAGCTAGTCTTTGCCGTCGTGAGTACGATTCCCGCTAACGAATTGACGTTCGACAACTTGGAAGAACTACCAGAGCTGTAACGCTATAGAACGGGGACTAGTTGTGACGCTGGAACCGGATGTGGAGGACACTCTGATCAGGGGACCATCTGTCGTGAGGGTTGACGTCCCGAAACTAGAAGAGACAACGGAGAACGCATTGGCACAGGTGGTAGCAGAGGTTATGAATCCGTTGATTGGGGCTCAGGAGCAGATGGCTCAGAGGATGCAGACCCAGAGTTACCAAATAGCTCCTCTCACCCAGGTGGTGAGTACAAACCCACAGCCCATTCCCGTGACTAACTCACACCTATCTACCTCAACAATTGCTACCCTTCTGCTATCCCCAGAATCGTCCCTGTCAGGAGTTAATCAGGAGAAAGCTCTGGACCTTTGTCACCTGGACCACCGTCATCTGGAACCACGGAGCTGAGGACTGCCGGCCCGAGGACTCGTAGAAACACCCAGGCTCCACATAAGGGACCGGTCGTCAAGGATGGAGCATCGGCTTTCACCCTCGTAATTTTGTGTCGATATACTGGAACGCGTCTAATATACATTTTTTTAGGTGTGGTTCTGCGCACTACACAGCTCCCTACTGTCCGCTACGGACAGACGAGTTGCCGACACAGGAGCAGCAGGGGTTGCGTCCGGCATGACTGGTACGGAAAGGTAGGACTGCGGCACCGACGCTCACGCGGCGGTCTCGGAGGAAGAAGAGAGTGATGTGGACACTCCCATATTCCCGAATGAGACACTCAAAGGACCCCATGCGCGAGGATGGCTCGACTGTTGGACGGAACATACAATTCAGTATTAGATGGGATAGGTCCGGAACAGGGAGAGTGGCGCTGCGTATTCGAGCAAGGCGTTGATGCCGTCCAAGTTAGGACAACAGGTATAAGCAGATGAGGAGACACACACATGGGCTCAGACCCCGTTACGGAACAGCTACCCCAGGCTGACAGGGGATGTCCCGCAGGGGCAGCTATGGCCCCCGAGAACCCTGCCCGGATGGATGACGGGGTTCCCAAGGGACCCAGGGAACACCGCCGGACGGATTCTCACTCCAGGAACGCAAATCCGCCGATGTCATCAAAAAAAATAGGCAGCGGTTCTTGACACCGTCAATAAGCGGATCGGAGGAGAGAAGGCTTGGAGAGAGGAGTATGGTGCAGATGGTGAGTGGGGTAAGATGAGGAAGAAAAAAGAAAGGAGCGGACCTACTGTATATTTATACGTACTGAGGCCGTGAGCGGCGCGAGTGTGAGCGGCGAAGGTGCGTGAGCGCGGCGACTGTCGGCATCGTCAGCGTGAAGAATGTGAGGCGTGAGAGCGGCCAAGAGTGCGGCGAAGAGCGTGCGTGTCGAGGAGCCTCGAGTGAGAGGAGTTTGGCTGCAGTGGAAGACGTGAGTGGCGCGGACTCGGGTGATGACTCATACCCCTCGTGGCTGGGCACCACCGAGCTCCGAACTCCCAGCCCCGCTGCTCTCAGCTGCGCTATGCATTTCCTTGCTTTCAGGGCATGCCGCAGGCCTGGCCCCGGTTCATCCGACGCGACCCTCGAAATTGCAGCTCGTGCACCGGTGAATACCGTGACCTGACCGGGAGCGGGCCTTCTCCTCACCGTTGCTTCCAAGGTTCTTGCGGGTGCAGGATTCCGCGCCGTGGCCTCCTGGTTCGGGGCCATATGGTTCCTAATTCTCGCCATTCCCGCCTGCTTTCTCCACGCCACCACAGCTCGCTTCTGTACACCGCCATTGACTGCACACAGGCCCGGCATTAGTTCCCAGCAGTTGGCATATGGTGATAATTCATTGATCGCATGCGACCCTATTTGGTCATGGTGATATTATACAGTCCTTTCCCGTTCGCCATCCTCCGCGACCTCGCGCAGTCCGCCGGCGGCCGGTGTCAACTCACCCTGCGCCCCCCGGGCGTTCCCCAGATGGCTTACGAAAGATAAAGAGAAAGAAAGAAGGAACGAGTGCGGTACATGCGGAGCGAGTGACAGTAACAGAAAGGAGAAAGAATGACTGAACGAAACAATGAAAGCCTCCTCCGCCATCTACTCCCCTTCACCCTTCGCCCTTCTCGCCTGCCAGTTCCTCGAACGCTTGCACGCTTCTGCGCTCCTCTTCCATGTCCTTGCGCAGCACCGGCGACACCACCGCCATCAGGCCCAACCTGCTCACCACCTTCTTTTTTTTTGGTTTATTCATTACTCGCATGAGACCTATCTAGATCATGACAAGATTATGTACAGTCCATTTCCTGTCCGCTGTGTGCGCAGAGGCGGCACGTTGCAAGCTCCTTTGCCTCCGCCCACACCTGTCCCAAGAAGATGTAATGCGCACTGACGAGATTACAAAGGAAATAACAAAAGGAAAAATCAATTGAAAGTGCGGCCCCCTAGCCCTCTCCTACCGACGCCATGAAGTCAGGCGTGGGTAGGAACAGTGGTGGTTCCCCACCGGCCCCTCGGCCTCCGCTTCTTGCTCCTTCAGCCACTCCCGCAAATCCGCCTCCCACACCTCACACACCGCGTCTCCCCCAGCCGGCACCCCCTTTTCCACATCCGTGGTGGATAGGAAGTCCATGCTCGCCACCTTCGTGATGCGCAAAAAAAATAAGAATCGCGGTGGTGCACTGCTCAACCGCGAACAGTGTTGAGTCAGCAACTAATACAGTCTGGGCGCCAGTATGGCAGCAATAGCGGCGAGCGAGCAGCGCGAGACTCCATGGAGAATAAAACCTTCAATATAGCAACAGAGATTGTCCCCACTCGAACCCTCATCACAACGTGAAGAATCCCGTCTCGATCTCATCCTAGTCGAAGATCCTCTTCGGTCCTGTTGAAAGAATACCAATTAGCGATGAGGATAGAAATGCATGATAGGAGTTCGATCAGGCTTAATGCTGTATGAGATGAGGAAACACAAGGCGTATCGATTCTTGTAGTCCGAGTGATTCACAACTTCATTGTAGTATTCGATAAGTATAAGAGTAGAGGGAGAAGAGAAAGAACCCGCAGAACCAATATCCTCCGCTGACACTTCCCCGCTTGCGCCTTACGCAATCGTGTCCTCAACAAACTCTAAGGCTCAAGCGCCAAATCTAAACAACGCGCAAGAAGCAATTCCAACAGGTCCCCTCGAACAACTACTCGCCCGAGCAAATGACTTGTGTCTAGCCCGCCTACACACTCATATGGCCATAACCATTCAACAAACAGGTCCCGGATCGTGAACCGGTTCTTACCTCCTCCTGTCTCCTTTCGTACCTCCGCCCACAGGGCTTTCTGCTGCGGCTTCCATTCCTTGCAGTGCTTGAACAAATGTTCTCTCGTCTGTGTCTTGTAATGGCGCCGCCTGCGCTCTGCTCGGTCCGTTTTCGTCGTCCTCTTCAGGTATTGGCCTGTATGGCAGTGCCCCGTTCTGGTAAGGTAGAAGCGCCCCACCAAGCACTGTGGCGCTTGCTGCACCATTCGGTTCGGCTGCTGGTTCATCGGTAGGCGCGAACACGGATGATGATGATGATTCATTAATCGTGTGCGACCCTATTGGATCATGACGATATTATATTCAGTCCTTTCCTGTTCAACGTCCGCTGCGACCTCGAGCAGTCCGCCGGCGGCGGCGTGAACACGGAGAATGAAAGGAGTTTGAGTGGCGCGAGCGCTGCGAGTGAGAGTTCGTGAGTGCTGTGAGTTTTATTTTATTTTAATATATATTCATTTCTCGCATGCGACCTATCAGATCATGGCGAGATGGGTGTGATTGATGTGAGTCACAGATGGCTGTGGAGTGCGTGTGAGCGCGAGTCATGTGAGTGCGAGAGACAGGTGTACGGAGAGGGTGAGTGTGAAAACCCAGGGCAAGAGTGAAAACAATGCACGGGGTCGTGCAAGCCATGTCGGGCTTGAGGGATGATCCGGGAACTCGCCGATCAATTATTTCCATTGGGCAATGTCTTCATACACCAGAGCTAAGGCCACCAGGAGACACCCAGACGTCTACAGCTATCGAACGACTACTGGACGCGATCGCCACGACCAAACGCCCGTCGAAGATACACTCATCAAAGGGGCCGAAGATAAGACCGACCTTCCGCATGACGACTGAAGCCCGGCCCTTGCCATTCCCAACAGATATCATAGGAGAGTGGTACGACGCGAAGTGAGGGACACTCTGAGCCTCGGGTAGGTGGAGGCGTGGGCAGTGGACAAGGGACGGATGGTAGGAGCGGTCGCTGATACCGAAACCAGGGCGACCAAGGCCCTAGAGCTGTATTGGGCCTACAGAAATATCGAACCAACCGGACTTGACACACTGCGTGTCACCAACCTGGTGATGGATAAAGTCACAATTAGTGAAGGAGCAAAACTTTACGCATCTTGCTGCCACCGAAGAACCCTGGCGGCGGAGCCCAGTAAGGAGTGGGACCAGCAGCTGCTGTGGGCCACTCAAGCGCTGAACTCTCGGGAAGTGCGTGTTCACGAAAATTCGCTTCGTAATTTGCGGCCCGGCACTCCACTGTGCCAAAATCTGCCGGTGAGACCCCGTTACTGATGGACATCAACGGGAACGTAGTAATATTGCCGTAGTTGGAAGACCTATGTGCCACCTTATAGAATGCCGAATAGGGATGGGTGGAAGAGGTGGTGTGGACGGAAGCAGAGGCAGAGGCAGGCCTCGCAGTCGTCCGGTTCTTCGTCTTGAAGCCTAATCGGGAATGGAGGTCGGCTGATAGTCGTTGCAGCCTCTGAACGGCCGCCCCGTACACATTTTTTGGTGAGGACTGGACAGAATGCCGGGCACGGACCCCCCAGGCCCACTACGGCCCCTTGTCTCTAGTCTCGTGGCCGGTGCGCAGGCAGAGTCTATTTCTGACGAAGGAATTCCCAGATGCGGGCTATCATAGATTTCATTCGTGGGGAGACTGTTTACGACGGTTCTGATGGTAGGTTCGACTGATAGGTAGATCATCGAGGCTTCTCGGTCAGCGCGCCGACAAAAGTCACGGGCCGCATCAGGGTTTCAGGGTTAAGGTGAACGGGGGGTTTCTTTCTGGGTGACGATCTTGAAGGTACCTTCCGCAGCCAGGACTGCCCTCATGTCGTTTTTCCACGGTAGGTAGTTGTGTGAATTGAGCAGCACGGTGTGTCAGAATAATGGGCGTCCGGAGATGACGGATCGGAGACGGCGTCCGGAGATGACAGACCGGAGCACATGTCCAGAGATGACAGCTGCACGAGTCCCCCGAGCACCGGCTCGGGTAACCGTCTTCCGTCTTTACCCCCTGGCTAGTCCCTCGGGCCCGTTGTATATAGAGAGTGTCCCTCCTTCGAAGTTGTATCAATCAATTAATTCACCATCTTCATCTCTATCGATCCCTATATTCCGAACATGGTGACTTCGAACTCCGCGGTTTGTCAGGTAGAGGCCCTGGTGGCGATGCCGTCACGACACGATGTGGTTCAAAGGCTGAGGAAGCCGCAGGGAGCGAGGTGTCGGAATCGGAGCACACGGAGCGCAGGCAGTGGGAAGAAGAGAGAAAGCGAAGGTGGTTGTGCTGGGTGCTGCAGAGGAGCATATCGTTGGGGGAGCAGCCGCTGAACTTTCCCGCCCCCTCCTTCCTGGCATTCACGGGAGAGGAGTAGCGGGTGGGTGTGCCGGTCCGTGTTCTTACCTTAGTCCTTGGCCGCGATTTCCTATTTTCTTTTCTTTGCGACTTTAGTGCCAATATAGTATTCTTTTGTGAGCAGACCTGGACGGAGGGCAAAGGGGAGCTGCGATGGGCCAAGGACTCATATACCTGCATCGAGACGTTACCGGGGAAACCGTAGTCCCACTTATCCACTGCGACTCGAACGACACACTGAGCACCATACGCTCTATGATAACAAGCAAAAAGGCCAAGCGTATTGATGTGCCTTTCCACAACTCACGACATTTTGACACTGCCGGTGTTGTCAAATTCAATGGGGTCAATACTCTCGAGAACCTTGCAGACGTTATGACGAGGCACTACCGTCGGAGAAGCATCAATATCTTACTCAAGGCATTGGTTTGCACTCATTTCAATAAACGGCCCTATTGCGCTCATGGTATCGGCCTACGCTTACGGTATTCATGCGCTCACGGTATCAGCCTACGCTCACACGCTCACGGGATCGGTTCCTCGTGCTCGCACCTGCACAAGCGGTTCCTCATTTGTGCGGTTCCCATATACACGCCGAGACAAAAGTTTTAGTTTCTTTATTGGATTTATTGGATCTATGTCTTTATCGTTTTCCCTTTGTACGGCACTCTTTTTCCTACTGCGGGTTTCTCCCACAGGGTTTACGGCAGAGGTTTAATGAGGCTATTGGGACTTTATGTTTCTCATTTTCATCCTTTATGGCATTTCTTTATGTCGTTCGGTCTTGCTTGCATGCTTGCTGCGACGGATCGCAGAAAGAGGGGAAGTGTTGCAATATCTCACTCGTTCTGCTTTGTCACTGTTACACCCGGAATATCTCGAGTGGGTAGCTAGGCTAGAGGGGGAGTACGAAAGGATGATGGAACGCACTCAGAGAGTTTAGGTGGGAGTTAAGGAGCCGGAGTTAGCTTGCGGCCGAGAAGATCGGTCGTAAGAAGAGAAACACCGAGATGAGGGGTCAGAGTGCAAACGAGCAAAAAAGAAGAAACTTGGCAGACGCTGGTTGGGCTCCTGACGGAGGGGTCTCGTACGAGAGATCCGAGTCCTTACGGAGGAACCACGTACGAAGAGGTCTGGGCCCTGCGGGGGAGACCACGTACGAGTCTGGAGCAAGAAAATTCCCCGCTCAGCTGCATAAAGAGCTCATCTCCCTTATCTACACCCGGCCAGGACCAATGAGTCGCCCACGAGGTCCATGCACCTCGGGGGAATCCAAATCCGAGTCACCGCCTCTCACGGCAGCGTCACTCAGGTATAAGACTGAGGTTTTCCGCCCTGACGGAGGGGAGAACAGCACGAACGTCCTCACCTACATTACCACCGAACCCACACACAAGATCTAAGATTATTCCACTGTGAATTATCGAAAGTAGCCTGATTACCTTTGATTCTCTCCACACTCTGGTTAAGATACAACCCCAGTGTCACACTATAATCTTGATCTCAAAATCACTCTACTTTCATGACTTACTTCGACGACACCTACTTCGAAGACCACCTTTACCTACTCGAACTATCTACCTTCTTAGAGCCTAAGACACAATACTCCTTCAACTACACCTTTCAGTCAATTGACAACAAAATCACAAAATATGAACAGTGGGAAGAATCCTTCGACGGACCAAAGCCTATCCACGAAACAATCGAGTGCGCCCCATACCATTGGTATACGCAGCAGTGGTGGAACTGTGCGCTACTATCCCAACCCGCCGACTTTGACGAAGACGAACTCTTTGACCTTTTCGACTACCACTTCAACTACGATTCAACCATCCACAGCAGAGACTTCCTTGACCTATATTAAGAAATGTCTACCCCTCCGACTATAACATGCTCTGGTTGGAGGCGCCCCAAGGGCTGCTCCAGATCACCAACGACGAAGAACCCCAGGAGGAAACCTTGGAGATCGCCAACCCGGTCGGGTGGATGCGGGTGATGGCCAACCACCAGCAGCAGGCTGAGCAAGACCTATGCCAGCTAATGGAGGTCTGCAGCAACACGTTGGACCACACAGACCGACGCATCAGGCGGATCGAAGCCGTCTACAACCGACTGGCACAAGGAGCCCAATACGTCTACGAGCAGATGGAAGCCAAGGAACAGATCTCAGGAGACTGGGTAAGAAATGAGCTGATGGTATCCGCTAACGCATACCAGGCATTTACCAGATAGGTCTGGGAAGCTATCATCGAACACTCCAAGACGAGTGATTTACATCGGGTACACGAGGCAACACAAGTAGCCCGAATGCATGACGCAGTAGCTTTCCTGTCGGAAGCAAACCTGGCCCGAAACGTCCACCTAATGGAATTCCAAGGTAACGTGGAAAAATGGGCTGCTGACCACCAAAAGAAGGTAGAAATGCTCGAGCAACAACGAAACGAGGTCCAAGATCGAATGGCTGGTCTGGAGCAACAGCTGGCCCAAGCACAAGACGAATTGTTGCGAGTAGCAACTGCAGTTCCCCTGTCCGCAACACCGGCCGGACGGACCCGGGCCACTCCAAGCCCAGGGGCACCGTTGACCCGACTAATGCTGGGGAGCCCCTTACTCGGAGGAACCCAACAACGACGACAAAGGCCCACGGCAGTCCCAGCTACGAGCCCGCTGCACAGACCCCAAGGTGCAGGAGGGGCAGGAAAAGGTGGACCCCCACCGAGACCTCCGCAAAGGGGAGCACCACCCTCGCCTTCGCCCCCTCCTAGCGAGGACGACGACGACCTGTACGAACGGAACCTACCGACAGGAAGGCCCCCACCTGGAGCAAGGGAACCTACCCAGGACCAGCTGGCAACCATACTCACGCCAGGGGAAATAGCCCAGCTAGTGGGAGCCGGAATCGCGGCAGCACAAGCCGTAGAGCAGCCAGAAAGAGGAGCCCGAGTACACACCTCAAGGCTCAAGATGGAAAATCCGGAAAAATTCGATGGGAAAAGCTCGTCCACCTTCAACCAATGGTGGGAATCGGTCACGATGTATCTGGGATTCTACCCGGAAATGATCGACCGCCAGAAAATCGCCTGGGTTGGAACCCTTCTAACCGACACTGCCCTGGTATGGGACTTCCACTGGTACCAAGAACTGGGAGAAAACAACACCTGGGTTAACTACTCCGCGGCTATCTGAACGGAGTATCGAAATGAACAGGAAGCGGCAGACGCCCAACTCAAGTTAGGACAGCTCAAGTACCAAGGGTCCATCCATGCCTACCTGACAGAGTTTCGAGCGCTCAATAACTTCGCACGGGCCACTGGGGAGGCACTAAGAGAGAAAGTGGACCTGGCCATGCCCGACACGGTACTGGACATGCAATTCGCTCACAACCTTGAGGACTTTGCAGACGACGAGGGCTTCCTACAGGCCACCCACCAAGCCGGCCTACAGGTGGAAAAGAAAAAGGCGCTCAGGGCAGCCAAGGAAGTGATGCGAAGTGGGGCAGCACCCAACTAGGACGGCACAAGAAACGACCGCCCCAGCGAACAAGGAAAGAAAAACGACACACGACCAAGTCCCAAGGAAGGAGCCCCGCAACCCAGGTCAAACAACACCAGGCCACCAAAAAAGGACTCCTGGCCGTCGCAAGATGCGGCCCTCAAAGGAGTACCAAGCAAGGAGGCAGAGGAATACCGAAAAAGCCGGGAAGACTGCCGGCGATGCGGCCAACCAGACCACAGGACCTACGACTGCTTTTCCTTTCAGACGGTACAGGGAACAGCCTTGCCACTGGCACCATGGAAGATCGTGGCTGTAGAAACGACGAAACGTAAAAGAGTAGACGAGCCAGAGGAACCCCCAGTGGCAAAACAGCAGAAGGTGGCAGTGGTCGAGGAAATGGCCACAGATCTACCGCTTTGGGAAAACTCGGAAGACTCGGATTTTTGAGAAACTCCGCCCTGCCACGAGTCGGAGTAAAAAACCTTTTATGCGGCACCTCGAAAAGAAAAAGGAAGGAGGCGGGCCCCGAAGACTCGGCACCAGAGAAGGAAAGAAAGAAGAACGATCGACCAATAATCTCCATGATGCTCCACTGGAATGAAAGCCAGCACCCGGTAAAGGCACTGCTAGACATAGGATGCTCAGTCGCCCTGATCAACCAACAAACAAATTGAGCGACTAGGAATTCGAACCAAAACACACAAAAACCCTTGAACCATTGAGAACTTCACCGGGGAAGTGGTCAGAGGAGCTGGACAGAGCTACACGGGGATAATGCGTCTGCAACACCGGAAGCACTTCTCAGAGGAAACCTTCGAAGTAACTCCAATGGAAGCAGCTATCGACATCTTCCTTCCGTTTAGTTGGATAGAGCAACACCCGCCGCAAGGGGCTTGGACAAACGAAGAGGTACGGTTCAACAGCACGGAATGTATTAGGAAATGCACCCGGCACAAAACAGGGCCCTTCTCCCTGACCTAGGAGGAATCAATCGCAACCAATCCCAGCGCTCGAGTTATCAGATATGTATCAGCAGTAAGGTCGGAAGACCCGTTAGAAGCCGTTCCAATAGAATTCCTTCAGTACCTTGGAATCATGGGAAAAGAGGCGGCAGATGCCCTCCCAGATCACCGACCCTACGACTGCAAAATCGATCTCCAGGAAGGAAGCATGGCGCCATGGGGGCCCATCTACCCCCTCTCTGAAGAAGAACTCTGGACCCTGAGAGAATGGCTAACGGAAATGGAGAAAACGGGGAAAATCAAGCGCTCCACATCCCCAGCCGGCTCACCAATCCTCTTCATGCCGAAACCGCACGTACGAGGACTACGCCTATGTGTAGACTACAGAGCCCTAAATCGGATCACGATCCCGAATCTGTACCCACTACCTCTCATGCAGGAATTGCAGGATCAGGTCCAAGGGGCGCAATGGTTCACAAAGATGGACCTCAAAAATGGATTTCACCTAATCTGAATCCGCGAAGGGGACGAATGGAAAACAGTGTTCAGAACCCGATACGGGCTTTTCGAATTCCAAGTCATGCCGTTCGGACTTACCAACGCCCCCTCCACCTTCCAAGATATGATGAACCACATCTTTTCCGACATGCTCGACGTGGGAACATTGGCATACATGGACGACATACTGGTCTACACCGACACGGAGGAAAAACATGACGAAACTGTCAGAGAAGTCCTAAAACGCCTACAAAATAATGGTCTGGCCATCTCGCCCGAAAAGTGTGTATGGAAAGCCCAGGAAGTGGAATTTCTAGGCTATATCATTGGAAGGAACGGGATAAGAATGTCAGAAGAAAAGGTGGAGGCAATACTCGGCTGGAAAACGCCAGAATCCCTGACAGAAACCCAATTGTTTTTGGGGTTCGCCAACTTCTACAGACGTTTTATCCGGGACTACTCCCGAGTGGCGAGACTGCTTACAGTGCTGACCAAGAAAGACAGAGAGTGGAACTGGAATGCGGAAGCAGATGCAGCCTTCGCAGAGCTAAAAAAACGATTCACTATGGCCCCGATCCTAGGACACTTCGACCCCACAAAAGAAGTGATCATCGAAACCGACGCATCGGACTTTGCGATAGGAGCAATACTATCGCAACGGGACGAGGAAAGACACCTACACCCAGTAGCATTCCACTCCAGGAAGTTCCAACCCACAGAAATTAACTACGAGATCCACGACAAGGAACTCCTGGCGGTAGTGGACGCCCTCAAACACTGGCGACGATACTGTGAAGGTGCAACCCACCAGGTCCAGGTCTATTCAGACCATCAGAACTTGGAATACTTTACGACAACCAAAGCATTAAACCAACGGCAGGCAAGATGGGCACAAGAGCTGGCTGGCATTAACTTCCGAATCTACTACCGACCAGGCACTCAGAACGGAAAACCAGACACTATCGAGGCGTTCGGAGTACCGCCATGAGAAGGGGGGGGTAGAAAAACAGCCAATGACCACGGTTTTGGGAAAAAATCACTTCGAGGAACGATTAACGTGGTCATTCATCTGCTCCTCGGCGCGGCTGGCATCGCTCCCGGAAAGAAGGTGGGCAGAAGAATTCCTGGCAAGCGTCAGAGAAGAAGGGAAAAAGGATGAAGCCTATGAATAGGCAAGGAAACAGGAAGCGGCAACGGAAGACCCGTCGCCAAAGGACCGAAAGGCCAAGGAAGTGAGCTGCGAAAACAACCTACTGTATAGATGGAACCGGCTCTGGGTACCAAAGGGACTGGTGCAGAGGATTATGGAATCAGAACTTGATACAAAGGTGGCCGGACACATGGGGCAGGACAAGACCATCTAGCTAATCCGACGAAACTTCTGGTGGCCAAAAATGAACGAACGAATCATCGACTTTGTCTGAAGCTGCCCGGAATGCCAGCAGAATAAGGTGTCCCGGCACCAACCCTACGGACTATTTTCCCTGTTGGAGTTGCCCTACGCCCCATGGCAATCCATAGCAATGGACTTCATTACGGAACTCGCAGCCTCGGAAGGCCACGACCAGCTATGTGTGATCATCGACCGATTCACCAAGATGGCACACTTTCTCCCCTGAAGAACGGAGGGGAAGACAGTGGCAGACCTGGCCGTCACCTTCGCACGAGAGGTATGGAAGTATCACGGCCTCCCCGCTGATATCATGTCGGACTGCAACTCCAGGTTCACCTCGGAAACCTGGAAGGAGTTCCTATGACTCTCGGGAATCCGGCCCCAAATGTCAACCCCGTTCCATCCGCAGACCAACGGACAGACGGAATGGCTCAACCAGACAATCGAAGCCCACCTCCGAGCGTTCTTCAGCAAGGAACAGGACGACTGGGTACGCCTGCTGCCGATGGCCGAGTTCATCGACAACCACTCGACCACCACGGGTAATGGTATGTCTCCGTTTTACGCCAACTACGGCTTCCACCCAGCAGCCGTGAACCCCGCGACAACGGAACCCCTGAACCCAGTGAGCCAAGTCTATGCCCACTGGATGCACGCCATGTACGACGAATCCCGGAAACGGCTGGAAAACGCACAAGAGCAAATGCGCCGATACACCGACCCAGTGCGAAAGGAACCCCCAGCTTACCAAGTAGGAGACCTGGTAATGCTCAATGGGCGCAACATCAAAACATGCCGCCCCTCGAAGAAACTGGACCACAAGAACCATGGCCCCTTTCAGATTGAAAAAATCATCTCCCCACTGGCCGTCCGCCTCACACTGCCCCGGAAATGGAAGATACACAACGTCTTCCACGTCTTGCTGCTCGAACCCTACCGAACCAGCGAGCACCGAGCACCACCGAACCCTTCAAAGGTACTCCGAGAGGCTGACGACATTGAGCAGTGTGAGGAATAAGATGTGGACGAGGTTATGTTCTTGGTCGAACGTGGCCGAGGAAATAACAAAAGGATCCTTTACCTCGTCAAATGGCTCGACTACCTGGAACGCAAAGACTGGTCAGAAGAACCATTCGACAACTTTTCAATAGACGGTCTGGAGAAACTCCGGGAGTTTCATTGACGGAATCCAGATGTGCCGAGAGACTATCGACTCGCCGACGCCTAGACGGGACGTCCATAAAAGGGCCCGACGAAGCCCGAAAGATAGTAGGGATGAAGGGCACCATAGGCTCTCCCCGCACACCAAAAGCTCGGCTCAAATCGACCCAGGAACTGAAATCCGAAAACAAGGAACAACCCGGAGAAAGACCCGCTTCTCGGGCAACGATCCCACAAGCACAGCAAAAGCCGCCGACCGGGCGCCCGATGAGGAGTGCACGCGGCTGAAACCATTAAGAGTCAGGAAAACCATTCAGAACAGACGTATCAACCTCTCAGCGACCGACTCGGACCTATGTAACCGGCGCAGAAGGCATATAAGCGGTGAAGTGAGTCCCCAACAGCGCTGCCACTGCTCCAGCATACTAGTCTCCCCCCGGAAGGACGTGGGTGCGGTCACTGCCGAGTATACAGGTTACTAGCACGAAGGACACCATGCCTCTCCCGATTCCCTGTGGCAACTGTGACCCCGGAACCTCACCGGGCCGGCCAAGCCTTGACGCAGCGCGGCGGTGAATACGACTCAAAATGACCCGACAAGTAAGAGTACGCACCAGCCTACTCTGAGGGCCCAATCATCCGAGGCTCCACGGTGCCAACAGGCTGGCCAACGATTGGGAGGGATGCAGGGGTGGAGGACTGCATTAAGCGGGCGAGTATCATGCCCAGCAAAAATTTATTCAGAAGGAGACGGGCTACCTAGATAGAGAAAGAAGTGTTAGCGCTCGAGACGAGGCTAATGGAGGAGGAGGTAGTGTTACACCCGGAATATCTCGAGTGGGTAGCTAGGCTAGAGGGGGAGTACGAAAGGATGACGGAACGCACTCAGAGAGTCTAGGTGGGAGTTAAGGAGTCGGAGTTAGCTTGCGGCCGAGAAGATCGGTCGTAAGAAGAGAAACTCCGAGATGAGGGGTCAGAGTGCAAACGAGCTAAAAAGAAGAAACTTGGCAGACGCTGGTTGGGGTCCTGACGGAGGGGTCTCGTACGAGAGATCCGAGTCCTTACGGAGGAACCACGTATGAAGAGGTCTGGGCCCTGCAGGGGAGGCCACGTACGAGTCTGGAGCAAGAAAATTCCCCGCTCAGCTGCATAAAGAGCTCATCTCCCTTATCTACACCCGGCCAGGACCAATGAGTCACCCACGACGTGACACTGGGACGTCCAGTCAACGTCGGAGTGACGGTAACAATGTACTAGTCAGGTTTCTCGATAGTCACGAAGGAGATGGGGCGCGCGCGGTCTTCGCCGGCGTTCATCTATTGTACAGGATAACACCCCACATGATTGTCCTTCTAAAATCGCCCACCATTACGGGATTCACAGCGAATAATCTAAGGGGTTCGGTTCGATAATGGAACCGCCCGCTGGCTCGCGCACTCGATAGCGTGCTTGCGCAGCAGGCCGCAACGGCGGTGGGTTGGCGCATGTCTGGTGGCGTGCCAGACGGCTTGCTTATATCACTTCGGCTCGAGACGGGCCCGGTGGCTTGCCCGGCGGCTCGCTCGTATCGCTTCGGCGAATGGTTAGGATCGAGACGGGACTGGCGGCTTGCCCGGCGGCTTGCTCGTGTCGCTTCGGCGAATAGTTCGGATCGAGACGGGCCCGGCGGCTTGCCCGGCAGCTCGCTCGTGTCGCTTCGGCGGATGGTTCGGATCGGGACGAGCCCGGCGGCTTGCTCGTCTCGCTTGGGTGGATGGTCTGGTGCTTCGGCGTCTGCCAAACGGCTCGCGCGACAACTGCCTCACGGGTAAGATAAGGTAAGGAATACGCTCACACACCAGTCTCCCTCGGTGCGTAGGCCGAAGCCCGAAGCTACTCGTTCTGGTCAGTGCTGACGATAAGGGCCGGCAGGTCTGTCGGTAGGACGCGTAATCGCTCAGCCTGGGCTGAGGACCCTACGTGGCCCCGCATACGTCCATAGCGTTGGAGCGTTTCGTATGCGTTTGCCCTCCTTACCCCTCCGGAGATTAACCTCCTACTGCCGTTCTGGCCGTAGGTCCTTAATTCCATGCCTTATCTGCCACCTAGACTCTCGAGACCCTCACGAATCCTTCCGTCTCCTTCCCGATCAACTGTCATCCCACTTGCGGCGCTTAGGCGTATCTGCGCTTCGGCGGTTGGTTCGACGCATGCCCGGCGGCGGCCCGACGGCTTGCGTGTATCGCTTCCGCGGTTGGTTCGACGCATGCCCGGCGGTGGCCTGACGGCTTGCGAGTGTCACTTCGGCGGAGGTCGACGCATGCCCGGCGGCTGCCCGACAGCTTGCGTGTGTCGCTTCGGCGGAGTTCGACGCATGCCCGGCGGCGGCCTGACGGCTTACGCGACTGATCCTTCGGTTCAGCGGATCGACGTGGGCCCGGTGGCTTGCCCAACGGCTTGGTTCGACGCCTTGCTCGACGACTGCCTCATGGATAAGATAAGGTAAGGAATATGCTCACACACCAGTCTCCCTCGGTGCGTAGGCCGAAGCCCGAAGCTACTCGTCCTGGTCGGTGCTGACGATAAGGGCCAGCAGGTCTGTCGGCAGGCCGCGTAATCGCTCAGCCTGGGCTGAGGACCCTACGTGGCCCAGCATACGTCCATAGCGTTGGAGCGTCTCGTATACGTTTGCCCTCCTTACCCCTCCAGAGATTAACCTCCTACTGCCGTTCTGGCCGTAGGTCCTTAATTCTGTGCCTTATCTCCCGCCTAGACTCTCGAGCCCCTCACGAATCCTCCCGTCTCCTTCCCGATCAACTGTCATCCCACTTGCGGCGCTTAGGTGTATCGTCGATTCGGGGTGCAGGCCCGGCGGCTGCTGGAGAATTGCGAGTATCGCGGTGGCGGTTCGTTCGCGGCTCCGTGGCGACGGCTCGCTCGACGGATTGCTCGTAGGATCGCTCGGTTGATCACTTGTAAGGGGAGGGTCGATGACTCAATGTCTTGATGACCGGTAGGTGGTCCATTGGTGATCGACCGTTTGGGGTTGATGGTTCCGCTGATGATTCTTCCCTCATTCCGTTGCCAACCGCTCGTCGGTGGGAAGTCGTATAAGTATCCAGCTCGGCAAGGTCACGTGCTGCCGGGAACTACCCCGCACTGCGACGTGAAAACTCTTCGCCTTGGCACTAGATTTCATCAGCGTAAAGAGGATACTCTCGATTGGGTCAGACCGTGGTGCTTTTCCCATATCTTCCCGAGAGTGGCCAGAGCAGGTGCATCTCCTTAAGTTCTCTTGTCGTGATTGGGTGATGCGATTGGGTTGCGTGCGGGGTTGATTTCGTTACTCGACCGGAGCCGGAGCAACGAGCCCTCAACCATACCAGCTAGTCGTTCTCGGCCGCAACGGCGTCGAGATAGCTCCGCCCCATATCACTCCCATCAGACTGTTCCTGAGGTGCGGTCCTGTAGCGGCGTTTGCGCTTTCCCGAACACAAGCCAGTACTTGGTCTGGGGGCTGCCCAGTGCTACAGTATTGGCTTGAGGTCAAGCCTCCGCTTCAGTATTCGGCCAACTCGACGTCCCTCACCTTGGTGCGGCGTATGCCCTGCATCATAATCGTTGTAAGCATCTCGGATAAGTGGGGGATACGCTCATGCTGTCGTGCGCTGGCAAAGCCCAGAGTTCATCGCCATAATCGGGTGTCAATGACGAGGATGCGACTGGTAGCATCATCCCTCGTGTCTCCTGACCACGGGGTGCAACGGTATCACCTCGGGCCTTCGAGCCGTCTGTGACCATACAGCGATTCCCTACTCATGGTGTTGTTCCTCTGGGCCGTGCCTCTAAAAACAACCCCGCTCCTATTCCGTGATCTAGGCTCGCAACTCCTTGCGTTCCCGTTTCCTTCCGATTGCTTATCCTTCCTATGATCACCAAGGTTGTCTTTCTCTGCAGCAGCTCTTGCGCTTTCCCGGTCTGCGCCGATACTTGGCCCGGGATCCTACGGTGCTGCAGAGTCGACCCGAGCCGAGCCCCGTCAGTGTCGGTAGCCCGGTCTCGGTATGCCATGTGACGAGTTTCCGATACCTTCCTGCCTGGTCCGTATCCGTATTCCGACCCTGTAGTATTTAGGGTGTAACACACGAGGTCCATACACCTCGGGGGAATCCAAATACTACTCACAGTCACGTTACTTTGTCATGTGTAGAATCACATCATATACATGTATTCAGACTTTTCACTTTTCCTGCCTTCCTCTCTAAGACAAGACCTTCATCGTTCCATCAAACTTCCATCATAATCTTGACATCGATGACTCTCAGCTGGTCGAGTGATAGTTTGTGATTAGACATTCATGTGCCAAAAAAAATATTTCACTCTGATTGTTGCCCTGCATAAAGCTGGGAGTCGGGAAGGAAAAGTACCCCTTATTACGTACATTATTATTTTCGCACCAGCATTAAAGAGCCCTAAATACCACACATTTGTGACAAGCAGTCTTTGGCGCACCTGCCGGAGGGGTTCCGGGTACTAACCAATTTCCCCCTAGCTCGGGGCTTGCTGGCCTATTCTCTTTCTTCCAGACCCGAGTGAAAGAAATTTACTAAGGGCCTGTTCATTTCGAGCGTATGTTCTGTAGCGTATGTGCGAAGCGTATTTCACAACATACGCTCCCTAGCGCGTATATTTCCGCGCCCAGGCCTCTGAGGTACGCCACACCCACTACTACTACTAGAAGTTCCAGCCGGTAAGAGTAGTTGAAGGGGAGCGAGCACAAGCGAACCGACATGAAGACAAATCATGAGAAGAACAACTCATCAAATGTACATATCCCCAGCACATTTTGACTGATCTCTCCCTTACGGCTGCGGAAACGTACTGCATCGGACTCAGCAATGTGCGCGCGAATGTGGGTACCGTCTGCTGCGCCAATGCATCCTTTGAAGTATAAAAACATCTTTGGATCTTTGCGAATGCGTAAGGGAATAGAATCACCGTTGGGTTGCGTGACAATCGTAGGATAGAGCATCGTAATCGCGTCGAGGACTTTGTTGAACACACGGCTGATTGTCGTACCACTTCGCTGAAAACGTTCCTGTGCCATTCGATTTGATGCGTTCTCGCCAATTATCTTGAGGAATATAGCAAGCTACTCCTCTACCGATATGTGCCGTGTTGGATGCAGGTAATCGTGCTCGTTACACCAATCGCGTAATGTAGGAAGTGGCATTCGGAGAACATCAAAAATATACGTGGGATTTTCGGAAGATAGAAGCTCCTTGACATACTGGCTGCCGGTCAAAACTGATACATGGGATGGAGTCCTGTCATGCCAAAGAGAAGCTTCGTATTGGGCAACAAGTAAAGCGATGTTGAGTAGTGTTTGTGGGGTGAGAGACGGAACAGAATTGTCGGGCATTGTAATGATTGACTGCCAGGCAGTGTAGAAAAAATTCGGGTCACGACTGGTGGGGAGACTCCCCCCTTTTATTTGTGGCTCGGTGAATACTTGTATGTGGCTCAGCCTAGGTTTGCGTATTTTCAAAATACGCATTGAGCCGAACGCTTACCGAGTCACCGTATGTCTGATGTACCGTATGTCAGATTTGTGTGCTAGAAAAAAAATATACGCTGAAATGAACAGGCCCTAAAGAGCGCAGCATTGTAATTAGTGATGAGTGATGACAGACTTGGCAATGAGACAAGCGAGACTGTACGCTCAGCAATAGTTTGCCTTGACCATTAGAAAATGTTGCCCTTGCCACATTTTTTTTTCACATCCTCGTCCTCATCCTTGCTTTGATGCATGAAGTAAGGCCATGCCAGTTATATTATGCACACTTTGGGAAAAAATAAGTTGCAAAATGGCGTTGAAAATGTTTAATAGTGTGTTCCTTAAAATAGATCCCTGCCACGATATTGTACATACCCTGTACGTAATGTATGTACTTAGATTTGATCATTTCTTGAGGCCAACAAATGCCTTTTCCATTCTGCAACGCTGCAAGGGTTTGCTCATTACCTGAGTCGCCTGCCAAGCTTTACTGATGTTGCGGGACAGCACACTTATGGTGACAACCTGCTGTTTTGTTGGGCCGTTTCACACCCGCTATCAAACCGTCCGCTGAATTGCAGAACGCAAAGGACTTGGTTGGGCTTGGGCTTTCACTTGCCTTCGGTGGCGATCGCAAATTCACATTCAATTTCATGGTTACCGATATACGTTCCCAGCGGGTACAGTGTCTTTATCGCCGTTCGTCACGCGCCAGTAAAAGTTCAATAATGAGCAACACCCATTATTTGCTAACATACCCAAGCCTCAAATGAGAGATACCCAGGGAAAAAAACCCCAAATAGGGTGAAAAAAAAATGAAAGTTGAATGCATGACCTAGGAAACATGCAGAAAAACATCGCACAGGCGAAAGAAACTCATGGAAGTTGAACGCATGTGCGGAAAAACATGAAGCAAAACCTGCCATACCCAGAGAAAACACTGAAAAGTTGAACACATGACCTAGGAAACATGCAGTAAAACCAAGCATACGCAAAAGAACGCATGGAAAGTTGAATGCATGAGCGAGAAAACATGAAGAAAAACCTGCTGTACACTGAAAAGACCCATCGAGATTTGAGTGCATGAGCCAGAAAGCATGAGGCGTACGCTGCCTCATGCATCAAAAAACAGTAAACCGTCGTGTACTAAAAGAAAGCGGAATAGACCGACAGAGCTACCACAATGGGGGAAAGAAATACAAAAAGGGAAAGAAAAGAAAGGCGGAAAGAAAGAAATGGGGAGAAATACCAACTGCAGAAAGGAATTGAGAGGTACTAACACTGAATCATCATCAACACCGGATTCAGCACGATTGGAAGCAACATGTGACTTCCCACGACAGTAGCAAGGGGAAGAATTGCCTCGAAATCCCGAATTATCATTGAATCGGGTATCAATCCGGTTCCAGTTGCCAACACAACCATGACTGCAATGGTGAGTGAGCCGAAGGTGAATAACAACTTGAACTTATGTAACACCTTGGATACTTCAATGAAGAAGTTCGACTCCTCAACTTCCTTCGAGGTGGAGCTCCAGCACATGTCGACGTCGAACATGTGCGAAAGCAACGCTTGCGACACATGAAGCGAGAGACCGCCCAGGAAGACAGCAAGGAGGAAGATCCATTTGCAGTTCTCGATCAAAGCATCGAAGAAATTTTTCTCGGAAGTCCTGAAGTGCATGGCGGCAAAGGAAACATTTCCGAGAAGGTTGAACACGATGACGATGGAGAACCACACCTTCCACGAATCGATGTAATACTTGTCGAGGTAGCCATCGAACCAGCCTACTGCAAAGTAGTTCACCGTTGTCATGATCCAAGCGGCACCTATTGCATAGTAGGTACCGATATAGGAGATGATGGAGATCTTGCTTGCCATGGGGATTTTGGAGAACAGAAACTTGCGGAACAGCGGGGTAAAAGGTCCACGGACCAACCAGAAGCGGAGGGGGTGGAATAGCAGCTCGTTGCAGCCGTATGCATACTTTTCCCAGCGCGCAAGCTCGTCGTACACGGTAAGCGATACCCCTTCCTTGAACCCATCTCCCGTGTATGCTGCGAGTCGAATGGTGTAACCGTTGCACTGCAAGCGAAGCGACATGTCGAAGTCTTCAGACACGTGTAATTCAGACCAATACTTTTCGTAGCCGTCTTCGTCCATGTACGATACATGCTGAATAGCCGACCACCGAAGGATGGCGTTGTGGCCGACAAATGGGGCAACATCTCCGTTGGCCACGGTATAGCGGATGGCAGCGTAGACAAGTTTAGTGAAAAACGCTATGCCATTTTCGAAGTAATGGTTGGCGACTTGCATGACACCGGAATTGAATTGAAGGATGCCGACCTCGGGAGAGCGTTCCATTTCATAAGCGGCATCGAGGAGACAATCAGATGGAACACGAGTATCGGAATCAACTACATTTGTGAATCTGTGTTAGAAGACCCAAAAAACAGTCCACAGCGATGGAATGATTGAGATGGAAACCTACTGAGGAGGATATAATCGCCCACTCGTACGTTGCCGGCAGCCCAAGCCTTTCCATTTTCCTCGAGGACTTCCTTGAGGCATCGCTCATACGCCTGTACCTCCTGTGCCTGAGTCCAACTGTTGCCGCGCTCGACATCCGCGAGTTTCTCCTCAATACTGCAGGAGATCATGAGGGCATAGTTCATGTTCGAGGCCTTGACAGGAAGTGCGTTAGCAACTTTCCAGCTATTTTTTTTCTTGTCGCCAGCGGGGTGTTGCAGATCTCACTCCCGATCCATAACGGCAGCGCACCCACAGAATGACGGCAATTGGAGTACGATCGACAACGGGAAGCCCAATGAGATCACCCGCATATATAACTCGCCGCTGAGTACCCGAAAATAACTGAGTCGTACGTACCTTTTTAAATTTTCCCTGGCGTAAAAATCCATCCTCTCCATGCTTCGGGCGCGCCACCCAGCCGATATTGTGGTCAGAGTAAAACTTGGTCCTAGCAAGCCGTTCCTCTGGAGTTAAGAGCTGCATGCCGTCATCGTTGATGAAGATGTTTGCAGTTCCACCTTGGAGTTCATAGGTGGAGATTGCCTGCTCGATGGACTTGATCGTAGGAGCGATGACGGCCTCCAGTCCTTCCTTGTAAACTGGGCATTGAATGGTGACGTGTGGCAGAGTCGGAGTTCGGATCCTCGGCGGTGGATTAGCCGAGTAGTACTTGGAGTTTACCGTCAACTGCGAGATGGGGCCGATTAACTGCGCCACACTACCAACAATGACCTGCGCGAAGAACTTGATCCTCAGTCAGCCCGGTCGTTTCCGTCCATTGAAGGCTGAGGGGTGAAAACGTACCAAGGTGAATACCACCTGGATTGGTGCTAGCGCAATGAACGCCATCCGCAGGTAATTCCTATCGACCGCCGTCTCGATCGCAATTTGCCTCCATCCAGCACCCAGCATGGCGAGGACTAAGGTCAGCGTGAAAGCGACGAGAATAGTGTTGACCAACACCGTCGGCCTTCGCTCCCGATACCGATGCTCACCGCTCTCCCTGGGAATGAAGATATTCTCCATCGAGGCCTGCGACAGCCCAGCCGCCTTCCCTTCGTCATCTCTATCAGTGCTGGGGCTCCTCCACACGAGCTCCATCAGCTCATTCTCGATCCTCTTCGCTCGTCCAATGATGTTGAGTGCATCGTCATCCCAGATGACCAAGAGCGACGAATCGGCGATGAATGCGGCAAACTGGTACTTGCGTGCCAGTGGGAGATCCGTAAGTGTGGGCAGAATCGGGATACGTAGGCCGTTAGACAGCGGTATATCAGCGGCATCCGGTGACCACTGAAGTATCGTCTTGATGACTGGCGAGTTGACGGTCATTGCCACCTGCAGGTCTCAGCTTTCGTCACACTAGAGCAATGTATGGTAGCCACATACCTGAATGTTCAACGCCGTACAAACATGGGCGAGCGTCCCACCAGCCAGTTTAGACGGACACGCCAGATAGCATCCTTTGCTCTTCCTGAGGAGGACTCCTTCTTCGAAGCCGCTCACACCAGGGATACCGTGGTGGCTATTCGTATCCATGATATCCGCCCAGAGCATTACTGCTTGCTGCCGGAACAAGTAATTGACCATGACCTCGTGCTTGATGTCGTCCACAAACGTTGCCGTAACCGAGCCCACATTGCTAGAGCTGTTACCGATGAGAGCTGCGAGCCGCGGTGGGTGAAGCAGCTGTGACTGATTCTCTACTTGTCGCCCCTCCGTCTTGTTCACGCCAGTAGTCGGTTTGTTGCGAAAGTAGTCCGTTAGACCCATGGTGGTAAAGACTGCTGTCCGTAATCTTCACAGGGTGAATTAGATATTTTCCGTTCGGCGAATGTGAAAGGGGGGAGGAGGAACGAACCTGTAAACCTGATGTTCAAGGTTAGATTGAGGTGTGCTGAGATGAAGTTTGGTGGAATGAGCTGTGAGAGGAGGCTAGGGGGGGAGGGGGGGAGGGGGGGGGGGGGGTGGTGAGGAGCGGTGGGAGAGGAGTGTGGAGATGGCGAGTGGTAGAAAGAGGATTGGGGGATGAAGAGTGGTGGGATGAGGAGTGGGGCAAGGAGGAATGGTGGGAAGAGGAGTTGTAGAAAGAGGAGTAGGGGAAGGAGGAATGGGGGGAGGAGGAATGGTGGGAAGCGAAGTGGGCAGAGAGAAGCTGTGTGTAACAGAAGACTGGGGGCTTCAAGCAACCGCATCCACGACCGTCTGTAATGTAGAGGGTTGCTTCGATCAAAGGTGAATGTCGTAAGAAATTGAATGAAGAGCGGGAAAGAGGATCCAAAGGCGAACGCAGCAAAGATATAGCAGCAGTAACAACGTGAAAAGAAGTCACGGAAATGAAGAGTACTAAACAGAGGCGAAGGAACAAGATGGAATTCGTAATAGCGCAATTGCCAGTACGAGTCCTCGCGATCTATCTATCTTCCACTCTCTATCATTTGCTCTACCCAATAGAGGCCAAAGGGAAGCAATATGGAAGCTGAGGCCTAGGGTTAGGCAAGGAAGCGAAAATGTTTGAAGTAGGAGCCTGCGGCCTGCACTGCCTGCTTTCGGTGGAACGCAATCACAATCTCGTTCCGCTATTTTTCCCCTCCATCATCTCCGGCATACAGCCTAGAGACATCATGGCTAGGATATATAGAGTCCATCTCCCGTCCGCAGTTCTCTCAAATCCACTCACCGCAAGATCCCCACCGTCCTGAGACCTGTGCTGTCCCAAACCGAAAGTAAAAAAGGATAGATGCGCACTAAGGAAACCGGAACGGAGAGGAACTATGAAATTGTGTCTGAGAAACAAAGTAATAAGAAAGGTAGGGCTCTTCCGGCGCCTTGTACTCATCTGCTGACGCCATGAATGAGTGTGGGGAGGAATAGGGTTGCTCCTTCTCTACACCCAGCGCCTCCGCCTTCGTCTTCTTCTTCGGTTCCCGATTCCTGCAGTCGCGGAGCACCCATTCCCGCAATTCCCTCCCGGCGTCTTCCTCGGCCGGCGGTAGCCTTCCACGTCCCTGGTGAAGAGATAGCCTAACACCTCGTGGCTGCGTCTCCTCTCGGTAAGGTGTTCCCGGATCTCCAAGCAGCAGTTCCCACTCTCAGTCTCCTCAACACATATACTTACCGCAGCTTCTGCGTGACATTCTACTCGGCGCACCTGTCAAAACGGAAATCCGTGTCCGTGTCTGGTATTAGCACTACGAGCACTAGACAGTAGGAGATGACTTCGCCCAATGGAGGCACTGCCCAGTACGGCAGTGACCTGTCCTCGCCTGGTAGAACCTGGAGCTAGTCTCTTGTAGCTCCAATAGTCAACCAACGCTCGCCATTGTCCGGTCTGGTCCGCGGATTTCTGGGACCACCTCAGTCCAGTCCTTCCAATTGAAAGACCACCAAAGCCCTTTGAGACTTAAATCAGCTGACTGCCACATCCAAATTTGCTCCTAAAATTTTCCTTAATCCTATCTACCTCGCCACATACCACATTGCTTGATGAGTCTGAAACCCTCGACGCGGAGCTGCTGCAAGAGGTAGAAACGGAGGTGAAGGCAGCGGCAGAGAAGGAGAGACCGGGGCTCACCATGTTCACGGACGGGTCCTGGCTGGACGATGGAGCCGCCGGATACGCGGTGGTATGGAAGAACGGCCAATCCTGGAAGGGCATCAAGACTCACATGGGCTACAACCAGGAGGCCTACAATTCAGAGTTCGCCGATCTCGCAAGGGCGTTGGAAGCAGCCTGGCGAAGACCGATCACGCCGGAGCGGGTCACGATCTTCACGGACGCGCAGGCAGCCATCAGACGGATGGCCTCGGACGAACCCGGCCCCGGCCAGCAGTACGCGCTGCAGGCCAGGAAGCACATCGCGGCGCTGCGGAGAGCGAAGCCATGCATTAGCATCGAGATCCGATGGTGCCCGACACACAAGGGTATCGCCGGTAACGAGAAGGCCGACGAGTGGGCGAACATCGCAGCGGAGGAGCCAGACACCCGCGGGGTAGAATGGCTGAATTTCTCGGACCGGACGGAGGCCCTCCCGATGCCGCTCCCGCGGTCTCTGGCGAACCTCAAGCGGGAGATCTCGGAGAAGAAGTGGACGGAGGCACGTCAATGGGCAGGGAGCCGAACCTCCAAGAAGAAATACCGCATGCCTGGCAGCCAAAAGCCCGAAGGCGCGGTGGCCAACAGCACCAAGAGGCTCGCCTCTCGGTTCTACTAGCAGAAGATAGGGTACTGCCTGACCGGGTAGTACCTGAACTGGACGAAGCGCCGACCCACCCCACAGTGCTGGTGGTGCCGGCACCGAACGCAGACCCGGGACCACCTCCGAAAGGAGTGCCCCGAATGGAAGCCGCAGCAGAAGATCCTGTGGGCGGAGGTTAAGAAGAAGACGGGGAGGTGGAAGGACAGGTGGATTGCTGCAGCCCTGAGGCCAGACTCCATCGAGAGTGCTCCTAGGTTGGTCGTCCTGAAGCAGCCCGTTGTCGCCCTGGCTTCCTCGTTGACCAGCAGTTGCAGTTCGTCCGCCTACCCCATCGTCCCCCGGACGTGGTCTCCTTTCCACCACAGTTCCGACCCAAACATGGCGACCGACTGGACGCACGCAGTCACGACCTTCCTGCAGTTGGCTGGTGACAGGCCCATCTGCCCCGTGAGGCGCCGGAGTCTCGTCATAGCCTTCTGCCCCTGCTTGAGCCTGGTGGTGTGGTGGTCCCTAAGCGTGAGCTGCGAGTCCAGCCATACTCCAAGCCACCTCGTAGCCCTCTTGTTGAATGGGACGCGGCTGGCCCCAACTATCACCTCTGCCGTGGGCACCTTCTTCCTTCTCTGGAACAGGGCAGCCTCAATCTTGCCGTGGTCGAAGGCCACGCCATTGCCAGTGACCCACTCGATCGAGGCTGCCGCTGCTGCGGAGAGCTTGTCCGCCACCGCTTCGTCATCCATGCCATCGGCCCACTAGCCGATGTCGTCCACGAAAGCCAGTCCGCTGGTCCCCGGGACTGCCATTTCCACTGCGTCAAATACCCCTGACAGGTATGTGGTGAACAGGACGGGCGCGGCGGGGGAACCCTGGGGGACCCCAGTGTCAACCTGGTTGGGTTCTCCCAGCTCGCCGTCCAGCACCGGTTGGTCCGCCGGTCCGACATGAAGCTCATCGTCCATCGGATGAGACCCGCCTCCAGTCCCAAGAAGGATCCGTACTGGGGAGAGGGCGAAAAGGCGGGTAGGACAGCAGGCAGCTGGTATGCTGCCAGATGTTCCGGAAAGAGCACCTCAGCGCTGTGGACAGTGCAACAAAGTGGGTCATAACCGGGCAACGTGTGGAGTGGTCGCTCAGTTTCCGTTCCTTTAGCTACATAGTATGCAAGTCGTGAATAGCTCTCTCGCACGCGAGCGAACAGGATCATTAATAATACTCGGCCGACTGGGGCATTTGGGATCTTTCCCACCGAAAAATGTGGGGCATTTGAGACCTTTTTGGTCGAGTGGGGTATTTGAGACCTTTTCCGTTTTTTTATTCATACTCCCGTGCATCCTATCTAGACTATGGAGGCGTACATTTTTATCCGTTTCCAGTCTGCTGTCCACGCAGTGGCAGCACGTTGCAATCTCCCTTGTGCCCTCCGACCAGGCCTGTCTCAAGATGATGTGATGTGCACCAAGAAAATCACAAAGGGAAAGATATAGGAGGTCATGATCAAGAACCAGAGAAAGAACAAAGTGGATACACGCCCGTCTTCTAATCCTCGTCTGCGGACACCATGAAGGAGGGCGTGGGTAGAAACAACGATAGTTCCTCCACAGCATCCAATTCCCCCTTGTTGAAGGAGTGCCGGTTAGCGACGAGGATAGATATGAACGATAGGAGTTCAATCAGTCTGAGTGCTGTATGAGATGAGGAATCACGAAATACCGTATCAACCATCACACCCCGGACGAAACTCAACGCCAGAAAACGCCAAGACTTCCGACCGACACACCAAATCTCGCGACCGATAAGACTTCACGGACTCCACGATGTCCGGCGGAGCGACACAACCGAGCGAGGCAGCCCCGATGGTGACTGCCAGCGCCGGCCCGAGCGAGGGCTCCCTACTGCGGGAGCTCGTGGGAGACAGAGGGGACTATAGGGGGGAGGAGATGGAGGAGGACAGTGGAAGCGAGCTCAAGCTCGAGAGCAGCGAGGGAGAGATGGAGGTGGAGGAAGAGTGGGAGGGAAAGGGCTGCGGGAGGCCAAACTTCAAGCGCGCCACCACCGGCGCCAGGCAACAGCAGAGCACCCAGGATTTTTTCCGCCGCGGTGCGCAACTCAGCACGGGCGAACTGAACATCTTCGACTCGCCCAGGAAGACGCCCATGAGGGGAGCACTCGCTCGCTCTCAGCAGCGGCCGCAAGCAGCAGCCCTCAGGAGGGGGGGACGGCGCAGACCCTGAATTTGGCCAAGGAAGGAGGAGAGGGGGCGGTGATGGAGGGGAGCAAGGGGAGCGGAGTGGGCGAGCGCAAGGGGGCAGAGGGAATGGATGTGGCGGCAGTTGATTGGGCAGAGGAAATGGCCAATCAGAGCGAGGTCGAGATGGGGGGCGTGGAGGACCCAGATAGGTCGACAACCCCGACACCTACACCAGCCAGGTGGGGGAGCGGCACCCCAGCGGCAAGCATGCCGAGGCCAGTGCCGGTCACCCCGACCAAAGGAAGCAAGAGGATGGCGGTGGGCACCCCAAGGCGCGCCCGGCCCCGCACCTGGGCAGCGGCGCCGCCGATGCCGGCTGGCTTCGCAGCCGCCTCGGTGCTGGAGCAAATCCTGGTAGCCATAGCCGGGGCGGAGCGGAGGATGGAAGAGAAGGTAACCGCGCTGGAAGCGTGGATGATGGAAGGAATGGGAGCACGGGGCGCCGACGAGAATGAGAGGGAAGTGAGAGCGGCCACGAGGCTGCTGGCGGATGCGGAGGAGAGGGAGAAGAGGCTGGCAGTGAAACTGCTCGCCATAGACGCCATCGAGACGGAGCTGACCCAGAAGGGGCAGTGGGAGCTGAAGCAGTGGGAAGCTTTGGCTCGGGTGCTGGAGGCAAGGAGAAGGGACATCCGGGAGGTCAGGCAGGCAGTGGACAGCATGGCTAGCGAGATGGCCCGAGAAGGAAGGGCACACCAGGAGGGCCCGGGGGCGGCGGGAACCGTAGGCGCAGCTGCGCCGACCAAGGGTGGGGCGACTCAGCCCATGGAAGGTGTGGTGGCCACAACAGTCACCGTAGAAGAGGTGGAGCAAGGGGACGACATGGAAGGGGTGGAACGGGAAGGCCTCTTTGGGTCAAAGCATGCGCCGGCGCCGGGAGAGCCAGTGCCCGCGATGCCACCAGGGCCAGCAACGGAGGAGAAGGAGAAGAAGGAGAAAGGGAAGGGAAAGGGCAAGGTGGTGCAGATCGCCGCACCTCCTGCCACTGGACGCGTAGCGCGCCAACGGAAGAGGCAGGCAACGGTTGATGCGGCGAAGGTGGGGAAGCCGCAGGAGCCAGCAGCGCCCAGCCGGTCGATCCTGAAGCGACCGGAGACAGAAGAAGCCGAGAAGAAGGAGCGGGAGAAGAAGAGGGAGGAGGAGGCGGCAAGGAAGGGGGCGGAGAAGGCGGGGGAAAAAGAGGCGGAGAAGGCGGCAGCCATGAAGCGATGGGAGGAGGGGAAACTGAGCCAGGAGGAGGGGGAGACATTGTCACGAACCTCGCGCGACAGGCTCCTAAGCGCCGCGGCCGGGGCCGCCGTCACCCTTGCCGCCCCGTAGCTGGGCCTCATCACGGCTGCCGCAGTTACGGTCATCCTCCGTGCTTAGGCGCCTCACCCGATCACATCGCTCTGGCAGCGATACTCCCCTACAGCTGGCCGGTCTAGATCTCTCTCCTTTGTTCTTCTATGTTGCCTATGCGTCTTTCTTGTCTTTGCCGTTTCCGATTGATATTGCTTACGCGTCCTTTCTCCTGTCCGCTACGTCTGTCGTCTCCCGTTGCTTGAGCTTGCGCGTCCTTCTCCTTTATCGTTCCGAGTATTGTTTCCCCTTGATTAAGTTGTACGTCATTCTTCCATTTCCCTTACTGTTACTGCTTGCGCGTCCTTTCTCCTGTTGCCGTGAGTAGAGTGTTGGCCGCGCGGCGGCCGAGTACCGTATTATCTCACTTCTCACAGTCCGCCGGCGGCCCGTGGCAACTCCCTTTGTCCCCTTGGGCCCATCCCAAAAGAAAAAGGAGTGCAACCCCCTCCCCCCCCCCAAGAAGAGGACAAGTAAAGAAGGAAACACCGCCACCTATCCTTCGCCTTCCAGCTCCCCGACGACCGCCCGAGCGCCTCCACTCCCGCGCTGCTCAGCCGCTTCTTCGCCCGGTTACGGTGGCACCGCCCTCGGGGCCCGGGCCCACCCCGCTCCCCACCTTCGTGGTGCCCAAAATTCCAGAATCGCAGGGGCACGGTTCGTCCACTAGGAGGTTCCGAATAGTTAAATGTTTCTTCCCTCTTCCCGTCACCCTTCGTATCTCCGCCCAGAGGTCTTACATTCCGAGTCGTTTCTTTCCGTACTACAATCACCACAATCAGCAAGTCGACATCTTCGATGGTGTACAGTCCCAACCTGATCAGCTTGCGAAACTTGCCGCGAATCGTACTGCCGATCCGGACGTGACTGTTGTTGGAATATAGTGATCGACGCAGATGAAGGTGGTAGATTGGTTGATGATGCATAGTCGTAGGAGGACCATTCTCTCTATATACAACGGGTTTCAGGGCCTCCGGGGGAAAGGACGGAAGACTGACTCCCGAGCGGTGCTTGGAGAATCGAAGAGCTGTCATCTATAGAGTGTCGTCTCCGGTGCGTCATCGCCGGACGCCCATTATTCTGACACTTCCCCTCGAACGGTGCATTCAATTAGTCGCAGGAGAGAAGGAGAAAATGCTGTTGGAAATTCTTCTCGCTGCTACGCTCGGAATAGATGACGAGGCTGGAATGGATAACGAGGCCGGAAAGGATGACGAAGTATTGGGGAGGTCAACATCGGCAGGCCTGTTCTCGATTACTCCTCGTCTCCTGTTCTCTTAATTTTCGCCTTCACAATTCTCAAATTACTCATTACTGTTCTATCCTGCTCGCCGCGCTCTGTGCCCTCTCACTGTCATCGTGAACGACCAGTATCAGGCTAAGGATATCCCCCTTCACTCTCCCGCTCACTGCTCTTTCTCTATATGACCCGATAGTAATCTGGAATTCTTAAAAACGAAACTGCCCATATAGCAACAAAGAGCAGCAGAGGAGAAGAACATTGAAGACCCACTATCTTCGGATGCCTCGTTAAAGCTCGTAACCGTACGAAAAACCTCCGGAAAACCACGGATAGAGGAGAAAGGGTGCATCCACCAGAGAGAGAAGGGAGAAGGAAAAAAAAACCCGTTTAACCACCCGCCAGCTGCTTCAACTGGAGCTTCCCCTGGATACCAGGCCGATTGCCAGGACGATCCATATGAAAATCTGTGCACTGTCAGCATTGAACGTTGATAGTAGCTTCGTCATCGGCCGCGCACGACTGCTCGGGCGTCGGCACGCCGCAGTAACTCCCGCATTCCAAAGCTCTCACAGCAATCACATCCTCGAATGTGCACCGCAGCTCAGGTGTGGGGTGCTGTAGCAGCTCCCCACATCACCAAGCGCGTACATCAGCCCCCCGAGCGCGCGCACCAGCTCCGGCGTGGGGTGCTGCAATGGTTTCGTCAACACCATGCGCACACACAGCTCCACGAACATTCGGAGCTCAGAAAACGTAAATGATGTCGGATATAAGCCGTGAACTCAACGCCACCCGGGCAGTCAACGAGGCTCAGCCGCGCAGTCTGACCAGAGGGTCGCTGAGAGCACCTTTCTTTTCTGAGGCTTTCCGCCACATGCTTCACCCGACAGTCACCTTCCTTGTGTCCCTCCCGTGTGCAGTAAGAGCATGGTAGCCCTGAATTGCCAGGTCTTCCGTACGCTTCCGGTTGTCCTACCCACCGCAGCCCCGTCACTTTCCGTGCGGAGTTCTCGTTGCGAGCAGTTTTCGGACAATGCCGGCGATGTTGAGGTTTGAGCCGGCTTGGTCGTTCCCCTGTGCGAGCGGTGCCTCTTCGTGGATAAGGGCTGTAGTAACAGCATCCACGGTCTGCTCCTCTGTCGTTTTGTTTGTGAGAACGCCGACGGTAATTGCGAACGATCAGGTACGGTTCGAAGGAGGTGGCAGACGACGGTGGTATCCGAGATCGTTTCTTCGGTTCCGGCGGATGGCGAGCAAGCAGGAGAGGTAATCGGCGACCGAGGTCCCAGGCTTCATCGTCGTGGTATAGAAGTAGTCAGCGATGTTGCTTCAACCGGATTAAAGCGAGGCAGAGTCATATTTCAGGAGAAAGAATTACCAGACACGGGCCCTATCATCGATCTCATCTTCGGAAAGACTACTCGCGACGGTTCCGCCGGTAAACCCGACCAATAGGCAGATCTCTGGGGCCGCCCGGCCTGCGCGGCGCCGACAGAAGTCACGGGCCTCTGCAGTAGTTTCATAATTGTGGGGGGGGTTCCTTCCAGGTGACGATATTGAAGGCGCCTTCCGCAGTAAGGACTGCCTTCATGTCGTTCTCCACGGATGGGTAATTGTGTCAATTGAGCAGCACGGGGACTTCGAACTCCATAGTTTGTCAGGTAGTGACCATGGTGGCGATGCCGTCACGACGCGGTGCGGCTCAAAGGGTTGACGTTGAGTGTAGTGATGAGGAAGAAGCAAGGCGGAAACGGACGGTACGGCAGGTGCGATTATTGGTGGGTAGCGGATTGGCAGCGCCTTTAACCCGGGCTCATATCCTGCTGGGATATAGGGATCGATAGAGATGACGACAGTGGACCGTTTGGTGATGCATTGTCGTAGGCAGACCACTCTCTCATATGTAATGCGCTTGAGGGACCAGGGGAAAGGATGGAAGAATGTCTCGCGAGCCGGTGCTCGGACTCGGACAGCCGTCATCTACGGGCGCCCATTTTCTGACAACTGTGATATTGGTTACAGAGGACCGTGAAGCCGTACATTCCTTTAATCGCCGATGTGCTTGCCCCCTCATCGAACGCGACACATTTGAGTACCGCCAGTCCCGAATTTAGTACCTGGGGTGGGGGTGACAAACCTTCACGAGGTTTTTTGCCTCGGGACATCATCTAGCAACTCCTGTGGCCAGAGCCTGCTCTGCTCTTTTCTCTTGGCGACCTCTATTTATTCAATTTTGTTCTTGTGTAACTGGTTTTAGAGTAATGACAGCATTGTGTACCTTTTTCCTAGCGAAAAAGCAGTCACAGGCCGCACGCTGCTGCGTTGCGCCACATATCCATCATTCCATCATTCCATCATTCCACCGGACACCATCCCAACTACGACAACCTCGGTTCTCTCGTGCAACCACCACCACCATCGGTACGATACAATCACACCGCTGCAATGAGTGAATGGCCGAACAGTGCTCACGAGCTGTCTAACAATCACGTTCCCTCTCGGGTTCTCCCTCGGCTATGGCTCTCGGATACGAGGTACGTCGGCGATTCTTCACTTATATTCTTGCAGCCAACGGCATGCCGGATACTAATGATCGGTGACCGAATTCAGCCCCACCGGGAGTCAGGCAACTGGCTCGGACTCAGAGGGTGAGGCGGAGCGTGACCGTCACCCGGAGGCAGCTGTCGGCAGATCGATGAGCCCGCCGATGATTGAAGCGTACGACTCGAGGGCGGCGGAGGCTAGAGAGAGGGAATCTTGGGAGAGGCATGCTAGGGAGATTCAGAGAGCGGGAGAGATCATGAGGCAGAGAATGAGAGAGGTCAGGAGGCAGGAAGACGCTTGGAGGCGCCGACTGTGGCAGCCCATTACAGATGGCCAATATGGAAGGATGAACTATCCCCATCGCAACAGTCATGAAGATAGACTCTTTGCGGGTGGATCCGCTAATCCCAGCCTGGGCAGAGGATCCGATCTTAGCCGTGCGAGGCATGATGGTGAAGGAAGCGAAATATACCGCTGGACCAGGGTTTACCAGCCTCTTCGGAGACACGGGATGAGCCATTCTAGCCCAGCATTAACGTCGATGAACCCAGCGGGAGGCGTGGGCTCTTCACACCGGATCGCCGATCATGAGCCGCGTCCGCAACGCGAGACGGGACCAGCGCGGTCAACATCGGTACCGACTCATCCCGGAGAGGATTCCTATCATCCTATTCCGGCCGCGCACGAAATCAGTGGTTATCACTACGAACACTCCGAAGCAGGACCATCCATTTGGCGTCCTGGCGGCGATCGCGAAACCAACGGTTACGGCCGCACCGAAGCAGGACCCTCCAATCGTGGAAATGGGGAGAGCCATGAGAGGTCACCATCGGTGTCAAGTGCTGAGCAGCAGCCGGGACGGGACGCTACTGGGCCAGCTGAACCCGGGGGGTTGGGCGAGGTTTGAATGGTAGAGAGAATGTTCTGATGACCTTGGGGATTGGTTGGTTAGGGGTTGGGGGGGGGGGGGGGGGACTTATTTTAAACCAACCATTAACCCTCTATTCGTCGGAAGGCGTTTTCTTTGCAACGATGAATGGTCAAATACAACTTACTGGTGACTTCTCTGCCACGCTCAGTGCCATCTTTGCCAGATTTTGGTTTCCCATGATATTTATTTCCTACTAGATCGGTGAGGTTAAAACAGCCTTATTTCCCACACCAGTTGCAAGAAATAGATCCGATCGCTTTGTCTTACAGTACCCGTCAACAAAAGTCTTTCCCCGGGTCAGCCGTGGGGTTTTTCGTTGGCGAGGTTGTCGTCGCATGCATGGCCTCGCACCGAAAATTAGATCCTTTCCCGCGGAGTCTCGATGCAAGAGGGTTGCCGAGGTAAAATAGGCCGCAGTAAGCCGCCATTGGTACAAAGTCCGTACACATAGAAACAAGTAATCCATCCTTTCCGTAATCATTCGCAACGGGTGGCATAACTAGCCGAAGTTTGGCCATCAATGAATGTGCCTGTCGAGCCAGGACTGAGAACGGAGGTCGGGTTTTGACAGTTCCCCTCGCTGCCCGATCAGTTCCTGCAGCAGGTCCTGCATTATATCGCCCCCACTTCCGGAAGCTTCCGTCATGCTGTATCGTGGCTGTTCCGGGCTTCCTGGTCGTTCGTCATGTAGTACCTGGGCTATTTCTGGAAGGTCAAGTGGGTCGGTGGTTTCGAGGTCGTGTATACCTTGTATATGTGCCTCCGCAATTTGTTGCTCGTGTGGATGCACTGTGGCTTGGGGGTCGCCACAAGGATTTCCCACTACGTCAGGTGTCGATTGGAGACGCCATCTAGATTCTAATTTCAGAATCTGACCTCGTCCTCAATCCTACTGCAACAGACAACGCAGCTCCTTGTTTTTATCCTACTTTGTAGGGCTTCCGCCTGCTTTGCAGTTATGGTTCGGTTCTCGAGCTGTTCTCACTTCTCAGCTCCCTGGAGCGGGCAAGTATCCACCCTCTTTGTTAGTCTAAGGATTTCACTCGGCGTAGCCCGTAATGATACAGTCGCGTTACCTTGTTTCTCGTAGAGTTTAAGTTGCAGCGCCGTTTCGGATGAGAAGAGGGTTCTGGATAGAGATAGGAGATTACGAGGCGAAGAATCTCCAGACTAGCTACAGTATCGAGGTTTTGCAATCCTTGTCGGTACTAGGTCGTCAGGGTAACGGAGGATTGTAGGGGGGTGACAAGGGGGTGTGCAGGGATATAAGTAGCATGAAAATAAGTAAGGCATGAAAATAAGTCATGACTTAATAGCACCGGTGCAAGAACTGCACGATGCTATTTCCCTGGAATGTAAACAAACGCGCTGATTATTGGCTCCACTGAATGACACACTCCAAACCTGCGGGGGCTGGGCAAGAACCAAGTCCGCATGCGGATAGACACCAGCACCGCCACCTGACTTAAGAACGTGCACCTTGCAAAACCAGAATTTTTTTTCGAGCGTTCCTATTTTGAAAAATAGCACCGAGTTAGGACCGACCAGGATTGCAAAACCTCGATAGTGCTCTTCCTATCCCTTTGTCCGGCAAATTGGTGGAAAGTGCGTATGGTGCATTAGCGCCTCGCTTGGTGACTAATAACTACTGTCGAGTGATATCAAAATCATGCAGATCCCTCCGCGCCCCGCTATGCCACTTATCCCAGCATTCTCCTCCCTCAGGCGCACAAAGCGCTGTGACAGGTTGACATCCAGTACACTCGTTCTTCACCAGCTTCGGAGCTTGCGGGCCAAACTCAAATCTACAGGCAATGCATCTACCGCTTCTCCAACGTTGTAACCAGTTTATGTCTCCCATCAGCGTTGCTCCTAGCTGCACCTACGCGTGGCCATTCGGGATCCGTAGTCCTAGCATGGAATACAAAACGGCCCGTCTTCTTCATATACGTGCGGCGTACTCTCAGCTTCCTCGGTACCTTATTGCCCATGGGCCATGAGCTCTTTGGCAAGTAGACTTAGTTGACGGAAGCAGGCAGCTGAGGAGGCCTGACGAAAGGGTGCGGTAGCTGGACTGCAACACTCATGAATCACGACCAGATAGTTGGACCTAGGAAACGTTTCAGCTTGGTGACAGTCAACGGCGTCCAATCTTGTTGAAGGTCACGAAGTTCAGGCGGTATCCCATTTTGTTTTGACTTAGCGTAGAGATTTGTAGCTGCGACAATCTCCCCAAGAGTCTTGTCGCCTCAATAGAGCGAGAAGATAGGTAATAGCGATAGGATTGTCCCTTCAGGAACTCGTGGTTCACCAGCATGCTCAGGTTTCCGGTGCGAAATCGGCGCAAACGTCTTGGCAGGAGCTGTTGCACCCGATTCCTTGGGCCTCCTACGGCGGTTTGCACAGGCTTCGGTGAGTGGGTTCCGGGCGCGTTTGCCAGACATAATGGTTGTAACTTGCCCGTCGACAAAACCAGAAAACTGCCGATGAGTTGAGGTTGCATTGCCGAGAAACGCTATACTACTTCGTGTCTGGCGCGAGGCGCTAGTGCACCGTACACACTTCCACCATTATGCCGGACAAATGGATACCATTCACTTTGTTCTGCGAATCATAACAGCTTGCCCGCAAGTCTGGCACAATTCCTCTAACACAGAATGTCTCGGCGCTACTTCTCAATAAAAACGTATGATAGCACTCGCAGGCTGCGTAAATAACAGAAACATAAGGACACGTAATGGGACCATAAGTAACTATAACAGAGAAGGCACGGGTAATCCCAACAAAAAGCGAAACAAGATAAACCAAGGACGCGCGGAAACGACATAAGGGTAGGGTTAGTAGTTGGGTCGATGCCCCCCCAGATGTTGGCTGCCAGAGTGGCATCGTGGCGCAAGCGCCGCTGACCGCCCAGCCACGCATGATGATGAGGGTGGCGGCGGCGGAAACGAGGAGGAACCATATCTAGGCCTGCTATGGTAATGGTGGCGCCATCGGCGGCACTGATGGTACGAAATCAGATCAAGAGCGTGTGTTCTATCTCTATGGAGTCACGAGCCGCTCGCTCGCCGCTACGACTGCCATGCTTGGCGCCCAGACAGCGCTAGTCACTGACTCCCCAGCACCCAAAAGACTATCGTGACAAGTACAAGCTCCAGGCAGGGAAGCACGCCGACACGCTGCGGAGGGCTAGACTGGGTATCATCCTCCAATTTGGTGGTCCCCGGCACACAAGGGAGTCGAGAGCCACGAAAGGGCCAACGAGCGGACAAAGATTGTGGTGTAGGAGCCAGACGCCCGCGGGGTGAGTTTCTTTGACTAGGCCGAGACATAAGCAATGACTCTCCCAAGATCACTTGCGCACCTCAAGCGGGAGATCACAAGAAGTGGGCGGAGGCCCGGTAGTGGGCAAACAGCTGGCATCAGCAAAAAAACCAAAAGTTGAAGTATATTTCTTTTTACACCTGAGACGCAACCTTTAAACAACCTTTCTCGAGGTTTCAGCTAAAATAAAAGCTACTTCTTTCCTGGTCCTTACGGGAGTGAAATATAAATATCCCCCCCCCCCCCCCCCACACACACACCCCCATAGAAGCTAGCGAATCTTACAGGAGCTTCAAAAATACCGGGAGTATTTTTAGATTTTTTCCTGATGGGATCCACAAGGCGAAGTACGAGATGCCGAAAAGCCAAAGGCCAGATGGCGCCATGGCTGGGAGTACCAAGAGGCTGGTCTCATGGTTTCACCAGGTGAAGACGGGGCACTGACTTACTGGGCAGTACCTCCATTATATAAAAACCTGCCTACCCCGCAGTGCTGGTGGTGCCGGTACCAGATGCAGACTCCGGAGCACCTTCCCATGGTGTACTTGGAGTAGAAGGCCGAACAGAAAATCCCGTAGGCAGAGGTGCAGTAGGAGGCAGGGAGGCGCATGAGCCGGCGGAAGACATGGTTTTTTTTTTTGCCAGGCAGTACTAGGCTCCCCCTCCACCACGGATGTGAGGCAGGTAGTGGCGGAGGAGGGTGAAGAGAGTGAGGCGTCGGAAGGGGAGCACGGGAGCGCCAGGGGCGTGAGGAAGAATGGAGGGTGTAGGTTAAGCAGTTGGGTGCCGGGGAGGAGCTGCTATTCCTACCCACGCCCTCCCTCATGGCATCCCCAGACGAAGAGTGGGGGGCGGGCTGCGATTTCTTTTGGCTCTCTCTTGTGTAATTCCCTTGGTACGTATCTCATCTCCCGGGGCAGGCCTAGGCGGAGGGCAGATTGGAGCTTGCAACGTGGCGTCACTGCACCCATGGTGGCAGGTGGACGGGAAACTGATGATGTGCACGCCCTCATGGTCTGGATGGGCTGTGTACGGGTATGAATGAACAGAGAAAAAAACAGTAAGGGTCTAGTTCAAGAGCAGGTATTGTAGACTTCTGCCGAAAAAAAGATTAGATAGTTGTGGCCGAAAAGCTGAAGTCTGAACGCGAATCACAGGATGTCACGATACCCGGACCGTAGATCCTCGCTCCCGGTAACTGGAGACACCATGATCCTTCCATGCTTCAACATGTTGTTGGTTACGTTTCTTCTACGGATTGTAGGTGCAGCTGACCAAGTTGGTTTTGGAAACCTCAAGTTGAATAGCGAACTGCCAAGCGCATCTCGGTCGCGAGACTATTTATTTGCGGCCAGGACCCTCCAACCCGACAATCTCACCAACAACGCGTATACTCGTAATGTCAATTCATCAGTATATCGACTCCGTTCGTGTGGATGAAATACCTGCCCCCTTTCGCAACCTCGCCGGCATATATGCGTTCCTCGACTTGCGGAAGTCATCGCAGTTGGCAACTGACCTCTGCAACGCCGCCCCACTTTCCACACACACCTACCTCTTGACAAAGGAGTTAGACAAGCTGACTGATCGACAAGATCAACACACGTGGCTTGCTAATCTTGTGGCAAGACTGAGAGCGGACGGCTTCACTGAGGGAAATGAGAAACAGAAATTGTTCTACGAATTTCTTACTGGCACGCTCTCCACTGTTGCGGCGGCGCCCGGTAATCGGGAATAAGAATATCCCTCTCCCACACAGAAAATGGAACGGCTTCTGCAGTAGGCAGGTCGGATGGTATTTGTGCGCCTTTTTACGTTAAGAGCCGCAGTGTTGGTTACGGTTTTTTGTTTTTATTGCTGCTGCACGAGCAGTAGATTTTCGTATTATTGTTTCTGTTTTCCTCTCGCGCGACCCAGGTCCCTCAGGTCGGGGTCAACAAAGTTCGTTTACCGCCCGCATTCCGCGCGAAGACTAGCTCACGTTGCAATCTCCCCTTTGCGCTCCGCCCTGGAGGGTCCCAAGAAGATGGTGCTCTCTGTAAAGGAATGACAACGGAATGGCAAAGGGAGAAAGAAAGCAAACGACGGCGCGCCACCCCCTTTATACTTGACTTGTGTGGACGCCGCGAATGAGGTGTGGAGGAAAGCAGAAGCTGAACTTTACCGTCGCCACCCAGCCTCGGCCCCAATCCTCCGCTCCTCCTGCACCCCTCCTTCTCAACGCTCTCGGAGCTCCTCTCCGATTGCTCACTCTGTGCGTCTTCCTATGTGTGTACAGTCACCCCACGTCCGTGGTACTGATAATACACCCTCTCATCATTTGACGGTGTTGTGCCAGCTGCTACGTGTAACCTATGTTCTTTGAGTGTGAGCAGCAACCTCAGCTCTTCATTAGCTAGGTGAAACTTGCGACCTTGTCTCTTCAGATGCAGATGGCTTTTGGGAAATTCCCGATACAAGGTGCAGAAAGTTCGTGCTGGACTTCCTTCCCACGCTGAGGTGTAAGTCAATCCTGCGCCAGGTCATACAGTTCTACCCCTACAGTAGTGCGTAGTAGTCAAGAACCATCAAGTGTGAGCGGTTGTCACAGTGCGAGCACCGGGAAAGACAGGAACAAACGATGAACACTTTCAACATGGAAAGGGAATCGAGTGTATTCGCACGATGAAATGAAGGTTGCACGAGGGAGATTATAAGAAGCGGCAACACTCTCACCTTGAAACAATCTAAACCACTCAATCTGTTCCCCCGTATACGAGCTTTGTAACTTTTGTTCGTATGGAACTCCTAACAGTGCGAAAGCGCTATTTCCTCTTCTCCCGCTTCCGATCGCCGCGCTTATTGCCGTCCTTCCTGGCGCCCCTTTTCTTCCCATTCATGTTTTGGGCGAGCTTGCCATGCTGCGCATTCTCGCCCCTTTTCAGGTAGTCCTCGTACACGCTGAGATGGGTTGGATCGTCATCGTCAACCTCGGGGTGGACCTTCTTGATGTGGTCGCGAAACTTGTCCCTATGTGAACGTTAGCAAGAGGTCCGTTTTGAACAGGAGAATTATTTGGAGGACATGCCATCGGTGGAACTTCAGGCTACAGGACTGCCACTGCATTCCATGTCCAATCCGTCTGAAAGGACAGCGAAGATTGCCGACTTTGTGCAGTACAAAGTGGCGACTGAGCAACGCTTGGGAAGAAACCTTGGTGCTGCAGAGCGAGCACAAATACTTACCATCTTGAATGATGGTTTGCGGGTCCTTACCACCCCCATCAACAGTGATAGGTAGCGGGGGCCCGCAGTATTTGTGCCAATTATGATACCGGGTATTGCCAAGCTCGTCATTGTGACCATTGCCATCGCCAGCCTCGTCGTTGTCACCCGCGTCATTGGCGTTGTCGATTCGGTTCACGTCATCGTTGTTGTTGTTGTCCGCAGGTAGGGGTGTTTGCGCTTGCTCAACCCGGCGGGGCGATTCCTGCTGAAGCGGAGCGACCAGAGCGTCAACCTCACCAACTGCGTGCCGCTCAACCTCTTGGTAGTGGGGTGCGCTGATCAGTCCGGTGGCCACCATTCCTCCAGTCCGAGCGTTTGGGACCCCCACTTCGGGTGCACGCTGAGCAGTGGTAGCAAACTGATTGCCTACCGAAGAGCTCTCATTCTCCGGACGAGTCGATCGGGGAACCGTGTAATAGAGCGCTGCCGGTGGCATAGGCTTTGGGAGGACCTCACTTTTGAGTTCGCCGACGCCAGACGCCTGCCAAGATGGAGAGATTGGGCGTGCGAGCTGACGGTCACTGGGACCGGGGAAAGACTCCGCAGCGAGCCTACTGCTTGGCCATTCCATTCGTCTACCTCCTTGGGCAACAGGGATAACTTGATGCAAAGTGAGGCGGCGGACAAGCTCAGCCGGTATATCCTGGTAATTCAGAACGGGAAGCGGGTAGGCAGCCGTTGCGCGGCCGGCGGCGCGCCTGGTCGGCATAGTGTCGGCTTGCGGATGGCCGGCTATCATACTCGCAATATGCTGCGCAGAAGCCACAGGAGTGAGAGATGGTACTGCCAGGCCTGTGTTTCCGGCCCCAGTCGGCAGGGGTACGAGAGGATAGGCAAGGGTGCGGGCAACTTGCTCCCTCAGCTGCTCAGATCCCGGAGGCGTTGCCAGCCCAGTAATTCGGCGCCGAAATTGCGCTTGCGCTATCATCGTATCCAGCGGCTGAGGCGAAAGCAGCCACGCGACCCGGTCTTCCGCCAACCTGTCTCGGTCCAGGTTTACTATGGCAGGGACCCAATCTGACCGTATCAGCGAAATCGACAGCATCCGGAATGGGCTGAATGTTTACCAAGCAGGAAATCCATCGAAACTTCGCGCATTGGGCGTCCCGTCGGTGGCATTTCACCTAATGTTTCATTAGCTGCTCCAAGATCAATGGAAGGAGAGGAGAGTGGAGATAGTTGCCTTTGATGATTTCGATCCAATCGACCCGAGAATCTGGGTGCTCTCTCATGAAAGCCCGGACCAGCAGATTCAATATCGTAGAACTCTCCCACCCCGTAGAGGCGACTAGCATCCCGAGGACACTGCATCGGCTTCCCGAGGCGTCAGCCGAAACAGCTGGATTCCGCATTGGTGCTGCCATTGTCGTGTTTGCTGAGCGAAGGGAAAAGAGGGAAGAGGAAAGGGTCGGTGGTTTCCGTGGAATTTAAGAGAGACGGCCGCGCTAGCGCGGATCACGTAGAAGGATCGAGTGATATCGCGAGCGAGTGTTTGTTTGCGCCTCAAGTGAAGGATCGCAGGAAGCGCGGCATGTTTTCTGGGTGGGCGCCGTTCCTTTATAGGACCGATTGCCTCACGCTACTCACGTTGTGTCTACACAACTGACACCAGCCCTTAACTCACGCACGGCTCCCAGCTCAAACACAAACACCCGTACGCACAAACGATAGCACTCCCACCGAAACCCCGATCGTATAACCACTACCCGGCCAAGAAAAAAAAAGCCTCCTACGGTGAAAGGTACCAACCAAAGCAAACAAACTATTCCCGCTCTCATCCGCGTTATTTCCTCCATTAGTGCACCTGTTGTGCTGGTGTTCCTGCAGAACAAATATCGACCGATATTCGCACCGTGCCTCAACGGGATGGCTCTGCTCCTCCGCCTCTACATCCCTCTGTCCTCCCTCCTGTCTTCACCATTTGTGTCTCCTCTTCCTCGTCCTTGTTTCCGGTTCCCCCAATTCTCGTATCCGGTTCGATCCTCACTCCTTCGCCCCACTCTGCTTCCCACGAAACCCCTAGATCGGTCGGGCCCACTAACAGATCGCGGCTCTCGTAACGATTTTTCCCCTTTCCCGTCTGCGTCAATACTTCCGCTCGTAGGCCTTTCTGCTGCTATTTCTATCTCGTGAGATTTTTGAATAAGTGTTCTCATGTCTGTGTCTTGTACCGACGACACCAACACTCTGCCGTGTCCCAGTTCTTCATCCATATATAGTACTAGCCAATACTGCAGCGTTGTGACTTGGCGGAACCGTCCTGCTAGCTCCTCGATCCTTCAACCCCCGGTCCGTCTTGCCACTGCGTCTTCGGCATCTTGTACTTCTTCTTGTTGACGAAATGTTCGGTTGAGTATCTTGCCCGAATCATGAATCACGAATCATGTATCACGAATCATGAATCATGAATCATGAATCACGAATCACGTATCATGAATCACGAACCACGAACCACCGTTCCGTGCGGCTTACGTCTGGCTTGAATGACAACAGTCATGGGATCAGGCCGATTCAACAGCGCTTTTGGGCCCGAGAGGGGAGAATTCTGTGATAAGTGGCATAGCGGGGCGTGGGGGGATCTGCAGGGTTTCGATATCACTCGACAGTATTAGTCACCAAGCGAGGCGCTAATGCACAGCCCTGTCGTCATGATCCAATAGGGTCGCATGCGATCAATGGATCATCGTCAATTCCCGCTTTCCACCGTTTTGCCGGACGAGGGGATTTTTTTTTTTTTTTTTTTGTTTATTCATTACTCGTGTGCGACCTATGGAGATCATGACGAGATTATGTACAGTCCGTTTCCTGTCCGCTGTCCGCGCAGTGGCGGCTCGTCGCTAGCACCCCTTCG
>Ga0307508_10000446_pt1 | contig 49383 bp, 39 predicted proteins | sample 9_EM_MG_FD_203089 | JGI IMG/M metagenome (GOLD analysis project Ga0307508, IMG submission 203089) | Populus trichocarpa ectomycorrhiza microbial communities from riparian zone in the Pacific Northwest, United States - 9_EM | ecosystem: Host-associated > Plants > Roots > Unclassified | place... | reverse complement strand
TTTCGCATATTTGAGGTGCTCTGTATAATTTTCTGCAAAATTGGAATAACCCGATAAATCGGGCTTTGCTACAAAGTAAAGGTATTTTGTATCGGGCGCTTCCAGCACCGCTTCCACCGTTTCGGCGGAAGGAGTACAGATGGGCCCGGGCGGCAGGCCATAGTTCTGGTAGGTATTGTAGGGGGAGGCTACCAGCGTATACTTCTCATAAATTCGTTTGAGCCCAAAATTGCGCATGGCAAACTTTACCGTTGGGTCGGCCCCCAGCTTCATGCCTTTTGAGAGGCGATTAAGGTATACGCTGGCTATCTTGCTTTTGTCTTCCTTCTTATTCGTTTCTTCTTCTACAATCGAAGCCAGTATATACGCGGTTTGGGGAGTGAGCCCGTGTGCGGCGGCCTGTTTTTTTCGTGTGTCCGTCCAGAATCCCTGGTAGCGCGTCCTGAACTTGGTGAATATCCTGCCGGGCGTGGTATTCCAGAAATACGTATACGTGTCAGGGAAAACGGTGGTCATTACCGTATTGCTGTCGAGGTTATATTTCTGCAATGAATCGGGGTTGTTGAGAAAGTTGATAAAAGAAAGCGAATCGCATTCAAATTTCCTGCCTACCACGGAAGCGAGGTCTTCTTTGGTGCGGAACTTGATAATCACTAGTCTCACCGGTTCCTGCTGGCCGTTACGCAGCATGCGCACTATCCCGAGCAGGCTCATGTTTTTTTTGATGTTGTAGCGGCCGGCTTTCACCTTCTGTGGATAGTCAAGGCGGTTGGCCAGCCAGCCAAAGAGCCAGGGGCTGTTGATGACATGACTGGCTTCCAGCGAATCGGTGACAGCCTGGAAATCGCTGCCGGTGCGAATATGCAGGTAATAGTTTTTTTGATCAAAGGCGGTACCCGGACCGGTTATTTTCCAGGCAAGAAAACCGGCGATGGCGAGTACGGCCACTACTAAATAAAGGATGATTCTTTTCATGTGGGATATTAGTAAAACCAAAATAACAAAAAACCCCGTCTGCGAAGACAGGGTTGTAAAAAATAATATATTGTATTAACCCCTTATTAGTTTTTGGGGGCTTGTGCAGGTGTTGCAGGAGCTGGTGCCGGGGCCGTGTTTTTCTGTTTAGTGTCCACATCGTTCAGCAGGCTGTTATTGCTGGTAGCTTTGGGAATAAACACGGTAGAGCACACGCAAAGCAGCGCTACCACGATGGCAAATACCCAGGTGCCTTTTTCCAGCACGTCGGTGGTTTGCTTTACACCCATGATTTGGTTGCTGAAGCCGCCAAAAGTACCGGAAAGACCGCCGCCTTTGGGGTTTTGCACCAGGACGAAGAAGCCAAGAATAATGCATGCCAGCACAATCAATATCACGAATAAAATCAACATATACTACGAATGTTTTAACGCGTTAATACGGTCTGCAAAATAAGCGGATTTGGCGGGATTGAGCAAACTTAATTTGTGGTATACCTCGATGGCTTTGTCGCGCATGCCCTGTTTCTCAAATACTTCGGCCATGGCCTCGGTAATAACCACTTTTCCTTCGACGGAATGCGAGGCGGCGGCAACTACGGCCGATTCCTCATTTTGGCCCAGCACCCTTTCAATAGAGGCCTGGGGCAGCTTTTTCATGCTTTTGAGCCATTCGGTAAAGCTTCTCAGCTGGCGGCCGAGCTTATCCTGGGGGATAGGCTCTAATTTGTCGAGCCGGATGCCCTGGGAGGCGAAATAGTCGATGGTATGGTAAGGCTCAAAAAGCACATCGCTTTGAGCCATAGGCGTTTCGATGATGATCTTCGAGATGCGGTCCCGGGCGGGGTCGGCGGCTGTATCGGGAATAGGGGCGAAATCCTCATCGGCCGGCTCATCTTCCTGGGCGGCTATTTCGGCCGGGATATTTGCATCGGTAGCCGGGAGTCCGGAATGGAGGGTCGGGGGGGCGGACGGCCCGGCACCCACTTCATTTGTCTCTGCCGGCGCGGGGGGCTGTGCATAGTCCTGTGCATCGGCGTCCCTGATTTGTCCTTTCAGGCGGCTCAGCACTTCATCGACCATCGGGTCGTTCAGCTGGGCCGTGGTGTCAACGGGGGGTAAATCGCCGGCTTCGTTTATCTGGCCGCGCAGCCGATCCAGCACTTCCTGCATCAGCGGCTCATCTACTAATTTTATTGTAAGGGAGGCGTCTTCTTTTATTACTGGTTCTTCGGCCACCGGCTCTTCTTCCACGGGTTGTTCTGCCAGGCCGGGCATTTCGGTTTCGAAGCCGGCCACCTCTTTGTCGTGTTCAATCATTTCGGTAACGGAACCGTTCCCGGGGCGCCAGGCCAGGCGCTCTTCCTTCATGGGGGAGAGCAGCAATTGCAACCAGAGCGGGTTATTGAAATAAACGGAAGTTTTGTGCAGCTGGCTGGCAAAACCGGGATGCGCCGTGTCCTGCATTTTTTTCAACAACAGGAAACGTACTGCCGCAAACGAAGGATGGTCCTGCGTCATCTGTTGCAGCTCATCTACCGACACTGATTGCAGTGAAGGTTGATTAAAAAGATGTTGGACGATATTGTCAATCGATGCCGTCATTGGGGAGGCAATATACTGGCAAATTACCAGTTGGAGAAGATCCGGTTAAAAATTTCATCCGACAGGTTCTTCATGATGCTTTCATTTAATTGCGATTCAGCCTGTTGGATGGAAATATTCGCGTCAAAATCAAAGCTGCGCGATACATCGGCTTCAAAATCGGCCGGTGAAACAGATTTACCGCTGGGGTCAAGGCGATTTTTAAAGATGATGTGCACAGTTACATTCAGGCGGTTGGTGGCTGTTTTATTGCCGGAAATGGCCGCCGTGGTAAAAGAATAATCGGTGACCGTTCCGTTGATATCGTAATCGGCGTTGTCGTTTTGCGTAATGGTTTTGCCCGACTGGCTGTTGATTTTCTGGCGGAGCCTGTCGGTGAGCTGCGGGCTCAGCTGCGGATTGATATACCGGGCCTTGTTTTCGATATAATTAATACGGATCGTTTTTACCTGTTTGGGAATAGCGCCCTGGTTAAATGAATAATGAAAACAGCCGGTGGCCGATGTCATTATGACAAGAGCGGCAAACAGGAAGCGGGTGTACCTGGTAATGGGCATGCGGGTAAATATTTTTATCATTCTTCGATGTCGTATTCCTTCAGTTTCCGGTACAGGGTACGTTCGCTGATACCGAGGTCGAGCGCCGCATCCTTTCTTTTGCCGCGGTGTTTTTTCAGGGCCTTGATGATAAGCTCTTTTTCCTTATCGATGATATTGAGCGATTCTTCCACCTCCTCGTGGTGATGGATATCGTCGTGGCCGATGATGACGGGCTGGCCCTGTTGGGTAGCCGGTTGCTTGATAGCCGGTTGCATCACCTGAGCCTGCAATTCGCCCGACGGGTATTCTCTTAACAATGTTTCGCTGGCAAATTTGGCGGCGGCGGACGCGTTGGACGGATTTTGCAGGATGTCTACAAACATGCGCTTCAGTTCCGTTACATCTTTTTTCATGTCGAAGAACAGCTTGTACAAAATATCACGCTCGTTGGCAAATTCCGCATGGCTGATGCTGTTGCCATTGGAAGAAGCCAGTATTGGCAAACGACTGTGCTGCTCCGGCAGGAACCCGCCCAATTCTACCGATGTAACCAGTTTCTCCTGTGAAAGAACCGACAATTGCTCTGCAATATTCTTTAATTCACGCACATTGCCGGGCCAGGGATAATTAATTAACATATTTTTCGCCTCATCGTCGAGCTGCACCGGCGTGGTTTTATAACGCTCGGCAAAGTCTACCACGAACTTGCGGAAAAGAAATATGATATCTTCCTTTCGGTCGCGCAGCGCGGGTACACGAATGGGCACCGTATTAAGACGATAGTACAGGTCCTCGCGAAATTTTCCTTTCTGGGTGAATTCGAGCAAATCCTTGTTGGTAGCGGCTATTACGCGCACATCCGTTTTTTGCACTTTGCTCGAGCCTACACGGATGAATTCACCGCTTTCGAGCACGCGCAGCAGGCGCGCCTGGGTGCCGAGCGGCATTTCGCCTATTTCATCGAGGAAGATGGTACCGCCGTTGACGGTTTCAAAATAACCTTTTCGGCTGTCTACCGCCCCGGTGAAAGAACCTTTTTCATGACCGAACAATTCGGAGTCGATGGTGCCCTCCGGTATAGCGCCGCAGTTAACGGCGATAAAAGGATTGTGCTTGCGGTTGGAGAGCGCGTGGATGATTTGGGAAAATACTTCCTTGCCCACGCCGCTTTCGCCGTTGATAAGAACGCTCAGGTCTGTATTGGCCACCTGTACCGCCACATTCAATGCGTGGTTCAGCGCAGGTGCATTGCCAATGATTCCAAACCTGTTTTTTATAGATTGAAGATCGGCCATAATTATTTATTCTTCTTTTACTTTACCCATCAGGGTCGCTTTATTGCAATCTGTGACCCGCACGGTGGCATAATCGCCTTTTTTAAAATCAAACCCCGCTTTCGGGAATACAATCACTTTGTTTTCGCTGCTTCTTCCCATCCAGTCCTGGTCGCTTTTTTTGCTGTCGCCTTCAATCAGCACTTCCACCGTTTTGCCAATGTCCTGCCGGTTGCTTTCCAGCGAAAGCCGGTATTGCATGTCCACGATTTCCTGCAGCCGTCTTTTTTTCACGTCGAGCGGTATATCATCCTGGTAGCGGCGGGCGGCCAGCGTGCCGGGGCGCTCGCTGTAAAAAAACATATACCCGTAATCGTACTGGCTGTATTCCATCAGGCTGAGCGTATCCTGGTGGTCTTCTTCCGTTTCAGTGCAGAAGCCGGCGATGATATCGCTGCTAATGCCGCAGCCGGGAATGAGCTCGCGGATACGGTCTATCCTGGCCATGTACCACTCGCGCGTATAGGTGCGGTTCATCAGCTGCAATACACGCGTGCTGCCGCTTTGTACGGGCAGGTGAATATAGTTGCAGATATTTTTATGCCTGGCGATGGTATGCAGCACCTCGTCGGTAATGTCTTTCGGGTGCGAGGTGCTGAAGCGCACGCGCAGCAGGGGAGAGATGGCCGCAACCGATTCGAGCAGCAGGGCAAAGGTAATGGTGCGCCTGCTATCGGTGGCCGGCAGGGATTCGTCTACCCAGTAATAGCTGTCTACATTCTGTCCCAGCAGGGTCACCTCGCGGTAGCCGCTGTTGAATAAATCGGTGCATTCGCGCACGATGGATGGTGTATCGCGGCTACGTTCACGGCCGCGGGTAAAGGGCACCACGCAGAAGCTGCACATATTATTACAGCCGCGCATGATGCTCACAAAGGCGCTAACGCCGTTGCTGTTTAGCCGCACAGGCGATATATCTGCATAGGTTTCTTCCCGGCTCAGTAATACATTCACGGCTTTGTGCCCCCCTTCGGCCTCTTCCACCAGGTCGGGGAGGGTGCGGTAGGCGTCGGGGCCAACCACCAGGTCCACCAGCTTTTCTTCTTCCAGGAACTTTGCCTTCAGGCGTTCGGCCATGCAGCCAAGCACACCTACCAGCATACCCGGTTTGACCAGTTTTATTTTCCTGAATTCTGTGAGTCTTTTGCGAACCGTTTGCTCGGCTTTTTCGCGGATGGAGCAGGTATTGAGCAATATCAGGTCGGCATCTTCCACATTGCGCGTAGCGCCAAAACCACTTTCATTCAAAATGGCCGCCACAATCTCACTGTCGGCAAAATTCATCTGGCAACCATAGCTTTCAATATAGAATTTCTTCCGGTAAGCGGCCGTTACAGCCGCTGCGGGAGCAAAAGCCTCACCCTGGCGGGTTTCATCATGTATCTTCGTATTCATCAAATCCTGCATCGTAGCGCGTTAAAATGGACGGCAAATATAGTGAAAAAGCAGGGAAATGTGACAGGATGGCAGATGCCGTTTGTCGAAAAGCCATCCCGGGAAACGACCGGTTTGACTATCTTTACGCAGACCCTGTCAACCTTCTGTCATTGAAGAAACTATTACTACCATCCATAGCGTTAGCAGCCGGCATTTTGCTGTCTGTCAGCGTATTCAGCCAGGAGCAGCCTCCCGGCGTCATTGCCGGCAACCTGGTAGATGATAAAAGTAAGGCCGTGGCGTCTGCCACCGTTGAGCTGGTTGCCTACAGCGACAGCATCGCCCCCGTTTCAATGACCACGGATAAGGACGGCGCTTTTGCCTTTACCCGCCTGCGTTTTTCCCTGTACAAATTAAAGATTTCTTATATAGGCTATAAGCAGCTGGTGCTGGACAGCATCAACGTGCGGGCCGACCGTTTTGATTTTAACCTCAGCGATATTGCGCTGAAACAAACTTCCGCCAGCGATTTGAATGAAGTAGTGGTATACGCCGAGAAGCCGCTCATTGAAAGCAAGGATGGCAATATCACGTTCAATGCGGCCGAGTCGGCGCTGAGCGCCGGCAGCAATGCCAGCGAATTACTGAAAACAGTTCCGCTGGTAACGGTCGATCCCAATGGCAAGGTGACCCTGCGCGGCCGCGAGCCGAAAATACTTATCGATGATAAGCCCGTGGAGCTGAATGCGCAGCAGCTGCAGGATTTTCTCGAATCGCTGCCCGGCAGTTCCATTGAAAAGATAGAGGTAATGACCAATCCGCCGCCGCAATACGCCAATGAACCGGGCGGGGTTATCAATATCGTTACCCGCAAAGGGAAGCCGGGCTTCGGCGGGCGTATCAACCTTACCGCAGGCTCGCGCAACGATGTCACGCTGAGCAGCAGCATCACCTATCGTAGAAACGGGCTGGCGGCTAATATCAGCGCCGGTGCAGGCGGCAGCCGGTTTAACAGCGAAGGATATTCAAAACGGCAGAATGTATACGCCGATTCGACCAATTATTTTAATTCCACTTCCTCCTCCGATAGTCGCAGCATAAGGCCCAACGGACGGCTGAGCGTGGATTATGACTTCGACAAGCGGAATGCGCTTAACCTGACAACGCAATTCAACCAGAACGATTTTACCAACCACAGCCAGGTGGAGTATATGAACATGAACCGGTTTCAGTCCATTTACCGGCTGAGCCATCGCATGGTGTCCAGCGAAGGGGGCAATAATAATCCCAGCGCCAGCTTATCGTATATACACAAAGGCAAAACGTATGGTGAAATACTGCGTATCATCACCGGCGCCAATTATTCGTACAGCAATAACGAGCGCAATTTCTACCAGCAGTTCCTGAACCCCGATTATACGCCTAATGGCATCGATTCAACCCAGCGGCAGGGAAACGATACCTGGAATAACGCGGTATCCGTACGGGTAAGCTATGATAAGCCGTTCAATAACTTCAGGACCTTTCTTTCGGTCGGTTCCTTTTATACCCGCAACAACAGCCGGCCGGTGGTAAGCTCTTATTTTTTCAGCAAACCCGACAATGCTTTTGTGCGGAATGAGGCGCTGAGCAATGATTTTCGGTTTCACCAATCGATTACTAATTACCGGGCTTCGCTGAAGCAGGTCATCCTGGAAGGCTTTTCAGTACTGGCCGGTACTTCGCTGGAGCAGACCGATTTTGCATTTGCTTTTACCAAGGCGGCCAATGCCTCCAACACCTATCGCACCTGGCTGCCGTTTGCAAATATCAACCGAACCTGGAAGGACAAGCTGAATATGACGCTGGCTTATCGCCGCAGTATCCGCCGCCCGGGCATCGGTGAGCTGAACCCCACGGTAGACAACAGCGATCCTTATACCATCCGTTTCGGCAATCCCAACCTGCAACCTTCGTTGTCGCATAATTTCGATTTGATGTTCGGGCGCACCACGCCGGACTATTATCTCAACCTGGGTATGGGATATAATATCGTATCGGCCATTTACCAGTCCATACGCACGCTAACGCCCGATGGGCGCACGCAGATTACCTGGGATAATATCAGCAGCCGCCGTGAATACGAAATCAGCACGTGGAACGGCTACACGTTTTCAAGAAAGCTGCGTATCAATGCAAGCGCCAGCTATAGTTATAACCAGTACAGCGACTACGATAAGCGGGTGAACCGTTACCGTAACGGGGGGACGTTTACCTCCAATTTCAGCACTACCTGGATGCCCACCGATACATGGAATGCGACCGGGCATTTTACCTACAACCGGTTTTCGAATCCGCAGGGGAGCGTACGCGGTAACCTGAGCATGAACCTCGGCGTGCAGCGTAAGCTATTCAATAAAAAACTCATCATTACCCTCAATGCCATCGATCCTTTCTTCCAGCAAAAGAACCGGGTATATACCTATGGCAGTAATTTCAACCTGGAAAGCTACAGCAGCACACAGACAAGGAATTTCCGGCTTACGCTAAGCTATAACCTGGCCAAAGTAAACAAGGGCAATAAGCTATCGGGAAATGATAAGTCGAAGCTGAAAAGCCTGATGAGGAAATAAGCAGGAAAAAAAGAGCGGAAGACCGGGCTCGAACCGGCCACCTACAGCTTGGGAAGCTGTCGCTCTACCAGATGAGCTACTTCCGCTTGAACGGCGACTAAAGTACGAATTTTTTGTAAAAGAAGGTCTATAGCTCCATCGGGGCGGTATGTTCGTAGCCAGAATCATCATGTTGTCAAATAGCCCCGTAGGGGTGACATGTTATTCGATTTTACATGTCGCTCCTACGAAGCTGGACGTATGACGAGATTTTATTTGCTACGAATATGACGCCCCGATGGGGCTGCTTTTTTCTTACCACAACGGTTTATTCTGATAATAATCCAGCACTTTGGTGCGCAGGAGGTAGTCGTAGCGGGCCATGATAAGGTTGATATTGGTGCGGTCGAGGTTGTTTTTGGCGATGATGTAATCCACCGAGGTAATGACGCCTTCATTAAAACGTATTTCGGCCGAGCGGAAGGATGCTGTATAGGCCGCCAGCTGTTCGGTGAGCGTTTTATACCGGCTGATGGAAGCGGTCATGTTTATATATGCCTGTTCTATCGACTGTTTGAGCTGTATTTTGGTGGTTTGCAAAACGTATTCGGTATTTTTCTGCTGTATGCGCGCCAGCTTTACCCGGTTGCGGGCCTGGAAATTATTGAAGATGGGAATATTGAGGTTGAGCGAAACGGTATTATACAGGTTATTGTTAAGCTGGGTATTGTAAGGTACTTTTTGGGCCAGGTAGCTGGAGTGCGGCGTATATACAAAGCTTTGCGTACCATTGACCATTACATAATCTTTGGAGACAACATCGTTGGTGTTTAAAAGTACGTTGTCATAAGTGGCGCTCGAATAGTTGGTGTTAAATCCATCGTTTAATGAAAGAATGGGGTACATATTCCCTTTGGCCACTTTAACGGCTTTGCCGGCGCTTTTTTCCCGTAGTTCTGCCGCTTTTACCATCGCCAGCTGCCGCAGGGAGATGGAATAGATGCTATCCGGTGTGGTATCATAGAAAAGTTGAAACTGGTCGGCATTGATTCTTTCCAGCTGCATGCCGGGGCTATAGTCCACGTTCATGAGCTGGCAGAGCGCTATTTTGGCCGACCCGAGCGCGTTCTGGTTGTTGATAACCGTGAGCTGGTTGCTGGCCAGGTCGCCCTTCAGGTCAGAGAGCAGGGAGGGCATAACGGCGCCGTCCCTATTGAGCACTTCCAGGCGGGCTACCTGTTTTTTGCTTACCTCCACCTGGTTCTGCGATTGGATGAGCAGGTCGGCGCTGCTCAATACCTGCAGGTAGGCCAGTATAACGCTAAGGGTGGTATTGTCTTTGTTTTGCTGGTAATCCATTTTAGATGCATCGTAGGCCAGCGCGTTTTGCTTAATGCTGTTCTGCAATGCCAGTCCGCCAAATACGCGCACACCGGCATTCAGCCCGTAGCTGGCGAAATTGACCTGCTGGTTAACGAATGCATTGGATGTGGGGTCGATGCCGCGTCCTTCGTTGATGCCATGGTTGGCAAACCCGTTGATATAGGGTAGCAAATTGGTTTTGGCCTGCTTCCAGCTAATATCGGCCGTTTGCATCTGCAAATCGCTTTGTCTTACCTGCAGGTTGTTGGTTACGGCGGTTTCTATGCATTGTTTTAATGTAAACGAATGGGTAGCCGTATCCTGGCACAGGCTGTATACAGGGCAGCAGAATATAACAATGATTAAATAAGCGCTTGCTGCTGTGTGCTTGAACATGGTATTTCCTTTTTTCTATTGTTGACCGGAGGTATCCACCCGGCCATCGAGTAAATGAATGATGTGCGAGCCATAGGCCGCATTTTTTTCAGAATGTGTTACCTGTATAATGGTGACCCCTTCGCTGTTAAGCTGTTTAAACAGATCCATGATTTCTTCCCCCTGTTTGGAATTGAGGTTGCCGGTGGGTTCGTCGGCCAGTAATAGCTGCGGTTTGGCAATCAGCGCGCGGGCGATACCTACCAGCTGTTGCTGCCCGCCGGAAAGCTGGGTGGGAAACAAATCTTTTTTGCCCACTATCTGGAAGCGGTCCAGCATATCGGCTACCATGGCTTTGCGTTCGGAACCTTTTACATCCTGGTAAAGGAGCGGGGTTTCTATATTTTCGTACACGGTGAGCTCGTCTATAAGGTGGTAAGCCTGGAATACGAATCCGATATGCCTTTTATAGAGATTGGAGCGCTGTTTTTCCTTCAGCTTGTGTACCGCCTCTCCCATAAACATATACTCGCCTTCGTTCGCGTCGTCCAGCATACCGATGACGTTGAGCAGGGTCGATTTGCCGGAACCTGAAGGTCCCATAATAGAAACAAACTCGCCCTGGTTGATGGTAAGATTGATGTCTTTTAAGATAAAATTCGGTTTGCCGCCGATGGTCACCCATTTTGAAATGTGCTTGAGCTCTATCATTTTTATTTATTGAGTTTATGTACCGGTTTATCCTGTACAGCTCACGGGCCTTTCTTTCCTTAAACTGTGCCAGCTTTTAACCGCTTGTTTATAAGCAGGTTAGTGTAAATGTACGAAACCCGGTGTGCGAAAACGGACACCGGGTGTACGGTTTTGTATTTATTCCGCCCGCAGGCTTTTGACCGGGTTGGTCCATGCCGCTTTGATCGTTTGTGCCGTTATGAGGAGGGTGGTGACGATGCCCAGCAATGCGATGGCGATCACAAAAGGCAGGACGCTAAGCGGTATGCGGTAGGCATACCCGTTGAGCCAGGTCCGCATCAGCCACCAGGCGGGCAGGCAGGCCACTAAGCCGGCCAGGCCAATGACCGGTACAAACTCTTTTATAAACAGGCCGATGATGCCCGATACCGGGGCGCCTATCACTTTTCGGATGCCGATTTCTTTGGTTCTTTTCTGTATGCTGAGGGATACAAGGCCCAGCACGCCGAGCAGCACAATGATGAAGGCCAGCGCGGTGGCTGTATACGCCGCTTTCTGCAATTGCAGCTCTTTTTTATACAATTGCTTCAGCGCATCGTCCATAAAATTGTATTCGAAGGGCGCCCCTGGCATCAGGGCAGCCCATTGTTTTTGCACGGCGCCGATGCTTTTACCTATGTTGCCCGGCCGGAGCTTCACCGAGAAAAAGCGGTAGATGGTATTGACATGCACATTTATAAAAGTAATGGGCCGGATGCTGTTTTGCATGGAGTCGAAATTAAAGTCGGCCGTTACCCCACTGATGGTGAGCATGGGCTGGTAGCCCAAAATGCGCACTTGTTTGCCGATGGCTTCCTGCGGATTGCGCCAGCCCAGGGCGATGGACTGCGATTCGTTGATGACGATTTTGGTGGAATCGGCCGGCGTATAAACCGGTGTAAAGAAACTGCCGGCTTTCATCGGTATCGAATAAGTGGCCGCATATTGGTTGTCGGTAGTGAGCTGTTGCGAAGTAATGGCTTGCGTGGAATCGCCGCCAGCCTTATATAGTTGCAGCGAGCCGGAATTCATGCCATTGGGTATTTCGAACGAAAGGGCAACATTGCTTACTTCCGGCATTGCCGCCAGCTGTTCACGTATGGCTTCCATGTGCTGCACGCCTTTTTGCGACCAGTCCCTCGGCAGCTGCGAATACAGGATGTATTCTTTATTATAGCCAAGGTCCTTATCGAAGAAATAACGCACCTGCTGCGAAATGATGATGGCGCCGATAAACACCACCGCCGCCGTGCCAAACTGGAAAGCCACCAGCGATTTGCGCAGCCAGATGTTTTCCTGCACCGTTTTTAATTTTCCTTTCAGCGAATCCACCGATTTGAGGGAGGATAATACAAAGGCCGGGTAGATGCCCGCCACAAACCCCACCAGCAGGGCCAGGATAAATGGCGCTGCCAGCAATGCGGGTGGAAAATTCAATAAGCCTGGTATTTCTTTTCCGATCATCTGCCCGAAAAACGGCCGCAGGAAAATATACAGGAGCAGGGCGATCAGCACGGCCAGTTCTACCAATAAAACGGATTCTACGAGAAACTGTGCCACCAGCTGTTTTTTCAGTCCGCCCAGCACCTTGCGCAATCCTATTTCTTTCATCCGGGCGGAGGACCTGCTCACGGCCATGTTGATGAAATTGATGACCGCCATCAGCAATATAAAAACCGCCACGAGCGTGAGGGTGTAGATGTTCTTTTTAACTATTCCGTTGTTGGCCTCCAGGTAATATTTTTTCAGGGGCGTCAGCACCTGCTGCATGTTGGTCACGAAATACGCCGGTGCATTTTTTTTCATCAATTGCTGGATGGGCTCTTCCAGGTCTTTGGCCGTTACGTCTTTGCGCAATTCCACCAGGCCCACGATGTTGGGGTTTTGCCAGGCATCGATGGTCCGCCCGAAAAAAGAAACCGCGGCGGCGGAGAGAAAAAATTGATTAAAATTATTGTCGTTGAGCATCGTCACCGAATTCAGCGCCGGCTGTTTCAATACGCCGGTGATCATAAAATCATGCCGGGAGCCGGAAAAGTTATCGATGGCCAGCGTTTGTCCCACCACATCCGTTTTACCAAAGTATTTAATGGCTTTTTCTTCCGTGATCACCAGCGAAAAAGGATCGTTCAGCGCCGTTCCCGCATTGCCGTGGAGCAGGGTAAAGCCGTACATGCCGAGGAGCGTGCTGTCGCCTATCTGCAGCCCCTCCCGGAAATGTTTATCTTCTTTGGATACGGCGGAGGTAACGCCATCCCACCGGTAATAATTGGCCACCAGGTTGGGATATTGCTCCCGCAGGGCCCTGGGCAGGTAACCGAGGGTCGATAAGGGGAAACCCATTCCCGGTTCTTTCCACTGGCTCTGCAGGATATACTGGTTATCGGCATTCCTGAGGGAGTGGTTTACTTTCCACTCGCTCCAGGCATAGGCGCCGATGAGCAATGTAAAAGCAAGACCGGTGGCAAGGCCGATGATATTCACGGTAGAATAAAAGCGGCTTTTGACGATGGTGCGCCAGGCGATTTTGAGGTAGGTCTTGAGCATATATTTTTTCGTAGCTTTTCTTTATTCGCTTCGCAGGCTCTTCACCGGGTTGGCCAGCGCCGCCCTGATGGCCTGGTAGCTTACCGTGAGCAGGGCAATAGCAACGGCCAGCAATCCCGACAGCACAAATACTTTCCAGCTGATGCTTACATGGTAATTAAATGTGCCCAGCCATTTGTGCATCGCCCACCAGGCCACCGGCGAGGCAATAAGGATGGCTATTACCACCAGCTTCAGGAAGTCTTTCGACATCAGCGCCGTAATACCGGTAATGCCCGCGCCCAGCACTTTGCGGATACCTATTTCCTTGATCCTGTTTTCGGCCATATAAGTGGCCAGGCCAAACAGGCCCAGGCAGGAAATGAAAATCGTGAGCCCGGCAAATAAGGTGGCGAGGGTGCTGATCTGCTGCTCATCGCTGAACTTCTTTGCATATTCCTCATCCACGAAATGGTATTCGAAAGGGTATTGCGGATTGTATTTTTTGAATATTTTTTCTGTCGCGGCCAGCGCCTTTGCCGTGCTGTATTGCGGGTTAAATTTTATATGTATGGTATAAAACCATCCTTTCGGCCCCATGATCACCATTGGCCTCAGGGCCTCATAGGGTGAGCGCAGGATAAAATCTTTTATAGCGCCAGCCACATGCCAGCTGATGCCATCGTATTTGATGATTTGTCCCAACGGCTGCTTAAATCCCATCATTTTTACTGCCGATTCATTGAGCAGGCAGGCAGTGGAATCGGTAGGGTAATTTTCAGGATCGATATCACGGCCTGCCGCTATTTGCATACCGGCCGTCTTTACCAGCTTGCCGTCGGAGCAGAGGCAGTCAAAAATGATTTTGGCATTGGGGACTTTGCCCGCCCATTCAAATTCCCAGGAATTGCTCCAGCCTTCGGTAATGGGAGCGCTGGTTTTACTGGTGGAAAGGACCGCGCCGGAACTAAGCAGCTCATTTTTTATCAGCGTATAATTTTTGGTGATATCGCCATCCATAAAAACATAGGCAAGATTGGCTTTGGAATAACCTGTTGCACGATCCTGCGCATATCTTATCTGCCGGTCTACGATAATAGTGGCGATGATCAATATAATGGCAAAGGTAAACTGCATGACCACCAGTACCTTGCGCGGCGTTACCAGGGTATTGGCAGCTTTAAAAGTCCCTTTTAATATACGAACGGGCCTGAAGGCCGACAGGTAAAAAGCGGGATAGCTGCCGGCAATAAGTCCCGTAAAAAGGATAAAAACAAGCCCTGAAAGCCAGAACCAAATGCTGTCATAGGGAATATATAGCTGCTTTTCCGTTAGCCGGTTGAAGGCGGGCAGTGAGACCTGTACGATGCCTATCGACAGGAGGGCGGCAATAAAGGAGATAAACACCGATTCGCCGAGGAATTGGGTTACCAATCCCCCTTTTTGTGCGCCTATCACTTTGCGTATGCCCACTTCCTTAGCCCTTTTTTCGCTGCGTGCGGTAGACAGGTTCATGAAGTTGATACAGGCGATGAGCAGGATGAAAGCGGCAATAACAGCGAATACACGAACGGTTTCTATACGGCCGCCTGCGGGCTGGCCGTTTTCGAATTTGCTGTACAACCGCTGTTTGCCGAGCGCATAGAGGAACACCTCGGTTTTTTCCCTGCCGTTGAGGTGGTCGATGGTAATATTTTTTACACGGTTGTTGAAAGCGGCCAGGGAAGCGTTCTGCCTGAGCAGCACATAAGTGGTGGTGGAATTATTGTTCCAGTTGCTGTCGTCCCATTTGCGCTCGTGCATATAGCTCCATGGCAGCAGGTATTCGAATGTAAAATCGGTATTGTTGGGCAGGTCTTTCATAACGCCGGTTATCGTCACATTGTCCCTGTTATCGAGCCGGATGATCTTCCCCATGGGATCTTCGTCGCCAAACAGCTTTTTGGCCAGCTTTTCGGTGATGACCATCGAATAAACCGTACCCAGCGCAGTATGGGGATTGCCTTTTAGCAGGGGAAAACTGAACATAGTCAAAAAATCAGGGTCTACCATGGTGCCTGTTACATTCAGGCGTTTATCACCCAATGTAAAAAGAAGGCTTTTATCCCAATTCACCCTGGTAGTAGCTTCTGCTTCGGGATAATCCTGCCTGATGGTTGGCCCCAGTATTTTGGGCGTAGTATTCCAGCATTGCAGCTTACCGTCGAATGTAGATCGGTTCCATGCCGTATACAGCCGGTCGGTTTTTTCGTGGAAGCGGTCGTAGCTTACTTCGTTCTGTATCCACAGCAGGATAATAATGGCGCTGGCCATGCCAATGGCCAGTCCCGCAATATTGATAAAGCTGAAACCCTTACTGCGGGCCATATTGCGAAAGGCGATTTTCAGATAGTTTTTAAACATGCTGCCTGAAATTTGGTATATACTAATCTTTTTTCATTTCTTATTCCTCATTTCTACTCACTCCGCAGGCTCTTCACCGGGTTGGCCAGTGCAGCCCTGATAGCCTGGTAGCTTATCGTGAGCAGCGCAATGGCCACCGCCAGGAATCCCGACAGTGCAAATATTTTCCAGCTGATGCTGATACGGTAATTAAAGGTGGCCAGCCATGTGTGCATGGCCCACCAGGCTACCGGCGAGGCAACGATAATGGAGATTACGACCAGTTTTAAAAAGTCTTTCGACATCAGCGCCGTGATACCGGCAATACCCGCGCCCAGCACCTTGCGGATGCCTATTTCCTTGATCCTGTTTTCGGCCATATAAGTGGCCAGCCCAAACAGGCCCAGGCAGGAAATGAAGATGGTGAGACAGGCAAATAAGGTAGCCAGGGTGCCGGTGCGTCGCTCATCGCTGAATTTCTTTGCATATTCCTCATCCACGAAATGGTATTTGAATGGGTATTGCGGGTTGTATTTTTTATATATTTTTTCCGCTGTGGCCAGCGCTTTTGCTGTGTTGTATTGGGGATTGAACTTGATATGCATGGTATTGAACCAGCCTTTGGGACCTTGTATCACCATCGGCTTCAGAGGCTCATAGGGCGATTGCAGGATAAAGTCTTTTATAACGCCTACTACATGCCAGCTGATATCGTTGTCTTTGACGATTTGCCCCAGCGGCTGTTTAAATCCCATGATCTTTACCGACGATTCGTTCAGTATGCAGGCAGTGGAGTCGGTAGGATAATTGATAAGATCGATATCGCGGCCCGCTACGATTTGCATACCGGCGGTCTTTACCAGGTTGCCGTCGGTAGCGAAGCGGTCGAAGTCGATTTTCGAATTGGGGTCCTTACCTGCCCATTCAAATCCCCAGGAATCGCTCCAGCCTTCGGTAAGCGGGGCGCTGGTTTTGCTAACGGCAAGGGCGGTGCCCGAACCAATCAGCTCGTTTTTGATGAGGGTATAATTTTTATCGATATCACCGTCGAGGAAAACATAGGCCAGGTTGGCTTTGTTGTAACCCGACTCGCGCTCCTGCGCATATTTTATCTGCCGGTTGATGGTAATAGTGGCAATGATAAGAATGATGGCAAAGGTAAACTGTATTACCACCAGTATCTTGCGGGGGGCTATCAGCGCGTTGGTGGCTTTAAATGTTCCTTTCAATATACGTACGGGGTTAAAGGCCGAGAGGTAAAAAGCAGGATAGCTGCCGGCGATAAGCCCGGTAAACAAAATGAATACAATGACCCCCAGCCAGAACCAGGGGTTGCCATAAGGTATGAACAACTCTTTTTGAGTAAGCTTGTTAAAGCCATGCAGCGATAGCTGTACGATACCGAGGGCCAGCAGTGCGGCGATAAAAGCGATTAGAATGGATTCGCCCAGGAACTGGCTTACCAGCCCGGCTTTTTGCGCGCCCACCACTTTACGGATGCCAACTTCCCTGGCCCGCTTCTCGCTGCGGGCGGTGGAGAGGTTCATAAAATTGATACAGGCAATGAGCAAAATAAAGGCGGCGATGATGCTAAACACCCGTATGGTTTCTATACGTCCGCCGGCCGGTTTGCCGTTTTCGAATTTGCTGTACAGTCTTTGTTTACTAAACTCATAAAGAAACACTTCGATCTTTTCCCGCCCGTTGAGGTGGTTGATGGTAATATTCTTTACCCGATCATTGAAAGCGGCTCTGGAAGCAGTCGCTTTGAGGAGTACATAAGTAGTCGTGGAGTTATTATCCCAGCTGCTGTCATCCCATTTCCGTAAGTGCATGTAACGCCAGGGTAGCAGGTATTCAAAATTAAAGCGGGTATTGTTGGGGAGGTCTTTCATGACCGCTGTTACGGTAAAGTTATCCCTGTTGTCCAGCTTGACGATCCTGCCCATCGGGTCTTCATTACCAAACAACTTTTTAGCCAGCTTTTCAGTGATGACCATCGAGTAATCGGTGCCAAGCGCCGTACGGGGATTGCCTTTCAGCAGCGGGAAGCTGAACATGGTCAGGAAAGCAGGATCTACCATGGTACCCGATACGTTCAGGCGTTTATCTCCCAGCGAAAAAAGAAAGCTACTGTTCCAGGCTACCCGGGCAGTGGCTTCCACTTCGGGATAATCCTGCCGGAGTGTCGGCCCCAGTATTTTTGGGGTGGTCGTCCAGCATTGCAGCTTGCCGTCGAATTCGGATCGGTTCCATGCCGTATATAGCCGGTCGGTCTTATCGTGGAAGCGGTCGTAGCTCACCTCGTTTTGTATCCACAGCAGGATGATGATGGCGCTGGCCATGCCTATGGCCAGTCCCGCTATATTAATAAAGGTAAAACCCTTACTGCGGGCCATATTGCGAAAGGCAATTTTCAAATAGTTTTTAAACATACTGACAAGTTTGTATACTTATCCTGACGCAGATGCGCTCTTTTTGTTACAAGCCGTTCCTTTTTTTAGCTGCTAGCAGCTCGCGGCTCATAGCTAGCAGCTTCCCCTATTCGGTCCGCAGGCTTTTAACCGGGTTCGACAATGCCGCCCGGAAGGCCTGGAAGCTGACCGTGGTAATCGCTATAATAACGGCGCTGATACCCGCCGCAATGAATATCCACCAGTTGATATCGGTGCGGTAGGCAAAATCCTTCAGCCAGTTGTGCATAACAAACCAGGCAAGGGGAGAAGCCATAAAGAATGCGATGACCACCAGCAGCAGGAAATCTTTCGACAGCAGGTGCACGATATTCGATGCCGAGGCGCCCATTATCTTACGGATACCTATTTCCCGGGTGCGCTGCATGGTGCTGTAGGAGGCCAGTCCCAGCAGGCCGAGACAGGAAATAAAAATAGCCAGTATGGCAAAGTTCAGGAACAGCCTGCCAAACCTTTCTTCCGCACGGTACTGCCGGTCGAAAAACTCATCCAGGAAATAATAGCTGAAAGGCCTGTTGGGTATCAGTGTCTTCCATTTGCTTTCGATGGCTGCCAGCGTAGCCGGAAGATCGGCGGCGGTTATATTGGCCGAAACCAGGTCACAGCCATCGGGCTCAATACGCATGCTCAGGGGCTTGATAGGCTCCTGCAAAGAGCGGAAATGAAAATCTTTCATCACGCCGATAATCTTCCCTTCGCGGCCCCATTGCTTAAAGCGCCTGCCAACGGCCTGCTGCGGGCTACTGTAGCCAAACATTTTTACGGCGGCTTCATTAAGCACCATTGCCTGCGTGGTATCGGTGCCAAATGAACGGGAGAAGGCGCGGCCTGCGACCATCTTTATTTTAAACTGGGGTATATAATCCCAGTCCACGAAATACAAATCGAGGTTGGCGATCTGCAGATCGCCTTTTATGTTTTCAACCTCAGAATAAGCGCCGGGATTGCCGCCGCCCGGGACGCTGGACGACATGGCGGTCGATTTTACCCGGGCAATACCTGTTATCGCCTGCTTAAAGCTGGTCCGGGCAGGATCGCCGTGGGTATCTATCACCATTATCTGGTCCTTACTAAAACCCAAATCACGGTTGCGCATATAGCTCATTTGCCTGTATACCACGATCGTCCCGATGATCAGGGCTATGGAAATGGTGAACTGTGCAACGACGAGCCCTTTTCTCAGTAAGATGCCTTTGCTGCCCGTGGCAAAACGTCCTTTCAATACCGTAATGGGTTTAAAGGAAGATAACACCAGCGCCGGGTAAACACCCGCCAGCAGGCCGATGCCGATGGCGGCCAGCAGCAGCAGCAGTAAATCACGCCCGTTGCTGAAGATGCCGGTACTGATGGTTTTGCCGGCCAGCTTATTAAACAGCGGCAGCAGTAAAGCCGATAAACCAATGGCCAGTAATACCGCGATTAGGCAGAGCATGACCGATTCGCCTATGAATTGCCGGGTGAGCTGCATTTTTTCTGCGCCTATCACTTTGCGTATGCCCACTTCTTTGGCGCGCTCTGCGGAGCGTGCCGTGGTAAGATTGATAAAGTTGATACAGGCAATCAGCAGGATGAAAATGGCAACAATGGAAAAAATATACACGTTATTGATATTGCCTGTTTTACTATCGTTGCGGGTAGACCGCAGGTATACATCCCTTAAGGGCTCCAGTATCAAAGTGGCATACATCTGGCTTTTCCTCATTTGCTCCCCGTTGCGCTTTTCGAGGAAGGCGGGGAATTTTGCCTGCAGGGCGCGGGCATTGGTACCCGGCTTCAGCAGTATATAGGCGGAAGAGCCATAGTTGCCCCATTGGGTGTCGAGGCGGGGATTGAATTTTTGCGTGAGCGTGCTCATCGATACCAGGACATCCGCCTTTATCTGCGAGTTTTCGGGAATATCTTTCATGATACCGGTTACGACAACATGGTGGTTATCGCTCGTCATTAATAAAGTCTGGCCAACGGCGTTGTTGATGTTTCCGAAGTATTTTTTGGCAGCCGTTTCCGACATTACCACGCTCAGCTGTTCTTTGAGGGCCGTTTTGGGATTGCCCTTTAATAGTTTAAAGTCGAATATTTGGAAAGCGGCGGAGTCGGCAAATAGGGCATTTTCTTCCTGGAACTTGATGTCTCCTTTCCTGAACAGCAGGCTTCCGCCATTGAAGCGGGCAAAAGCTTCTATTTCGGAAAACTCGTTTTTGAGGTTTGGCGGCACGGCCCAGGAAGGCCCGCCCGCATTGATGGTTTCGGTAGGCGTTTTGATATCGCATACCACGCGGTAGGTGCGGTCAGCCTTTGTATTAAAGGCGTCATAGCTCAGCTCGAACCGTATATACAGAAATATCAGGAAACAGGCTGCCATACCAACGGTCAGTCCCATGATATTGATAAACGAAAATACCCGGTGCCGCCACAGGTTGCGGAAGGCTATCCTGAAATAATTTTTTATCATAGTTTTTTTTTAAGCTACTAGCTGTGAGCTGCGAGCTGCGAGCCGTTTGCCGCGAATCAGTATTCGCAGCTTGCGGCTCGTAGCTCGCAGCTTTTTTACTCGGTTCGCAGGCTTTTTACCGGGTTGGCAATAGCCGAACGGAAAGCCTTATATCCCACTGTAATCCACGCTACCAGCAGCGAGCCGATGATGGCAAGGACAAAAAAACCGATGCCGAGACTGATCTGGAAAGCGAAGTTTCCCAGCCAGCGGTGCATGATATACCAGGCCAGCGGGGCGGCGATGATAAATGCGATACCGATAAGCAGGGTAAACTCTTTTGAAAACAGGTACATGATATGTGCAATGGAAGCGCCCAGCACTTTTCGGATACCCACTTCTTTGGTGCGTTGTACCGCCATAAAGGATACCAGCCCGTAAAGCCCGAGGCAGGATATGAAAATGGCAATGGCCGCAAATAGGGTATAGAGTTTTGACAGCTGGTTTTCCTGTTTATAAAACCCGGCTATCTGCTCATCGAGGAATTTGTAGTCGTATATATAATCCGGGAAAAATGTATTCCAGGTTTTTTCTATCGTAGCCAGCGCCGCCGGCGCTCTGCCCATATCTATTTTAATACCGATGATGCGGTAGTTTCCTTTTCTGCAAGCGAGCACAACAGGAGAAATCGGATCGCGCAGCGAGTTATCATGAAAGTCTTTTACAACGCCTACTACCGATCCCTGCAGCTCGCCTTTCCAGAAACTGATTTCTTTGCCCAGTATGTCGGTCACATTTTTGATGCCCAGTTTTCTAACAACGCTTTCATTCACCAGGAACTCACGCACCGTATCGGTTTCTATATAATTACGGCCGGCTACCAGTTGCAGGCCATAGGTAGCAAGGTAACTGGCGTCTGCCCATTTGAGGCTGGGCTCAAATGGGGTAGGGGTGGGCGAGCGATCGAAGTTAAAATCACTTGTCCAGGAATCGCCGCTGGAAGGAGCCGCATAGCTGAAGCTGATGTTTTTGATACCGGGCTGCTGCAGCAGCACATTGCGCAGGGCATCCGTTTTGGTGCGGCTGATGCTGTCGCTAGGCAATGGCGTAGTGACAATGGCTTCTTTTGCGAATCCCATAGATTCGTTTTTGAAAAATTTCATCTGGCTTACCACCACCAGCGTGCCGATAATCAATACCTGTGCTATGGCGAATTGCAGTATGACCAATCCTCTTCTCAGCGAAAGCCCGCCGATGGATTTGGACGTCATCCTGCTTTTGAGCGCTTCTATGGGATGGAAGCCCGACAATATGATGGCGGGATAGAATCCGGATAAAAGGGTTACGCCAACGGTTGTTATCAAAAGAAATAAGCCAACAGCCGGCAGCTTATCGTGTTTCCATGAAAGCGGTATATCCAGCAACCGGCCCAGCAGCGGCAGTACCAGCCAGGTAATAACAACGGCCACCATAACGGCACAAAGTGTAATAAGAAAAGTTTCACCCAGGAATTGTGCTGCCAGCTGTTTGCGGCTGCCGCCCAGCACTTTTCGAACGCCCACTTCCTTGCTGCGGTTGACGGCCTGCGCCGTAGCCAGGTTAATGAAATTAACGCAGGCCACAATAAGCAGGAACAGGCCGATAAGCGATAAGGCGTTGATGAGCTTTTTGCTGAAAGTGCGCTGGTTAAAATTGCCAAAGCGATTGTCGAAATGGATATCGCTCAATGGCTGTAAATGGTAGGAGGTCCTGATATTGGGATTGTCATCCGTGCGGTGCTTACGATAGAATCCCTGTAGCAGGGCATCGAATGCAGCCTGCCCCATTCCTTCCGGCAATACCACCAGGCAGTTGAAGGAGCTGGCAGTATTGCTCCAATCGGTGTTGGACGTTTGCCAACTGGTTTTTAAGGATATAAGCACCTTTAACGGGAAGTCGGTGGCAGCGGGCATATCCTTTATAATACCGGTTACCTTTAAATGGGTGCGGGTATTGCGGATGATGGTTTTTCCCATGGCCTGCTCCCAGCTGCCGAAGTATCGTTCTGCTTCGCTCTGCGCAAGGACAACGGTACGGGGTTCCGACAAAGCCGTAGCCGGATTGCCCGCCAGCCAGCTGATATCAAGTACGTTTGTCAGCTCTTTATCGGCGAAGAACACCCCTTTTTCCAGGCTGAATTTTTTTATATTACCGCCATTGCCGGCAATGCTTATCTGTTCATCCTCTTCGCCCGATAACGCTGTTACCGCTTCCAGCTGCGGAAAATCCATGCGCAGCGCCTGCGGCGCGGGATAGGTAATGCCACTGCTGTAATCAGGATTCCCCACCCTGTCAAACCAGGTAGTGACACGGTAAATGCGATCTTTCTTTTTATGAAAAGTATCAAAGCCCTGCTCAAACTGTATCACCAGGAATATCAGCAGGCAGGAAGCGATGCCGATACCCAGTCCCGCCACATTGATCAGCGCAAAGCTTTTGTTGCGCGCCAGGTTGCGGAAGGCGGTTTTGAAATAATTTTTTATCATAAGGATGCAGTATAATATCTTACTCGCTCCGCAAGCTCTTCACCGGGTTGGCCAGCGCCGCTTTTATTGCCTGGAAACTGATGGTAACAAGGGCCACCAGGGCGGCGATGCATCCTGCCAGCAGGAATATCCACCAGGGAATGCTTGTGCGATACGCAAAATCATTCAGCCATTGGTGCATGGCATACCATGCCACCGGGAAGGCCAGCAGGGCCGCAATGCCCACCAACTTTAAGAAATCGGCGGAAAGCAGGCCTACAATGGTGGCCGTGCCGGCGCCCAGCACTTTGCGGATACCGATTTCCTTGACGCGTTGGGTGGTGGCAAAAGCCGACAGGCCGAACAATCCCAGGCAGGCAATAAAAATGGCGATACCTGCAAAGGCCGTAAAAATGCTGCCCTGCTTCTGCTCGGAATTGTACAGCTTACCGAAGCGATCGTTTAAGAATGTGTATGTATAAGGGGTCTCGGGAAGGAATTTTTTCCAGGTCCTTTCTATATGTTGCAATGCATGCGGCAGGTTGCCGGTTACTTTCACCGATATATAACCGTAATTATCCAGGTTGATGGCCTCCTCGTACAGCACCAGTGGCACGATACGCTGGTGCAGGTCTTCAAAATGGAAATCGGCAAATACGCCTGCCAGTATGCCCTTGCGGCCGCCATAGGAGAATGGTTTTCCGATGGCTTCTTCGTTGGAATGCAATCCCAGCGCCCGCACAGCTTCTTCGTTGATAAGATAGGAGCTCGTATCCATACCAAAAGCGCGCGAGAAATTCCTGCCGGCCACAATGTTGATGTTATAAGTGGGTATGAATTGCTCATCCGCTACCACGAATTTAATATCGGCTTTGGTAGGCGCCAGTGAATCGCCGCGATTGATTTGCGATCCGCTGGCATCGAGCAGGCGGCCCGAAGGAATACGGGAGGAGCGGCCCGCGCTTTTAATGCCGGCATCGGCCAGCAAGGCGGTCTTAAACGATTCGTAAGATTTATTCAGCCCGCTGTTATAAGGCAGCGTTACTATCTGCTCTTTATTAAAACCAAGCGACATGTTTTGCATGTATTGCAACTGGCGGAATACGATGGCGGTGCAAATGATCAGGGCGATGGAAATGCCGAATTGCATCACTACCAGCGTGCGCCGGAAGGAGGCATGGGTGCCGCCGGTTTTCATCAATCCCTTCAATACCCGGATGGGTTGAAAGGAGGAAAGAAACAACGCAGGATACAGGCCGGCCAGTATGCCCGTAATAAAGGGCATGAGCAGGATGGGCACTATGACAGCACCTTTGAATAAGATACCTGCATCGAGCGATAAGCCCGACATACGGTTGAGCCAGGGCAGCGCCAGCCAGGTGAAAACAAAAGCCAGCAGCGCCGACATCCAGGTGATGAACACCGACTCTGTGAGGAACTGGGCTACCAGCTCTCTTTTTTCTGCGCCGGCTACCTTGCGTATACCTATTTCTTTGGCGCGCAGCACGGAGCGGGCGGTGCTCAGGTTCATATAATTGATACAGGCAATAAGCAGGATAAACAGGGCAATGGCCGAAAAAATATATACGCGTTTGCTGTCGCCGTTTATTTCGGCCTCGAAATCATTGTGTGCATACAGGTGGATATCCGTTAGTTTGCGCAGGGTGAGCGAAGTGCCCTGCGAAGGTTTAAACCGGCCATATTCGCCTGCCATGTGGCGATCTAAAAAAGCAGGAAACTGTGCTTCCAGCCTTTTGGGGTTATATCCGTCGGGCAATACGATATAGGTAAAAAAAGAATTGTTGCCCCAGTTGGTACGCAGGTTTTTTTCGCCGTATACCGCCGAATCCCGCAGGGTATTAAAGGAAATCATCACATTGGGATGAAAATGTGTATTGGCGGGCAGCTCTTTGTAAACGCCGGTGACACGGCAGTTGATCTGGTTATCGAGCCGCACCATTTTATTGATGGGGTCTTCGTTGCCGAAATATTTATGCGCCACCGTTTCGGTGAGCATAACGGAATAGGGATCTTCCAGCGCTTTGCGGGGATTGCCTTTGGTAACACCGGTGGTAAACACATCGAAAAAATGCTCATCGGCAAAATAAACATTCGGCTCCGTGAAAATTTTATCGCCGTATTTAAACGTGGTATTCCCGGCCTGCAGGAACCGGGTTTCTGTTTGTATTTCCTTGAAATCATTGGTCAGCAACGGGCCGAAAGGCGGCGATATGGTGCCCAGCTGCAGCGAAAGCATGCCTGTTTCGGGATTAAGAAAAGTGCGCTCTACCCGGTAAGTATTACGCGCCTTATCGTGGTAACGATCGTAGCTTACCTCGTACATAATATAACAAAGAATCAGCAGGCAGCAGGTGAGCCCCACCGCCAGCCCGAAAATGTTGATAAACGAAATAAACCTGTACCGGGACAGGTTTCGCAGGGCTATTTTCAGGTAGTTGCGGAACATATTTTTTTATTTAGCTAGCTCTTTCTAAACCATGATATTCTCAATCACTGTCTGCCCGTCGAGCATGCGAATGATGCGGTGGCTGAACCGGGCATCGTGCTCGGAGTGGGTAACCATAATGATGGTGGTGCCCTGTTCGTTTAAATCGGTGAGCAGCTGCATCACCTCGCTGCCGTTGCTGGAATCAAGGTTACCCGTCGGTTCATCCGCCAGTATCAGCTTGGGACGGTTTACCACGGCGCGGGCTACGGCCACACGTTGCTGCTGACCACCCGACAGCTGCTGAGGGTAGTGATTGCGGCGGTGCATGATTTGCATTTTATCGAGCACTTCTTCCACGCGGGTTTTGCGCTCGGCGGTTTTTATGCCGGTATATATCAGGGGCAGCTCCACGTTTTCAAACACGGTCAGCTCATCAATCAGGTTAAAGCTCTGGAATACGAAACCGATATTGTGCTTGCGCAAATCGGCCCGCTTGCGCTCGTTGAATTTGGCTACTTCGATGCCGTTGAATAAAAAACTGCCGGCATCGGGGTCATCCAGCAGGCCCAGGATGTTCAGGAGCGTGGACTTACCACAGCCCGAAGGGCCCATGACCGCCACAAATTCGCCTTCTTTTACATCAAACGACAATTTGTTGAGCGCAACGGTTTCCACCTCCTCGGTACGGTAAATTTTTTCGAGTGCTGAAATTTTTATCATGATGACTGTGTTTTAGAACGTAGTTATTGTGTGGTTGGTTACAGGCCGCCAACGATTTTATTTAAGTTGAAATATAAACAGGTTTACCGGCGATATGCCCAGTGTTTCATTCCCGGGCTCTTCTTCCGCGGCAAGATTGCCCGCGGCTGCTCCGCCTGCCGGTTCTATCCTTGCAGGCACAGCAGCAGCGGCGCAGGGACAGTTTTTTCCGCAAAAGTTCTTTGAAGAACCCGCGAGGCCGATGGCCATCAGCAGCAAAATACGCCAGGTGATTTTTGCTTTCATAAATTGATTGTTTTATAAAATCGTTTGCAGGGCGACCCACCCCGGGTTATTCTTTTTTCAATACCAGCTCCTGCATCTTATCATAATTTTCATAGCTGGAAGTAACCACTTTGTCGCCCGGTTTCAATCCCTGCAATACTTCATAATAATCCGGGTTTTGACGCCCCAGCTGGATATCTACCCTAAAAGCTATTTTGCCATTGTCGCTTACTTTAAAAATCCAGTTACCGCCCGTTTGCTGGTAAAAACCACCTTTCGCTACCAGCACGGCCTGCGTTTCATCGCTCAGCGCCAGGCGGATTTGGAGTGTTTGCCCGCGGCGGATGCCCTGGGGCACGTCGCCCACAAATTCCATGTCTACCTGGAACTTGCCGCCGGTTACCTGTGTAAACACTTTTTTAATTTTCAGCTTGTAGTCTTTGTCGGCAAAGGAGAACTCACCCACCAGGCCGGTAAAAATGCGTGAGAGATAATGTTCGTCTATATCTACCCGCACTTTGTAGCCGCTCAGCATATCTATCTGCCCGAGGCGTTCGCCCTTGTTTTTGTTTTGCCCTATTTCCACGTCCAGCGAGGTCAGCTGCCCGTCGATAGGAGAGCGTACAATGAGGTCGCCCACTTTTTTGCGCATTACCTGCAGGGCGTTCTGCGTGCGGTCGTACGATTGTTTGGCCTGTTCCAGCTCGAGCTTGGTAGAGGCGGAATCCTGCTTCAGTATCTGCTCGGTTAGTTTTTTCTTCTGAACCTGGTAATTGTAAGCATTTTCCGCCTGGCGATATTCCTGCAGGCCAATCACTTTCTCCTCGTACAGGTGCTTATCCAGCTTATAGATGCGCTCGGCTTCTTTGAGCTGGTTGTCTACGTCGGTCATCTGGTTGAGCTTGCCGATGGTATTTTGCTGGGCGGCATTGCGCGAAATCTGCATTTGCGTCAGCAGGTTGAATACCGACGTTTCCTGGTTTACGAGGTTCAGTTCAAGATCTGTATTGCGCAGCTTAAGGATAGGCTGGTCTTTTTTCATCACCGTACCGTCATCCACGTATTTTTCTTCTACCCGGCCGCCTTCCACGGCGTCGAGGTAAATGGTGGTGAGCGGCATAACGACGCCATTAACGGGAATAAACTCCTGGAAAGGCCCTTTTTTAATTTCGCTGATGGTGATGCGCTCGGTGTCTACGTTCAGTTGGCTTTTGCCCGAGGCCATCAGGTAGCTGGCCACAATCAGGGCCACGATGCCCGCAATGCCCCCGATGGTTAACAGTCGTTTTGTCGTCCATTTCTTTTTAGCAATGACTCTGTCCACTGTGATACTCTTTTTAATCAATTTTAAAAAACCACCCGGCAGATTGCAGCAAAGGACCAGAACCCAACCGGGTGATATAATTGCGAAACACATGAGAAAACCAACAGCCCATCGGTAAGGAACAACATGCCAGACTGTTAGACCCTTGATACACATAAAATTATACTACGATTATGTTCGTGAGCGTTCGCTTCTGTTACAACCACCGTCCGGTTTCGATACAACACCCGGGACGGCGTTTTTTGACATAAAAAATTGTTTGTCATGCCCTTGTATTTATGGTATCATTGTGGTTATGTTTTGTTGCATGCGGCCCACACCTAAATTTTTCCACAGCTTATGGTTTTAAAGAACGCTTCCATACTGGTGATAGACGACGACACGGACGTGCTGACGGCGGTACGCCTGCTGCTGAAAACAGAGGCGCGCGAGGTTGTTACCGAAAAGAACCCCGAAAACATCCGCTGGCAGCTGTCGAAACAAACGTTTGACGTGATCCTGCTGGACATGAATTTTACCAGTTCCATCAATACCGGCAACGAGGGAATTTTCTGGCTCAGGAAGATACGTGAGTTTCGCTCCGATGCCGCCGTGATTATGATCACCGCCTATGGCGATATTGATTTGGCCGTGCGCTCGCTCAAGGAAGGCGCGGCCGATTTTGTGGTCAAGCCCTGGCACAACGAGCGGCTGATAGACACGGTTAAAGACGCGCTCAAACGAAAGGGCGGCAAGGCGACCGGTGGTTCGGCGCTCAAAACGGAAAGCGTAATCGGCACCGAGCTGATAGGCGAATCGGAACCGATGCGCGAGATATTTTTTAAGATAGAAAAGATAGCGCCTACCGATGCCAATATCCTGATCCTGGGTGAAAATGGCGTGGGTAAGGATTTGATTGCCAAAGCCATTCACCAGCATTCGTTGCGCGCCGACAAGCCATTTGTAAAGGTAGACGTGGGCGCGCTGACCGAATCGCTGTTTGAAAGCGAGCTGTTTGGCCATAAAAAAGGCGCTTTTACCGATGCCCGCGAAGACAGGATAGGGCGCTTTGAAGCCGCCAATACCGGTACAATGTTCCTGGATGAAATCAGTAATATCAGCCTGCACCAGCAGGCCAAGCTGCTCACGATACTGCAAAACAGGATGGTAACCCGGCTGGGCACCAACGATGCCATTCCCATCGATATCCGTCTTATCTGCGCCACCAATGTGCCGCTGAGCGATTTGGCCAACGAAAACCGTTTCCGCAAGGATTTGATATACCGCATCAATACCGTGGAGATCATCGTGCCGCCGCTGCGCAAACGGGGCAGCGATATTATCCTGCTGGCCAAACATTTCAGCCGTATTTACAGTAATAAGTATATGAAGCCCGGGCTGGAATTTGACGAGAAGGCGCTCGAAAAATTGCTGCATTATCATTATCCCGGCAATATCCGGGAACTGCAATACACCATTGAGCGGGCGGTGATTATGTGCGACGGTACCGTGCTGCAGGCCCGGGACCTGATTTTTTCGCCCATTGAAAGCGCGCCGGCAGAAGACCCCGAGCCGACCGAGATGAAGCTGAGCGCTATTGAAAAGAATACGATCCTGCGGGTAATAGAAAAACACAACGGCAATATTACCAAGGCCGCCAAGGAGCTGGGTCTTACCCGCACCGCCCTTTACCGGCGGTTGAGCAAGTACGATATTTAAAAGCTGATAGTTGACAGGCATTTGCTTCGATCCGTTTAATATACCTGTATGTTATTCAAGACAACCGAGTGGCGCATTATTATACGCGTATTCCTTTTATTTGCCACGCTTTGCGCGGGGGCTTTGCTGCTGGTAAAAGAGATATATATCTACCTTATTTTACTGCTGCCGGTGCTTATTTACCAGCTGGTGGAAATGTACCGTTTTCATAAAAAGGCCCACGACGAGCTCGACCAGTTTGTGGAATCGGTGCATTACCGCGATTTCTCCCGTTATTTTGATGTGAAGCATGCGCCGGTCGATTTGCAGCCGCTGCGCCAGGGTTTTAATGAAATCAATTCTACGTTTAAGGTCATCAGCAAGGAAAAAGAAACCCAGTACCAGTACCTGCAAAAGATACTGGAGCTGGTAGATACGGGCATTCTGTCGTTTGATATGGAAAGCGGCGAGGTAGTATGGATGAATGAATCGCTGAAACGTATGCTGCACCTGCCTTACCTTAAAACAATCCATTCCATGACCAGGCGCGACCTTGCCCTGTACAACGATATTATGGCGTTGCGGCCCGGGGAAGGAAAAATAACAACGGCCCATGCCGAAAAAACCGCTTTCAAGATATTGCTCTCGGCCACCGCCTTTCAGACCGACGGGAGGAAATACAAGCTGATTGCCTTTCAGAATGTCAACGAAGCCCTGGATGAAACCGAATCCAAAGCCTGGCAAAAGCTGCTCAGCGTTATGACGCATGAAATCATGAACTCCATAGCGCCCATTTCCTCGCTGGCGGATACCCTGAAAAACCGATTGCAGTCGGTTACGCATCTCAACAATGAAGAGGGTTCGATAGACGACCTGGCCCTGGGTATAGAAACCATTAAACGCAGGAGCGAGGGCCTGCTCAAGTTTGCGGAAACTTATCGTAACCTCAACAAGATCACCAAGCCCAACCTGCGCAGGATATACATACGCGATTTGTTTGAAAACCTGCACCACCTCATGCAGCCCACGCTGGCGCAGAAGAATATCGAGATGGAAATCATTCTCAAAGATCCCGATTTGCCGCTCGACGCCGATACCAACCTGGTAGAGCAGGTGCTTATCAACCTGGTGGTGAATGCCATCGAAGCGGTAAAAGAGCGTGCGGAGCCGCGGATTATATTATCGGCCTACCTGTCGGGCAATAAAAAAACCGTTATCCGTATAGCCGATAACGGTATGGGCATGTCGGAAGAGGTGATTGACAAAATCTTTATTCCTTTTTTCAGCACCAAAAAACATGGCAGCGGTATCGGGCTCAGCCTGTGCAAGCAGATTATGATGCTGCACCATGGTACAATACAGGTGCACAGCGTGGAAGGGGAGGGGTCGGCTTTTTTACTGCAGTTTTAGGAGCAGGGTGACCCACACGAACCAAAGACTATCCGGGGCGGGTCATAGATAGGTGGTGAGTGGATCATGGGTAGATCATGCGTGGATGGAGGGTACATCATGGGTACATCATGGGTAGATCATGCGAGGGTGGAGGGTACATCATGCGTGGGTCATGCTAGGATCATGCGTAGATCATGGGTGCAAAGAGTATCTTTTACATTTGGACCGGCACGAGCTTTTTGCTCAGCCAGCTGTTTTTGACTGGCGTCAGCCAGCTGTTTTCCAGCTCGGCCTTTGTTTGCACCAGGTTATTGAAGTAGATGGTATCGCCGCTGATGAAATTATTATCTGCCGCGTATTGCAGCTGCGACAGGGGCAACAGCTGTATTTTGTCTTTTATAATGAACGCCAGCAGCTGCCGGTCGAACATGGATACCTTGAAAATCTGCTCTATCTCTTTTACCAGCCGCACCGAGCTGTCGGTGCTGCAGCCGCTCACGCCGGCGGCGGTTTCATCGGCCATCAATACCAGGAATTGGCCGAACAACAGGTTGCCATAGCCTTTTACCGGCGTACCATGCGTTTGCCAGCCGGCCACGAAGGCGTTCAGCAAATCTTCTACCTGCATAGCTTCGCCCATGGTAAACAGGCGATTAGCCTGGTATATCCACACCCTCGATTGGGGCGAAAAATCCTGGGGGAGCAGGTGCTGATAGTCGAACTGGTTCATGGAGCAAAATTAATGATCATTGCTTATTTAATGAAGTAACAAATGAGGTTGCCCAAAAGTTGCAGGCTCGTCCTATGCTCGTCCCAGGCTCATTCTATGCTGGCGGCAATAATTTCCGCAATATCCAGCACCTGCACCTCCTGTTCCTTCTCCTGGTGCTTTACGCCGTCTGTGAGCATAGTATTGCAAAAGGGGCAGGCGGAGGCGATAACGGCCGCGCCGGTATCCAGGGCTTCGCCTGTGCGTTCAAAGTTGATGCGGGTGGCGCCTTTTTCCTCCTCCTTGAACATCTGGGCGCCGCCGGCGCCGCAGCAAAGGCCTTTGGTACGGCAGCGTTTCATTTCCACCAGTTCGGCATCCAGGGCTTCCAGCACTTTGCGGGGGGCTTCATATATATCGTTGCCACGTCCCAGGTAGCAGCTGTCGTGGTAGGTAATGCGCCTGCCTTTAAACGAGCCGCCTTCTTTGAGCCGGATACGGCCCTCGTCTATTAATTGCTGCAGGAATACGGTATGGTGGATAACCTCGTAATGGCCGCCCAGGTCCTTATACTCGTTTTTAAGGGTATTGAAGCAGTGGGGACAGGCGGTGACGATTTTTTTGATGTTGTAATTATTGAGCGTCTGTATGTTCTGGTACGCCATCATCTGGAACATAAACTCGTTGCCCGCGCGGCGGACGGGGTCGCCCGTGCACATTTCTTCTTTGCCCAGGATAGCGTATTTAACGCCTGTTTTGCTGAGGATGGCGGCAAAGGCCCGCGTAATCTTCTGGGCGCGCTGGTCGAAGCTGCCGGCGCAGCCTACCCAGAATAATACTTCGGGGGCTTCCCCGGCGGCGGCTAATTCGGCAACGGTTGGTACAGGCATGAAAGACAAAATTTTGCGTAAAACTAAGAAAATCTGTTTATGCGTCTTCTAATTCAAAAAATCCCGCCAAATCCCCCTGCGGATTCCTATTTTTATATTTAAAAAGATTGACACCCGTGCCGCCGGATCTACCACATCATTACGACGAGAAGGAATTGTTAAGGCTGGTCGCCGGAGGCGACGAGGATTCTTTTCGTGTATTGTTTGAAAAATACCAGGACAAAGTATTCAAGGTGGCCTGCAAATACCTGAAATCGGCCTCGCTGGCCGAAGAGGTGGTGCAGGACGTGTTTATCAAGCTTTGGTTTCAGAAAGAAACGCTTACCGGCATAGACTACTTCAGCACCTGGCTGCAAACGCTGGCCAGGAACCATATCATCGATTTTATGCGCAAGCTGGATGTGCGGAGCGCGGCAGACCGTCAATGGGCCTATAACGCCGGGCAGGAGGAAAACACCACCGATCACAAAATCCGCAATGCTCAATATGAGCAGCTGGTAGAGAAGGCCCTCGGCGAGCTGTCTGACCAGCAAAGGGCCGTTTATAAGCTGGCCAAAGAGCAGGGGCTTACCTATGATCAGATAGGCGAGGTGCTGTCGCTATCGCCGCTTACCGTAAAAACACATATGCAGCGGGCGCTTCGCTCCATCCGCGACTTCCTCAAAAGGCATGGCGAGGTATATTTGCTGCTGTTGCTGATGGGGAAGTAAAGAAGCTGTGAGCTATGAGCTGCGAGCTTACGGCGCAAACGGCCCGAATCTTTTCCCAAAAATATTTTCCTTCCTTGTACTCCGACGGGTTCCCGCCAGCCGTCCAATAAGTATACGCATGTGTAAAATACGAGGTATCGTATTCTTTTCATGTTGTAAATCAACCAGATATGCAAAACCCTGTACGATTTCAGGAATTACTTAACGAATATGTCGACGACAAGACCGGTCCGGAAGGGCGGGGCGAGTTGCTCGGCATGGTTAAGTTGGGTGAATTCCAGGGATTGCTGGAACAGCATATAAGCGCCACATTCAACGCGGAACACCTGGATGGGCCTGTTTTAAGTACCTGGCAAAAAGAAAAAATCCTTCAGAACATATTTGCTGAAGCACGGCTGGCCGCACCTGTCATTGCAATGGAACCGAAGAAAAGATTCACTATTTGGCGGTGGGCGGCAGCCGCAGCTATTTTGGTAACGGTAACGGTGGGGACCGGTATATATTTCCGGTCCCATCGTTCTGTTCAGCTGGCTGCGACAACTCCGGAAAACAAGGGTATATCTCCGCACGACGAGGCTATCATACCCGGCGGATACAAAGCCACGCTTACCCTGGCCGATGCCTCGGTGGTGGCGCTGGATGGAGCGAACGGGAATGCATGGGCCCAGGGAAATACCCGGGTATCAAACATGAACGGCCAGGAGCTGGTATATTCAAAGCAGGCTGGTAACACTACCAACGATAATTCTATTGTATATAATAAAGTAAGTACGCCTCGTGGAGGGCAATACCGAATTGTATTGCCGGACGGTAGTAAGGTTTGGCTCAATGCTGCATCAACCTTACGTTTTCCTATAGCTTTCGCCGGGAAGGAGAGAAATGTTCTGCTTACCGGCGAAGCTTATTTTGAAGTCAATTCCCATCCAGCCGGAAACGGCGGGCACAACGTTCCGTTTACCGTGAGTATTAATGACACAAAGGTGACGGTATTGGGGACGCATTTCAACGTCATGGCTTATGACGATGAAACGGCCCTGAGGACGACCTTGCTGGAAGGGGCTGTAAAAATATCGAGTGGCCGGGTAAGCAGTTTATTGAAACCAGGACAGCAGGCGCAAATCCAGTCTTCTGCGACGGGACTGGGTTCGCCCGCTGCCATTAGTGTGACAAAGACAGATGTGAATAGTGCTGTGGCCTGGAAAACCGGTTTCTTTGATTTTGAAGGGACTGATTTCCCTACTGTTATGCGACAAATTGCCAGGTGGTACAATGTAGCCGTTGTATATGAAAATGCGGCCCTGCCTGCAAAGCAGTTTGGAGGGAAAATATCCCGAGAATCGACAATCGCGGATCTTGTTAAAATACTGGAAACAAATGGCATTCATGTCAAGGTAGAGGCAAGAACAAGAAAGATAGTAGTATATAATTAGTTTTCAACATTTTATAGCTGGATATGGGTGCGCTGGTCATCATCACCGAAAGTTTCCATTAATCATTAAACCAACTCTCAGGCGCTCGACGTATATATTTACGCTGCGCCGTTGGCTACTACTGCGACCGTGAGTTATATTTGCTCATGGCTCGCAGTTTGTGGTTTGTTCACGCAAATGGGTCACAATAAGGCTTGAGATGTTGAGTTTAAAACCAATTGCTGCTTTACTCGTCATTATTTGCTTGCTGGCAGGCCTTGATACGCATGCCCAACAGGTAACGCTCTCCTACAAAAATTCATCGCTCAAAACTGTTTTCGAAGACATCGAAAAACAAACCGGTTATGTCTTCTTTTATGATCGCGCATTGCTGCGGCTTGCCGGCAAGGTAACCGTGCAGGTAAAAGACATGCCGCTCCATGAAGCGCTCGATCAAATGCTCAAAGGCCATCCGATAGAATGGGTGACTGCCGGTAAGACCATCACGCTCCGGCAAACACGAGCGGTGGCGCATGAGCCATCCGATGTGGGTCCGCCTCCCATGCTGGTGAAAGGAATTATCAGCAATGAAATGGGCGAAGCGGTACCCGGCGCAACTATTTTTATAAAAGGAACGGGCGCACAGGTGGCCGCCGGCGATGATGGTTCATTTTCGCTTACTGCAGACAGTAATAGTACGCTCCTTATTACCAGCGTTACGTATGAAACACAGGAAGTCGCCCTGGCGGGTAGAACCCAGGTAAGCATTCGCCTGAAGAAATCGGTGGCCGAGCTGAGTCAGGCGGTGATATCTACGGGTTACCAGCGCGCCAATGGGGGCAACCTGACCGGCTCTTTTGTGAAGATAAACAACGAGCTGCTCAACCGCCGTGTGTCTCCCAATATACTCGATCATATAGATGGTATTACCAGCGGACTGCTGTTTGATAAAAATATTTCTCCCGGTCTTAATCAATCTACTATCAGCATTCGCGGCAGGAGCACCATTTATGCCAATGCAGAGCCATTGATAGTGCTCGATAATTTTCCTTACACCGGTGATATCAATAATATCAATCCTGCCGATATAGAAAGCATTACTGTTTTGAAAGATGCGGCGGCGGCAGCTATCTGGGGTGCTTTATCGGGCAACGGGGTTATCGTGATTACGACGAAGAAAGGAAAATATAATCAGTCCGCCCGCGTATCATTTACCAGCAGCGTTATGGTGGGCGGCAAACCGGCTCAGTTTTATAAACCTGTTTTAAGCTCAGCCGACTATATCAGCGTAGAGGATACTTTATTCAGACGAAATTATTATAACGATTGGGAAACCGATATCACGCACCGGATGATATCGCCGGCGGTGGAAATCATGATTAAGAGAAGAGATGGAAAGATCTCTGCAACTGAAGCGGGTGCGGCGCTCGATGCGCTGGGCCGGGTGGATGTGCGAAATGATCTTACAAAATATTTTTACCGTAATAGTGTCAACCAGCAATATGCGCTCAACCTTAGCGGCGGCTGTTCCAATTGCCAGTATTATTTTTCGGCCGGGTACGACAGGAACTTATCGAATGCCGTAGGCAATGCCTATAACCGCATTACGCTGAATGCGAACAATACATATGCATTGGTGAAGCAAAAACTGGAATTAAATACCGGTATTATATTTTCGGCGGCTAAAACGACCGTCAACAATGCGCGGTCGCTGCTATCTAATTATCCTTATTCACAACTTGCCGGCCCCGGCGGTACACCGCTAACTGTATTTGCCGGTTACCGCCAACCATATAAAGACACGGCCGGTGGTGGTAATCTGCTGAATTGGAATTATAAGCCAATTGATGAATTACGTATGTCTGACGACGTTATTCGCCTTACCGATTACCGCATCAACCTGAGCCTGAAATACAGTTTCATAAAAGGCCTGGATGCATCGGTATATTATCAATACAATAAGGGGTCTGCCAATGAACAAAATTACCGGAGTGCAAGCACTTATTTTACACGTGATCTGATCAACCAGTATACGCAGCCGGGTTTTGTAAGAGCCATCCCGATGGGAGGTATATACGATAAGACGGTGAACGATTATGAAGCCAACAATATCCGTGCGCAGGTTAATTTCAATCATACCTGGAAGGATGAGCATGATCTGACAGCTATAGCCGGCGCCGAGCTGAGAAGCGTGGATGCAGGATACAATATCACCCGGCGGTATGGATATGACAAAGGGAGGCAAACCAGTATAAAGGTGGATTACCTCTCCAGCTTTTCGTTGTATCAGTCACCTTCCTTAATGTTGAAAATTCCATTGGTGGATATAGACCGGAGTACCACGGATCATTATATTTCTTATTACAGCAATGCCGTGTATGCCTGGAAGCATCGCTATATACTATCTGCCAGCGCGCGGAGAGACGAGTCGAATCTTTTTGGTGTGAAAACCAATCAGAAAGGCGTGCCTTTATGGTCGGCAGGCCTGGGTTGGATAGTAAGTAAAGAAGATTTTTATCGTTGCAGCTGGTTGCCTTACCTGAAGCTGCGGGTAACGAACGGGTATAACGGGAATGTGGACCGGACGGTTTCTGCTTATACGACTATTCTTGTCTCCGGCGTTAATACCTACGGCGCTCCGAGCGCTATTTTCAATAACCCGGCCAACTCCGCGTTGCGTTGGGAGAAGACCAATATGACCAATGCCGGCGTGGACTTCGCCTTCAGGCATGATCGGGTATCGGGCAGCCTTGATTATTATATAAAAAGGGGACGTGACCTGATGGGCTACAGTCCGATTGATCCCACAACGGGGTTTTCTATCTATAAGGGCAATACGGCCGATATGTCGGGCAAGGGACTCGATTTGGTGCTTAATATCAAAAGCAATGATAAAGTCTTCCGGTGGTATGGTACTGTTTTACTAAGTTATGCCACCGATAAGGTGACAAGCTATAAAGGGAAACAAAGCAATATCTCGTATTATTACAATACCGGTGTGTTTAACCCGCTGCAGGGAAACCCGGTGTATTCTGTCTATGCGCTGAAATGGATGGGACTGGATCCGCAAACCGGCGATCCGCTGGGTTTCCTGAAAGGTCATACAAGTAATGACTACGTCAGCATTAATACATCGACTGATTTTAGCGATTTGATATACAAGGGACCGGCCAATCCTACGATGTTTGGCAGCATGCGCAATACTTTGAGCTGGAAACAGCTTGAGTTGTCCTTTACTATTACTTGGAAGGCAGGTTATTATTTCAGGAGAACATCTATTACGTACGATGATTTGTTTAGAGGTTCTTCGCCGGGGCCGGGCCATCCTGATTTTGACAAGCGTTGGCAAAAAACGGGAGATGAAAGGAATACCAATGTGCCATCAATGAATTACCCCGGAGATCCGCAGCGGGATGCTTTTTATAAGTATTCGGAAATATTGGTAGACAAAGCAGATCATATCCGGCTGCAGGATATACGGCTGGGATACGAGCTAAATAAGGAACAGGTTAAAAAGCTGCATGTTCGCGGAGCACAGCTTTATGTGTATGCCAACAATATCGGGTTATTGTGGAAGGCGAATAACAAAGGAATAGATCCTGATTATGTGACGGGCATACCCAATCCACGGAGTGTGGCCATTGGTGTGAAAATTGATTTCTAAAAAGGAATGCTATGCAAAAAATAGTATGGATAATGCTACTGGTGGCCGGTGTGGCCGGTTGCGGGAAAAAAGATTTTCTCAATGCAAAGCCGGCTTCCGACCTGTTTATCCCTACTACGCTGGAAGATTTTCAAAGTATATTGGACAGAGATGCTATTAATGAAACACCGAACCTGGGAGAGCTTTCTTCCGATAGTTATTATCTATTCACGTATACATTCTGGCAAGGGATAACGCCCAAAGAACGAAATGCATATATATGGGCGGCGGACACTTACCAGGGAACGGGCAACATAGGCGACTGGAATGTCCCTTACCAGCAGGTATTTGCCGCCAATGTAGTACTGGATGGCATTGATAAAGTGCCCGTGACCAGCACCAACCAGCAGCAATGGAGCGCTGTTAAGGGTGCTGCGTATTTTGTAAGAGCGTATGCGTTTTATAATCTTGCGCAGATCTTTGCACCGGTATATGATAGTGCCACGGCTGCTGCTGATTTAGGCATTCCCCTGCGTCTTACACCCAATGCAGAGGAGCCATCTATACGAGCTTCGGTAAAGGCTACCTACGATCAGATATTGTCTGATTTAGCAAACGCGTATCCTTTGCTGCCGGCAGATATTCCCCTGAATAACCGCAACCGGCCTTCCCAACCGGCGGTTATGGCCATGCTGGCGAGGGTATACCTGGGTATGCGCGTATATGATAAGGCGGGCACTAGTGCAGACAACTGTTTAAAACTATACAATACGCTGATTGATTATAATACGGTGCTCTCTATTACGCCACCCTTCCCGCGCCCCAATATGGAAGTGCTGTATCAAAGCAGGATGCTTTCCAGCAGCAATAATGTATTAAAATCAACGGCTAGCAATTGTGTTATCGACTCGGGTCTTTATGGCTCGTTTGATAACAATGATCTCCGTCGCCAGCTGTTTTTTAATATTAATGGCGCGGGTTTGCCCAATGTTAAAAATACTTATACAGGCAGTTTTCTTTGTTTTAGCGGCCTGGCCACTGATGAGATGTATCTTACGCGCGCAGAATGCTATGCACGCGCGGGCAATACGCAGGCGGCCATGAGTGATTTGAATACGTTGCTTCAGAACAGGTGGAAGACCGGCAGTTTTACAAATCTTACAGCCACCGGCCCGGCACAGGCATTGGCCCTTGTACTGGGTGAAAGAAAAAAAGAATTGTTTTTCCGCGGGCTGCGGTGGACGGATCTCCGCCGCCTGAACAAGGACGGTTACAATATCGTATTGACCAGGGTGCTCAACGGCCAGATTTATCAGCTGCTGCCGGGCGATCTCCGCTATGTTTTTCCCATTCCTCCCGATGTCATTACCCTGAGCGGTATTGCACAAAATCCGAGATAATCAGTCATGGAATGGTACCCGCAAAAAAAATCCCGCCGGAGGGCGGGATGCACTAATCAAATACCATTAACCATTAAACCTTATCCTATGAAAGCATAAATGTAGATCTTTTTCTGAAACCACGAAAATTTACGTTTTGTTAATATCAGGTAGTAAATGCAGCAATGATGAGCAATTTTGTCATTAATTATTGATTATCCGTGCAATAGTCAGGGTGATTCTTTGAAATATTGGCAGAAAAACCTGTCTTATAGGAATAAAAAAAAGCTATACCATAGCATGGCATAGCTCGTTTTTGAATGAAAATGTTGTTGTACGGCTTATTTTACAGCCGGGAAGTGATAGAGATAAACATACGTGCCCAGGCGACCAGGCGCGTAATAGTTGGGCTGGCCAGCCGGGTTGGGTTTATAATAAGAACAGGTAGTGGCCTGGTTAAATTCATCGCAGTCGTAGTTTACTCCGAATTCCCCTGCAAAATAATAATTATCACCCGATAGATAATACTGCGTGCAATCCTCGCAGAGTGGATCTGTTACTTTGGTAATAAATGCACTGCATACGGCGACGACGATGGCAACACTCATAAATGTGATTCTGATTTTTTTCATAAAATCTATATTAATGGTTAAAGAATACCTGTTATACAGCGTTGGTTGCTGCCCTTGTTCACCGGGTACAATTTTAGCCGGAACGGATGCTTGTTGTAATGCTTGCTTTAGTAAGGGAGATACGACATTTCGACCAGGAGGTAACGGGGGAATTTGTCCATCATAAAAATACGCCTAAATAATAATCCGGCGTAGGAATAATAAAAAAATCCGCCTATAGCAGCGATTTTCATAAGTAGTTGATTATTAATTATATTATCAGTAGCATTCTTTGGAATATATTGCGGGACGAGAACCCTTGCGTAAATAAAAGGGCTCTGCCATAACATGGTAGAGCCCTTTTATAAAAACGTTCTTATGCAGGCTTATTTCTTTACCTGGTTATTATCGTTTATATTGATCCCTACATGAATATAAGTGCCGAAGCGGCAAGGTGCGTAATAATTGGGCTGACCTGCCGGGTCGGGTTTATAATAAGAACAGGTAGTAGCCTGGCTGACCTCATCGCAGTCATAGGTCTCTCCAAATGTTCCGGCGGGGTAATACATGTTGCCAGACAGGTAATACTGCGGGCAATCCTCGCAAACAGGATCTGCCATCTTGGTGGCGAAGGCGCTGCACATGGCGCCGATAATGGCAATGCTCAAAAGTGTGAATTTGACTCTTTTCATACAACCTAATTTTAATGGTTAAAGATCACCTACTATTTTTTATACAGGGTTTCGGCATTCCCTGTTTGTCCGCCATTCCGCCTTGTGCGAAACTAAGCGAAGACGGGTGTTCGCTTCTACTAACCTGGGCCTAACCGGCTAAGGTTGTTTTGCTTATTTAAGAGGAAGGTTTTTTAATTGAGTGCATGTTTTTTGATCGTCCTGCTCCGGAGTTCTTCTGTTCTCTTGAGAAGAATAGCTGCAATTGATATGCCTGTAAAAAACAGGTTGAATACCAAATGCTGGTTCCAGGTCAGGTTTTTTATAACACCGCCGCATGAACAGGGCACCCTCTTAAACACCTTCAGCAGGATCAGGGCGGTGTAAATGGTAAATAATGACATCAGTATAAGCGAGGCCCAGAGCCCCGCCAGCCTTGTTTTTTCAAATAACAATGCCAGCACTATCAGCACTTCGCCCACAGGTAATATCCATACGAGCCAGGGCGTCACCCAGTTGGGAAAAGGCTGATTATTCATTTCGCCGGTGAACGTTTTGAAGTCGAGCCATTTGCTGAGGCTCGTGTACAAAAAAAGCAAAACAAGAAGGGAAGAGATAACTTCAACAATTATCTTTCTTTTCATAAAAGGATATATTACATTAATGTACTTGTTTGAGAAATAAAGGTTTGCGGGCAGCTGCCCAAATTATGTCTCCCAATCGTTTTTCCTCACTTCAACAGATAAGGTGATACACAACATTCCAATTGGGAACAGATAAAGTGAAGATTTGCGTATACACAAAAATAGAAAGATTCGGAAAATTTCATAGCAAGGTTGCCTTTTTTAGATCTTATTTAAATATTTCCGTGAATACACCCTAAATATAATCCGGCATGGGAACAATAAAAAAATGGAGATGGCGTTGGGCCCGGGTGTTCGTAAAGTATTGATTATTATTGATATGCGACCTATTCAGGCATAAATCATATATGCCTTACCGGTAGTAAAACGCCGTTTCTGCGATATAAAGGAAAATGACGTGCGTCAACACGGTTCGGCTATTTCAACATGCAATCCGTCGATGCTTTTGTCGATCAGTACCTGGCAGGAGAGGCGGAGGTTGGGGATTTTTTTTCCAGTTTTGTACAAAGTAGTCCATTCATTTCGCTCATACTCAGATGGGCAGTAATCGCGGTTCAATGCAACTACGCAGCAGGTAGCACACCTTCCCATACCCCTGCAGTCACCAAAGTCTTCCACGCATATCTGGTTGACGATCAGCTGCATCAGGTTGCGGTATTCATACGCATAGGTTTGCACAACGGTTTCGAAGCCGTTGCAATGTATGGTGATGGTAATGGTGTCTGGTTTTATTGGCGTCATGGTTTGCCTGCGGCTAAACGGCAGAGAGGAAAGAGTAGCCCTGCTCCAGGTTTTTAGCCAGTTTTTTTATCGTCATCCGCCGGAAGGTGCTTAGCATTTTTTCCCGCAGCAGCTTGTAATCGTCGTGAAAAGGACAGGGGCGTTTTTCGGAACATTGCTTCAGCCCCAGGCCGCAGGCGCTGAATACCTGCAACCCGTCGATGGCATGCACTATATTCAATATGGGCTGGGTCACCTGGTGCTCTTCAATAAAAAAACCGCCATAGGGACCTTTGAGCGATGTAATAATATGGTGTTTATTAAGCGTTTGCAGCAGTTTGGCGGTAAATGCTTCCGGCGCATCTATTTCCCGGGCAATCTGCTTTACGTTCAGTTTTGTTTTTTCATCGGCCTTCGATGCTACGTATACAACGGCACGCATCGCATACTGACATGATTTTGATATCATTGCACACGGTTTTTCATGCTGTTCATAAACCGGGCTATATTGCCTGCCCTTCTTTTGGCTTCGGTGGCGAGATCGCCGGCAAAGCATTCGTCAACTGTTTGGTTGAACAGCGATATCCAGCGTTCAAAGTGCTCCTGTTGTATGGGCAGGGGCATGTGTTTTACCATCGGGTCCGACAGGTATTTCCTGGTATACAACAGGAGGGTGCCCCAGAAATCGCACATCTTCTGCAGGTGGGCATCCCAATTGTCCTGTATGGCGGCATCGAATATCGGCCCCAGCTGTTCATCGCCGCGCACTTTTTCATAAAAGCGGTGCACCAGCGTCTTTATATCGGCTTCGGTGGTAATATCCGTTTTTGCTACCCGTGGAAGTTCGTTTGCCATATCCAACTATTGAAGGTGATAAATACATTCAGGGCTATGCTACGCAAAGGTAGCATAAAATCTATTTAGGATAAAAATATCCTAAATAGATTTATTGGGCAGGTGCAGATATTCCTGTACACCACGGGGAACAGGGATATTGCCCGGCATCCGGGGATGGCTGGCACTTTTATGGTAGCGGATTTTAAAGAGCAGGAATTATATGTATGAAAAAAGGACAGATCCATATCGGCACTTCCGGCTGGCATTACAAACACTGGAAAGGAACTTTTTACCCGGCTGATATAAAAGAAGCCGACCAGCTGGCGTATTACGTCCGCTGCTTTGATACGGTGGAAATCAATAACTCTTTTTACAAGCTTCCGGCAGGCAAGACATTCAGCGACTGGCGGAAGGCCACGCCCAAAAAATTCCTGTTTGCGGTAAAAGCCAGCCGCTTTATCACGCACATGAAAAAACTAAAGGCCGACAAGGCGTCTATCCGCAAGCTTCTGCAACATGCCGGAAAGCTGGAAGAAAAAATGGGCCCGGTACTATTCCAGCTGCCGCCACGCTGGAAGCTGAATGTGGTGCGCCTGGCGGAGTTTCTGCCCAAGCTGCCTGCGGAGAACCGTTACGCGTTCGAGTTCAGAGAACCTGGCTGGTATGCGCCTGAAGTATACGATTTACTGCGGCAATACAATTGCGCATTTTGTATTTATGAGCTTGCGCACCATCTTTCCCCGCTGGAGGTAACGGCCGATTTTATTTATATCCGCCTGCATGGTCCCGGCGAAAAATACCAGGGCAGCTATCCCGATGCGGTGCTCAAGAAATGGGCGACCCGCTGCAGGGCCTGGCAAAAAAAAGGGAAAGATATTTATGTGTATTTTGATAACGACCAGGCCGGGTATGCTGCGTTTAATGCCAGGCGGTTGAAAAAATTACTAAAGGCCTGAGATGAATCTTTTCGGTTCACTATAATTGTTTAATAATTGTTCACCGGAAGCTCACCGTCGTAGCAGTAAAACACAGGGGTCAAAATAGCTCCAATTGTCCCGGCGTATCTTTTCTTTCACCGCCTCCTTCGCCAAAATTTGACAGGGATATTCCCAGCAGCCGCACCGGTTTTCCTTCGGGTTCGGTGAGGAGCAATAATTCTTTGGCCGTAGCGGCAATCGTCGTTGTATCGCTTATGGGTTGGGAAAAGGAGCGGCTGCGGGTAATTTGCCTGAAATCGCTGTATTTGATTTTCAGCGTGATGGTTCTGCCGGCCAATTGGTATTTCTGCAGACGATTACCTACAATACCGGCGATTTTATCCAGCTCGGGATCCATTTCAACAGCGGTGGTCAGATCATACGGAAAGGTATCTTCCGCCGCCAGCGATTTGGTTTCGCGGTTGGGCTCTACGGGGCGGTTGTCGATACCGCGAACGATATCATAGTAAAAACCGCCGGGCTTGCCGAAGTGCCGGATCAGTTCTTCACGGCTCAGCTTTTTCAGATCGGCGCCGGTATGCAGGTGCATGTTCTTCATTTTTTCGGCGGTTACCTTACCCACGCCGAAGAATTTTTCTACGGGCAGTGTTTCCATAAAAGCGGGAATGGCGCCGGGGCCGATAAATTTGAGCCCATCGGGTTTGTTCATGTCGGAAGCTATCTTGGCCACAAATTTATTGATGGACACGCCGGCGGAAGCCGTTAGCTGCAATTCGTCTTTAATGGATTGTTTGATGAGTTTGGCTATCTCTATGGCCGACCCTATGTTTTGTTTGTCTTCCGTTACATCGAGGTAAGCCTCGTCCAGCGAAAGCGGTTCTATCAGGTCTGTATAGCGCCGGAAGATGTCCCGTATTTTCCCGGACGCCTCTTTATAGGCTGCAAAACGGGGCGGGATAAAAATGGCTTCAGGACAAAGCTGCTGCGCTTTTTTGGAAGGCATGGCAGAGCGGATACCAAATTTGCGGGCCTCATAGCTGGCGGTGGCCACTACGCCGCCACGTCCTTCGGGAGGGCCGCCTACAACAAGAGGCTTACCGCGGTAATCCGGGTTATCACGCTGCTCCACGGAGGCATAAAAAGCGTCCATGTCGATATGAATGATTTTCCGGTGGGTCTTTTTTTCTTCAGCTTCCGGTGTCATGGTGTTTGAACGGAAAAATAAAAACAAAGGTATATCATTACCTTTACGTTCCTCAATCACAGTTATGCAAGAGTTACCCATTGTCAGGATTCCCGCTCCGCTATTGCAGCGGCAGTTTGCCTCGGTTTTACAAGAGCATGGTTTTACCCCGGACCGGGCGGAACAATGTGCTGCCATATTTGCCGCCAATAGCCTCGATGGTGTGTATACGCACGGGGTCAACCGCTTTCCGCGGTTCGTGGAGTATATAAAAAAGGGCTTCGTTAAACCGGATGCCGTGCCCGTTTTAAAAAGCGCGTTCGGCGGTATCGAGCAATGGGATGGATTATTGGGGCCGGGGCCGCTCAATGCCGTGCATGCCACCGAAAGGGTAATGGAGCTGGCCAGGGCACACGGTATCGGCTGCGTAGCGCTATCTAATACCAATCACTGGATGCGCGGCGGCACGTATGGCTGGCAGGCAGCCAAAGCCGGGTTTGTTTTTATCGGCTGGACAAATACGATCGCCAATATGCCCGCCTGGGGCGCAAAAGACAGCCGCCTGGGTAATAACCCATTGATATTCGCCCTGCCGTTTCGCGAAGAAGCCATTGTGCTCGACGCGGCTATGTCGCAATATTCTTTCGGCGCCATGGAAATGGCGCAGCTGAAAGAGGAGCAACTATCTATTTACGGTGGTTATGATACAAACGGACGCCTGACAACCGATCCCGCCGCCATACTTAAAAGCCGCCGGCCGTTGCCCATCGGCTACTGGAAAGGGGCGGGGCTGGCCCTGCTGCTGGATTTGCTGGCGGTCATTTTATCCGGTGGATTATCGACCGCGCAAATCAGCTCAAAGGAAGTGGAATATGGTCTGTCGCAGGTATTTATTGCAATAGATATAACAAAGCTGCCCAATCATTCGGCCATCCCTTCCATGTTGGAAGGTATTATAAGCGATTATCTTCAATCCATTCCTGAAAACGATAAAAGCAGGATCGCCTACCCGGGCGAACGCGTATTACAAACGAGGGGCGAGAACCAACGCCTTGGCATTCCTGTAGTAAGACAGGTGTATGACCAGGTTTTTGGAAAATAGGCCATGTGTCTCAAAAAAGTTAACTTGTAGATTGTAAAAACGGATATTGCTATGACTGCAGACCAGCGCATGTTGCTGATACGTAATTACGATTTATGGTGCCATTTTACCGACGAGGAATACGAGCAGGAACTGCGTGTTGTGCACCGCTATATCGAGGCAAAAAAAGGCGCGTATATTTATTTTGAAGCCTTTAACCACAATAAGCTGTATTTTATAAAAGAGGGCAATATCCGGATTGGCTGTATTGACAACAACGGTAATGAGCTGGTTAAGGAAATCATTAACCGCGGCGAGGTATTCGGCCAGTTTACCCTCGAGAAAAATAACCTCAACGGCGAATTCGCCCAGGCCTATAAAGCCGATGTAAGCCTCTGTGCCTTTAATATAGAAGACTTCGAAAAGCTACTCCGGAAAAAGCCAGATATGGCGCTTAAATATACCCGCCAGGTGGGTCACAAGCTCCGCCATATCCAAAACCGCCTCTTAAACCTGCTTCATAAAGACGTACGGACCCGGCTCATCAATTTTTTTATTATGCAGCTGAGCTCCGACACTGTCGAAACCAATGCCGATAAAGCCCTTATTCCGAACTTTCTTACGCATGAAGACATTGCCCACCTTATCGGCTCTTCCCGCCAAACGGTTACCACCCTTATCAATGAGCTGGAACAGGAGGGCCTGTTGCACTTTACCCGGCAGCAGGTAGTCATCCCTTCTGTTAAAAAATTACAAAACCAGGAGAGTGTCGTGTAGGCGACAGGCGCGGGAAAACAGTGTTTCTACTTTTGGGTTGTTAATCAACCTATACAATCATGAAGAAATACGTATTCCTGCTTCCGCTGCTGGCGCTGTGCACAGCTCAATTGTTTGCACAGGATCCTGCTGCGCTTCGTAAAAAGCAATTCAACCTGGACAACGGCGTTGGCGCCGGTGGTTATGATCCTGTAGCTTATTTCACCCAAAACAAGGCCGTAAAAGGAAGTAAAGACAACGCTACCGTATATGAGGGCGTGACCTGGTATTTTTTGTCGGCGGCCAATAAGGAGGCGTTTAAAAAAGACCCCGCCAGGTATGAGCCTGCCTATGGCGGCTGGTGTGCCTATGCCATGGGCGCCAAAGGCGAAAAGGTAGCGGTCGACCCAAAGACCTTTAAAATTACCGACGGTCACCTGTTCCTGTTTTACAACAAGTTTTTCAACAATACCCTTATTGAGTGGAACAAGGACGAAGCGCATTTGAAAAAGAATGCAGATGCCAACTGGCAAAAAACCATTCATTAATTAACCCTTTAAACAACCTTTTTATGAAGTTACCCGTATTGCTTGTCTGGCTGCTGCGTGTATTGGCGGCGCTGATCATGCTGCAGACATTGTATTTTAAATTTACGGCGCACCCGCAGTCGGTGCACCTGTTTACCGAGCTGGGTATGGAACCCTGGGGACGTATTGGTACCGGTGTGTGTGAGCTGATAGCCTCCGCGCTTATCCTGTATCCGCGTACAACGGGCTGGGGAGCATTGCTGGGACTGGGACTAATGTCGGGCGCCCTCTTTTTTCACCTTACAAAGCTGGGAATCAAGTTTGATGGCGACTATGGACTTTTTACCTATGCGGTGGTTGCGTTTGTGTGTTGCGCTGCCTTGTTTATCCTGTTCAGGAAACAGGTATCCGGGGCATTTGGATTAATAACAAATTAAACCTTCGCGGTTTTATTTTATCAAAACAGTAATATATTGTGGCGCTGTAGCAGGAAGAAAAAGTGACGTCTCCGGATAACCTATATAAAAAGTGTATGAAAGTAAGCACGATATTCATGCTGGTATTAATAATGGCCCTGAAAACAACGGCCCAGGCCTACCAGCCGGTGGATGATAAAAGCACGGTAAAATTCGTTATAAAGAACTTCCGCATCAATACCGGGGGTAATTTTAAAGGATTGCAGGGTGCTATCAGCTGGGATGCCGCGGCGCTTGAAAAAAGTGCTTTTGACATCAGTATCGATGCTGCTTCCGTAAATACCGATAACGAATCACGCGATCATCACCTGCGCCAGGAAGATTATTTCAATGTGCAGCAATACCCGAAAATAACGTTTAAGTCGGACAGGATTACTAAATCGGGCAAATCGTTTACGGCATACGGCAAACTTTCTATCAAGGGAACGACAAAAGATATTTCCATTCCATTTACTGCTACAGACAAAGACGACGGCTGGCTGTTTGACGGTTCTTTCAGGCTTAACAGGAGGGACTATAAGGTAGGCGGCAACAGCGTGGTGCTCAGCGATGAAGTAATTATATCGCTTTCCGTCTTTGCGGTAAGAAAATAACACCCTTTATATTGCTGATTTGGTAACCGGGTATAAAACTAACCGGGCTCGTTCAACGTATTTATACATTGTAACCTACACCTAATCATGCACCTTCAACAAGCCATACGGGCTATTTTTGGTCAGTTGACCAATTTGCTCGATCAATTAACGCCTGCACAGTACATACACCCCGGAAAATTACTTTCCCAATCTTCCATCGGGCAGCATGTACGCCATGTCATTGAACTGTTTACCTGCCTGGAGGACGGTTATGCCAGCGGTACGGTCAATTATGAAAAGCGTAAACGCGACCGCCGGATAGAAACCGAAAAAGCGCTGGCGGTAGCAATGCTCGAAACCATAGTTGCCGGCCTCGATAAGGAAAACCGCTTCCTGCGGCTGGAAGCTACCTACAACGATGCGCACGACGAGCCGCTACAGTTTGATACCAACTATTACCGTGAAATAGCTTACAACCTGGAGCATGCCATTCATCACATGGCGCTGATAAAAGTAGGCATCGGCGAAGTATCGAATATGGCAATGCCCGACACATTCGGCGTAGCCCCTTCCACTCTTAAGCATAAAAAAG